>OFRM01000124.1_pt1 | contig 34027 bp, 49 predicted proteins | sample 1543101 | NCBI WGS metagenome assembly OFRM01 (sample SAMN07774223, study PRJEB24372) | wastewater metagenome | isolation source: Exp Tend VB 0WW | collected 2016-02
CCATCCGAATATCGCCAAGCCGCCGCGCAGCGCAAGCACGCGATGGCGACGCGCATCGATTCAACTGACGCGGTCCGCGTCTATACAACAGCAGAGGGCTTGCCATGGGACGTGAAGTTAGAAAGGTTCCTGCCGACTGGCAGCATCCGATAAATAAGCACGGAGATTATCAGCCGATGTACGATAAGTCATTTCAGGCGGCCACGGCCGAATGGAAAGACGGATACGCGAAATGGGAGGCCGGCGAACGCCAAAGCGATTGCGAGTATTGGGAGTGGTCGTCACCGCCGACAGATCCGGAATACTATCGCCCTGCGTGGCCGGAAGAATTGCGAACGCATTTCCAGATTTACGAAACGGTAAGCGAAGGAACTCCGTTATCGCCGCCGTGCGCGACCATCGAAGATTTAGCACAGTGGTATGCAACTAACGGCGATCCCGTTTACGGGCGCGTGTCTTACGAAAGCGCGCTTGCGTTTTGCCGCGCCTCGTGGGCGCCATCCTTTGTTGTAATAGACGGATCGTTTATGTCTGGCGTTGATGCAATGGCGGAGGCCCAATCATGATCATCCCATCCGAATATCGCCAAGCCGCCGCGCAGCGCAAGCACGCGATGGCGACGCGCATCGATTCAACTGACGCGGTCCGTGTCTATCTGTGGGTTGCCACGGCAGTCGTGATTGCGATGGTCGTGGCGGGGATTGTGGGGGCGCGGGGATGAACGCACGCGGCTACCACGAAAGCCATTACATGATCGACTGCACCGTAACCATCGAGGTCGAGGAAGGCGACTTCTGCGAGTTCGAGACGCAATTATCGGTGCTGGCGCACATCTCGCCGAAGCGGCCCGCGACGCGCGTCGACCCCGCAGAGGGCGGCATCACAATCGAGGGCGTTGATATCGTCATCACGGCCGACATGCGCAAGTATCTCGGCCCGTCCACGTCTCTGCGTATCGACGTCAGCGGCGATCATGCCTATGCCGAGACAGCTAACCAGCCGGTCGCGGCAGATGCGGATTACCTGTGCGTCGATGAGTCGGCGCTTGATGAAATCCTCGCCAATTGGATTGACGAGTACGAGGCCGGGAAAGCGCTGGACGCCTATGAGCAGCGGTATGGCGCGATGCGGGAGTATGAGTGATGAGCAAAGCAGCGCAGCAGGAAGTCTTGCCGCCCGACAATCAAGGGCTGGCCGTCTACAACGAATTTCGCGCCAAGCTGGCCGAGTTGCAGCGCGAGAATGATTCGTTGGTATTCGACTACGCCACGGTCGGCGGCGAGAAAGCCGCACGCAGCCACGTCTACAAGCTGCGCCAGACCAAGACGCCAGTCGAGAAAGCGCGCAAGGACGAGAAGGCCGCCAGCCTCGAATACGGCCGCAAGGTCGATGCGGAAGGCAAGGCCATCATCGATGCCATCGACGCTATGATCGAGCGCCACGCCGCGCCCCTGCGTGAAAAAGAGCAGCGCGAGGCGCAACGTATCGAGCAGCACCGGTTAATCATCGACTACATCCGCAACATTCAGGGCGACGCCAGTCAGCCTAGCGAATTCCTTGCCGCCCAATGTAAGGCGCTGGCGGCCGTGGTCGTGGATGAAAGCCTCGAAGAATTCCGCGACGAGGCCGCTATTGCCTATGCGGAGCGGTCTACCGCACTGCAAGCGGCCTATCATGCCGCCGTCAAGCGCGAACAAGAGGAAGCGGAGCTTGCCGCGCTGCGGGCTGAAAAGGCGGCCCGCGACAAGGCCGATGCAGAGGCCAAGATTGCAGCCGAGGCGGAAGAACGCGGGCGCATTGCTGCTGAATCCGCCGCCCGTCGCGATCAGGAAGCCGCCGCGATGCGCGAGAAGGCCGCCAGCGAGCGCGCTGAGCGTGCCGAGGCCGAAGCGCGACTGGCACAGGAACGCGCTATCCACGCGCAGCAGGAAGCCGCAGAGAAGGCTGCGCGCGACGCCAAGGCCGCTGCCGACAAAGCCGAAGCAGAACGGGCTGCGCGCGAGGCTGATTTAGAGCATCGGCGCACCGTGAACAATGCCGTACTGGCTGACCTAATTGAATTCGCGGGCGTCAGTCAAGCGACCGGGAAGATGGTTATTCTGGCGCTGTTCTCCGGCAAGGTCCGGCATATCAAGCTGGAATACTGAGATGGGCGCCTCAAGCAAAGAGTTTTTCGATGTCATGTCCCGCGACGATTGTCAGGGGATGGACTTCACCGACTGGCTGACCATTGTGGCAGCCCCACTACAAGCAAGTAAAGGTAATGAAATGAACATTAACGACTTTTCAACTGGCGCGAAAACCCTGAAGGCGGCCGATCTACAAGGCCGCACACTTAACGTCACGATTGCCGATGTAACGGCTATGGACTTCAATGAAAAAGGCACGATGGTCAAGAAACCTGTCCTGTGGTTCCAGGGAAAGGAAAAAGGGCTGGTATTGAATGTTACGAAGCGCACGATTCTGGCGCAAACCTACGGCGAGGAAACCGACTACTGGCGCGGGAAGCAGGTCTGTTTGCGTCCCACGAAAACCTCGTATGAAGGAAAGATCGTGGACTCCATCGACCTGCTTCCCGTCACGCCGACTGTCGGTGCGCCGCAGCAGTACGTTGCGCCCGCGCCGGCACCGGCTGCCGCGCAGGGCTACGCCGCGCAACAGCCGCCCACAGCGCCGCCGCAGGAATGGCGGCAGAATGCGCCAGCCCAGACTGGGCCGGCTGGCGGCGAATTCGAGGATTCTGACGTACCTTTTAACTAAGCCCCTTTTAAGCTAGAGTCGTTCCGGGGCATTTCCAAATAGGGGCGACGATGAAGGCTTGTTTTAAATGCGGTGAATACCTTCCGTTAAAGGAGTTCTATAGGCACCCCCAGATGGCTGATGGCCATCTGGGGAAGTGCAAGGAATGCACTAAAAATGATGTTAAAAAACACCGCCGCGACAATATCGAATATTACCGCTTATACGACAGAAGCAGAGCCAATTCACCGCATCGAGTCAGCGTCAGAAATAAATATGCTGGTACGGCTAATGGCAAGGCTGCTTCTTTGCGCGCTAAGAAGAAATACAGCGACAGAAACCCTCTTAAGCGTGCTGTTCACGTATTGGTAGGGAACGCCATGAGGGACGGGAAAATAACCAAACAGCCATGCGAAGTGTGCGGCAGTATTCGCGTTCAGGGTCATCACGATGATTACCTTAAGCCATTCGATATTCGATGGCTTTGCACCACGCACCACGCGCTGCATCACAAGCGGTTGCGCGGACATTAGCCATGCAATTCCGCCTCGCCTCGTTCTCAGACTGGCCGCGCATCTGTGCTTACGTTGCGCGACTGGCGTGGTATCGCGACGAGGCGGGATTGCAATACAAGGTCGCAATCGATGAAGTAAAGGCCGCGCGCAGCCTGCAACAGAATGCGCGCTATTGGGCGCTGCTTACGCATATTAGCCAGTTCGCCCCGCAGCACATGGGCGGTGAATGGCACGCGCCGGACATTTGGCACGAATACTTGGCGCGCCGCTTTCTCGGCATGGTGCCGGGACCGTTCGGGGAAGGCGTGCGCAAGAGTACGGCCAAGCTCGCGATCTTGGAATTCAGCGACTACATGAACGCGATTGAAGAATGGGCGCGAGACCAATTCGACGGATTCAGTTTTGATTATCAGGAGGGCTAACTATGCCCACGCCAAAACCGCCAACCATCTGGAAATTCCCGCTCGCAGTAAGCGCGTATCAGTACATCGACATGCCGGCAGGCGCGCGGCTACTGAGCGCGCAAATGCAGGGCGATACGCTCTGCCTGTGGGCGCAGGTCGATCCTGATGCCCGTACGGAGCCGCGTCTTATCTGCGTGCTTGGCACGGGGCACCCGATTCTGCATGAACTTGGCGAGCATCTCGGCACGTTTCAACTGTTCGGCGGTACGTTGGTATTTCATGTATTTGAGGGCACGCCATGACCACGCCAGACCTAGCATCTGAACTCGCGCGCTGCATCGAACTGCTGCGCGTCGAACATAACCTGGACAGCACGCCGCACCCGTTCATCTGCCGAAAAATCGGGTGTTACGATTTCGGGAAGCCGGCGCAGCGCATGTGCGATTGCTTTAAGGCGCTGCGGACTGAGCATCAAAAGGCGGTGCGGGAAGTTTTGAAGGGGGGCGGGCGATGAACAAAGACAATGCGCCATTGTACTTGCCGTTTGTGCAGGCGTTGGCGGATGGGAAGACGATTCAAGTATATAGACGCGGCCATCTCGGCGGCGAAGAGCGATACTGGTTTGATTACGATACCAGCCTTCCGCTTGATGCGATTGATCCGTCTATACTTCGCATCAAGCCCGAGCCGCGCAGGGTGTTGGTGTGGTGGCCGAAGAGTTCTTGCAATGACCTTTATTCCCCTCGATTGACGGATAATCCCACCACGGCCGCGCGATGGAAACGCGACGAAGGCGGTCACATTCAAGAGGTGATCTGCGATGAATGACGATGCCGTGATTGAGGCGATGGCGCAGGCCATCTGCGATGAGCTCGGGAAGCAGGCGGCCAAGGATTGCGAGCCGCATATTCAGTGGGCCTACCTCATCGACGATTTCAGGAATGAATACTTCGACATTGCCCGCGCAGCCCTCGCCGCTTACCGGAAGGCGCAATGGGCCGGGAAATTTGCAGGCGCGATAGACGCGCTTCAATCCGCCGAGGCCAAGCTGGCGAGGCTGCGGGAATTCGTCGGTGATTTAGCCGGCGATGGGTGCCACTACGGCGACAACTGCCCGCCCTTCATAAACACAAGGCACGGCACCTGCTTAGCTTGCCGATGCCGTGCCGCACTCGACGCGGGCAAGGGGGAGTGATGACTGAGCCGGCAATCTTCGATGAGTACAGAATCGTAGCGGCAGGAATTAACGATATTCAATACGGCGCTGACGCCCCAAGCAAAGAGGCGATGCTCGCCCACGCGCGGGACCATCTACGCATGATTCTCGCTAGACTTGAGGAGAATGGCGTGCGCCCCATCTTGGCGCCAAGCGTTCGCTGCCTGCTGCTTGGCAAGAAATGGCGCCCGATACCGCGCCCGCTGAAGTGGAGGAAGTGATGACCGCCCCGCTTGAGCGCTACATAGCCGAATTCCGCAGCAAGGGCCGCGCGTGGCCGACTAACCTTAAAGTCTGCGTCACGCCTGAGCAGAAGGCCGCGCTATGGCTGCGGATGGTTGCGGGATCTGACGGGCTTGAGGTTATGCCCGGTTGCCGATCATCCGCGCCACTTCCTCGCATCGCGCGGGTGTTTGAGCGTGCCACCCGGGATTCTCTGGCGTGCCCCAAGAATCGAGCGCGTGCTGCTCAGCAGCCTCGAAGTCGCCAGAAACCAAAGACTTCAGCATCGACGGAAATCCTTGTACGCCTCTGACGCCAAGCTGGTAGGCCATGTCGGTTAGGCCCATCTGCGCGATCTCGGGCAGGTCGCCGAACCAGATGAACGCCCAGCGCAGGGCGCGCTCGGTTTCTTCGGCCTTCTTCCGCAGGGTTGCGCGGCACTGCTCGTCCGTCCACGGGGCTTGGACTAGGCGGCGCGCATCGGCCTCCGTGAGTCGGGTATCGTGCGAAATAAAGTATCCGCACCCTATGGTCCAGAAGCCTAGCGAATCGCGATAGACCTCATTGCGCAGGCCTTCTTGGCGCTCGAGAATGGGTAGCAATTTCTCGATCACGACGCCACGCCCTTTTCCTTATCGCGACTGCGCATGGCGCCTAGCCCGAGAAGCCCGAACAGTAATTGCAGGGTGATGGCGGTATCGATAACCGGGAACGGCCCGTCGTAGCGGTACACCACGGTGGCAACGAACCGCGCCACCGGGTCGATAATGGCCGCGTAGCCTAGGGACAGCCCGCAGATCCACCCCGTACACGGGCGCCATCCTGACGTGAACAGGCTGCCGCTTGCCGCTTCCACCTTGTTGATGTCGGCCTGCATCTGCGCCGTCTGCAGGCTGGCTTCTATCTCTTTGAACTCGCCAGCCTGCTTCATCTGCGCAAGCTGGAAAGCGGCCTGCGCCTTGGCCTGCGGGTCGGGGATTACCTTATCGACAATCTTTAAGACTGCCGCCGCTGCATCATCCCATCCGAACATTACCCGCCACTCGCCTCGCGCAGATGCGGTTTGCGCCGCTCGCCTTCGCAGGTGTCGTCCGGATTCTTGCGGCGATCCTCCACCATCTCGATGCGAGTCACCGTTTCTTCAAGTTCAGCCGCTGCTAGTTCTAGCGCCTCCCTCGATCTTTTCGATTGCTCAAGCAGGTCTCTCGCGCCGCTGCGCATCTGTAGTCCAAGCATTTGTGCCACCGTAGCGATTAGGCTCATCTTTTATTGGCCATCATCTCAACGGTACTCGCGACTCTCGCCAACGTCGTGTGAATAAGTACATCCGTTTCCACGCGCTTTGGGATAGATTCTCGCAAGTCCTTGTTGATTGCCCTGTTATCGAGATAGAGCGCGATGGCGGCCACACAGAAGATTGCTCCAACGGGGCCGATAGCGCGTTCCATTTCCTCGAAGATTCTGATCAATTGATCCATGTTGGCCTCGCTGCTTAGTTCTTGAGTTTGTGGCGATAGCTTAGCCAGCCCCCGCGTCGCCCTGTGATGAGGGTCGCGCGGGGTTCATTTTCATAGGTTGCGAATGTGATCTGCGGCGGCCGTTACTGCCGCAGTTGCGCCGGGCTTGCCTGCGCGCTCGATAATCAGGTCATCGATAGCCGCCTGGCGTGTCTGCTCGGCGGTGCGCTTCGCGGCTTCCTGCGCTTCCTTGGCGTCGCGGGCGGCCTTTTCGGAAAGCCATGCGGATTCCTCGGCCTGTCGTGCCGATACTTCCTGCGGCGTGAGGTCTACCGCATTGCCGTCGATTATCTTTTTCATGCCGGGAACCCATAGATGGTCATTGAGCCGGACGTGATATTGCCGGATGACATGGCGAACTTCACTTGGTCTCGCGCGCTGCCGTTCGTGTCCTCTGCGCCGCCCGTGGCGCGCGTAAAGGTTCCTGCGGCCGTGACCCACGTCAGCTCCCATTGCAGCCGCACGGAGCCCGTAAGATTGCTTACGTACACATAGCCGTTCACGCATTCGCCCGCGCCATTACCGACGCTTTGAGCGGCCTGCACGGAGGACGTCCCCGCCGCGCCGCTGGCTGCCGCAATGCCGGCCGAACTCACATCATTCCGCCCCCAGTTGTAATTAGTGCCGGCGTCGAACGATCCACCCGTACCAATGGTGGCCAGAAGATTGACCGCATCGGTGGCGGGGCGCACGTTTATAAGCCGAATAAGCCACCCGTTATACGTGGTCGTGTCAAGCGTGAATATGCTGCTCGCCGACGAGCTGAAAGTGTTCGTGGATAACTCGTAGAGCGGACCGATAAACGGCAGACTCGGGTTTGTGGCTGAGAGCAGGGCATACGATACGGCCGATATTCCGCTGTCCAGCGCGCCGGAGACGTTACGAACGACAACCGTGTTAGTCGGGTCAACATAGCCCGACGACGTAATCGTGCTGTAGGCCGTGCCACCTGTATTTGTCGTCTTTATCTGTCGGCCGACTTGCAGCGCTGCGGTCTGGTTTCCTTCGACGCTAAATGACGTTGCGCTTATGTATGTCGGCGATTGCGATAAAGGAACCCACTCATCCACCGTGGCGGCACTAGTCGGATCGTTCAGCCCCGCTAAGTTGTCATACGTCCCAATAGTGTTCCCTGCCGAATCCTTTACGATGAACTTCATCGCGATCCCGGAGTTCCACCATATTTCTTGCGGCGCAAGCCCGTAAGAATTAAGCGTAATCGGGTTGGCGTTCAGCGTAACAAGCGTGTTATCAGTCCACGTATCGGCGAGCGTGGTCGTCCCTGCCAAATAGGTATAGATAAAACCGCCTGAATTGATTGCGCCGCCCGCCTTTACCGACGGCACACCAATCATAATCGGGGACATGACTGCGGACATTTAGCGCCTCTCTCTCGTCGCCTCAGCGCCGATTGCGGACTGCCCTGAGCCTATTCCGGTTCGGAGCGTAAAATCAGAATTAGGTTGTTTTGGTGTAGGTGTAGGTGCAGGTGCGCTGAGTGCTGATTCGACATTTCGCGATCTGGCGCCGGATTCGACCACTTTTTGCGCCGCGCCCACAGCACCCCGACCGAGATCGCCAATAGGAGCATGCTTTAGCTTATCCAATAGCTTGTTTAGCGTAGACGCAGCATTTGCGGCCGTAGTTGCTCCGAGCGGAGGCCCGCGGTCGGGAATAGTCTTGAGGTCTGCCTCCGCTTCTGCGATGTTGCGCAGGTCTCGCAGGCCGTCCTTGCCTAGCAACAGCTCTATCTTGCCATCGCCGATGCCGTCCAATACAGACTTGAGTTTGCCCGGCATGACGGATGGATTTCCGACTGCATCGAGCGCGGCGCCTTTTGTTGCCTCTGTTTTAATGTGGTCGATTAGCTGGCCCTTCAGATCCTCGACCGCCTGCGCCCCTAGCTTTCGCGTCGATGCGGTACCCTCGTTTTGCAGCGTATTGACGACGCGCGCCAGTTTTGCCTTGCTTGCTGTGCGGGCCACTACCACCTTGTTGAATACGTCACCCAACGCAATCTTTCGGTCTACAGCCCCGCCGCCTCGATGAATAAGGTTAGCCACCGAATCAGGATCATCGAACTTAGCCGCCATTTCGCGGCGCGCGGATCTGGCTGCCTTGTAAGCAGCGCCGCCCGCGTCATCCGGGATCATGGTATCGATAACTTTTGCCACCTCTCCCGCATAATGTCCCTTGGTAGACATATCTGTGCGCTTAATGGCGTTGGCAGCCTTGATCGTGTTCTCAAGCGCATTGACGGGCGCGGTCGCGCTGCCGTCCCTAGCGACCACCGCCCCGGTGTCGGGGTCGCGCGTCACGTAGTCGCGCAATTTCCGTTCAGCAAATGCGATGAACTCGGGCTCGGGATGATCGTTGATGTGGTCGATTAAGTCCTGGATTGGGACTCTGCCCGCCGTTTCGCCTTCTGCCTCGGCTTTTCGATACAGACGATTGACACGGTTATTGGCCGCATTGCGGGCGGACTCTAGCGATTTAGTCACGCGCCGCCCGACTTCTTCGGCATTGACGGCCGTGGCCTTGGTCCGGCCTTTCAGCACGTCTAGGCTGTTTTTGATCGCCGCATTCTGGGCGATGTGCAGATCGGCAATCGGCCGGCCTTCCTCCGTGTAGGACAAAACGCTCTCCGCGCGCAACTGCGACGGATTACGGGTGGCCTGCCCCTTGGTCATGGTTGTCGGCGACGGCAGGCTGCCTGCCCGCGCCACACGCTTTACGGCCAGAGGATCAAGATTGTTTAAGTCGCCGGCTTCCTTCGCCATGTCAGTGATACGCATGCGCGCATCGCGGCTTAGTTTCGACCAGTTAAAGCCGGCGTTACTAACGGCCTTCTGCGCGAGGCCCACGACGCCAAGGCGCGATGCTTCCGCTTGGTCTGCCGCAGCGCCCACGGCTTTCTTGCCGGCCTGCGCCCCTGCCGCCACGCCTAGCGCGGTCGGCGCAGTCATCACGGCCGAGCCTATCGCGCCCGCGACTTCGGGCGGGGCGCCCATGCGGGTAGCGGCATCCGCGAAGCCCTCGGCAAAGTGTCCGGTGCCTTTCTTGGCTTCGGCTACGGCGGTTTCGATATCGTTGCCGCTTGCCAAAGAATCGAGGCCGGCCAAGCCCTGCGCCGGCATGGCCGTAACGTTTGCTACTGCACTCTGTATCGCTTTGCCGGTATTGGTGCGGGGCTGGTAGGTGCCGCCCCGCTGCACGTCCCTGACGACATCCCCCGCGTCCCGGCCAGTGCCCATGAGCAGATTCGCCGCGCCGGTCGCTAACCCTGCAACGCCGGCCGCTGGCGCTGCGAGCGCGCCCGATGCCATGGACGCCACGGTTTCGCCTACGGCGGCAGCGGCAGGCCCGATAAGCGGAACGCCTTCGACCGACCTCGCGACGTTGGTCAGGAATCCAGCGGGCGGCGGTTCCTCGGCTGGCGCTGCGGCATCGGCCGGAGCAGTCTGCGGCGCGGAAGGAGCGGACTTTATGCCTGCTTGTCGACGGGCCAGTTCAAGCTCCAACTCGATGACGCGGCGATCAACGCTCATTTGCCGACCTTCAGCCTTGCAAGCTCGGCCTGCATTTCTTCTACGGACATGTCATGCACGGGCTTCGCGGCCTCTTGCGGAGACTCGTTCTTGTCGTCTTGTCCCGCGACATTGCCGGATTTCATGCGGCCCTTGGCTGCCGCCATTTGATCTTCCAGAGTTTGCTTGCGGTTCTCGAAGTCCCTTTTAAGCAACTCGACAACGCGCCTAACTTGCTCGGCAGACGATGCGTTATTAACGAATTCAGCCACCTCTTGCCGTGCGCTGTCACTAAGTACCCCGGTTAGGTTGGGGTTAGTTAGGATGCGAGCAGCCTCAGTGCGGTACACCTGCATCTGTGCATTGAACGCCGCGACATCCGCATCGCCCGTTGCCTTCTTGCCTGCACGAAACCACCTTTCCACCGCAGGCAGCCCGGTGCTATCTACTTTTTCGGCCAGTTTCACAAGGGATTGACCGTTGCGGATGGCTGTTTTTTCAAATGACGTGATCGCGTCATACTGCGATGTCATCGTGGCGAGTGACTTCTTGTCTGCCGCGAACTGGGCGCGGGTGTCGGCTACGTCGTCGCCGCTCTCGACCATGCCGCCCGCAATAGCTTTGTTGACGCGCATGAGTAGTGCTGCACCTTCTTTGGTGCGGCCAAGCCCAATAAGGACGCTCCTGTCTTTTGCGGCGGACTCCGCAAGCGCGTTAACTTCTTCATCGGAAAAATTTGTGAAATCCCCGCTTGCCGCTTTTTCCTGCGCAGCTACCCGGCGCTCCATAATATCGTTGCGGCGGTCGGCGCGAGCGCCTGACGCGCGCTGCTCGTCAATCTTCATCCCGTCGCCCCACTGCCCAGCGATGCCGCGCAGGGTATCCACGGTGATCTTAGACGGGTCGCCGCCGTGGAATTCGCCGCCGAATCCGGCCTGGGTCAGCATGCCCATGGCGGACTCGATGCGCGGGCGGATAGAAGCCTCGGCAGCTTCTGGCGGCACGCCGCTGGCTATCTGCTTGTCGTAATCGTCCGCGATGCTTTTGGACAGAGGGCCGGCCAGCGCGACAAAATTCTTGTGAGACTCCTGTAAAGACTTGCTGAACTCTTGATCGGATTTTGCAGTATCCGTCGCCCACTTCGACGCGTATTCGGGCGACACCTTGTATAGGTTCGACAGCGCTTTGGCTTTGTCCAGTTTCCCCGTTGCCTGGTCGAACGACTCCTGAAACGCGGCGGTGATGCCTTTTTGCTGCTCGGCTTCGCGCTGCTTGGCCTCGATATCCAACTGGGCGCCTTCCAGCTTTAGTTGGTCCGCCTGCTGCCGCATCGGCGCGTTGGCGCCCAGCGTCATCAAGTGCTTTAGCGTCAGGGCTTTGGCGGCCGTGTCTAGCGGGCTGCCGTAGTCCGTCTTTGCGCCGAGCGGAATGGATGCGTCAATAGGCATGTTACGGTCCTAAAGCCCAGTCTTGCATGGATTGGCCACCAGAACTTGCGCCGCCGACAGCGCTACCGCCGCCACTGTTAAGCAACTGCTTCAAATAAAACTGCTGGCCGATGTTGTTGATTGCCCCGCCGATAGCGTTACCCGCCGCTACAGTCCCTGCCGCGCCTGCGTTCGCGGCGCCTATGCGCGCGTCATTGGACGCAGATACGCCCGCCATTGTGGCATTGCCGGCATTGGCCGCGCCCTGCTGGCTGAAAGATGCCTGTCCCGTGGCCGCGCCCAATCCCTGCCCCGCAAGCGTAGATGCTCGCGAGAAAATGTTGCCGAATTCGCTCGATGCGTAGTCCGATCCGTAACGCTCTAGCTCCTTCAGCGTCGCGCCGCTCAAGCCCGGCCCGCGCGCTGCGGCCGAAGATGCGTCTATCGCCTTAAGCCCTTGGTTGAGCCGAAACTTGTATCCGGGGTCTAACTTCATGATCTTGTCGGGCGTCATCGTGCCGGCCTTGGCCGCCATCGACTTGATATTGGCCACCTCCTTAGTCCGATAGGCGTTGTATTGCTTCTTAAGCCGGCTAGTTTGGTCGGGGCGCAGACCGCCCTCCTGACCGCTGATGGGCTTAGTTTTGAGCCATTCGTCGTAGGACATGGGCTTTTTGTCGGCATACGGATTAATGCCAAGCAATTGTTCTTCAAGACTAAGCCCTTTTTCGCCGGCCAGCCGGTACGGTTGCAGGTCGGCGCGCGCTTGTGCGGTGGCCTCCTTCTGCGCGGCAATCGTTTCGCGAGTAGCGGTGAGCTGCGCTTCCGCCGCTCGCTCTGCGGCAGCCGCTTGCGCCTTGGCGGCTGATTTAGCAGATCCGCCGCCAACAATGCCGCCGATAATACTTGCGCCGCCGCCGACGGCGCTGCCTACATCAGGCATGTTCCCACTCCTTAAAGGATTCGATGGCGAAGAATTCCCTAATTTCCGGGCTTACCGCGCGCATGTGTTCGTAACCGCCGATCAAGAACGCGCAAAGAATGTAAAACTCGATCCCCATATTGCGCAAATGGAAAGCGATATTCTTCAATTTTTCGTCGCTGCGCTTAGCGAGCAGATTCGCGTCGTGCCACGCATTGATAGCGACCATGATCAGCGGCAGGATCTGCATGTGGTGTCGCTGGAAAAACGGGTTAGCGGGTAGACCGTACAGCGCGCACAAAAACGCCTCGTTCACCTGCGCAGGATCGTGAGCGTGATCGCGGTCGACAATATCGTCCCACGCCTCCACGGTCTGCATAAGCATGACCAAAAAGGCGATAGCCTCGTCGTCCCCGAGCAGCCACTTGCGCCGCAATTCATCACGGGTTTGCAGCCATCCTGCGGGCGTTTCTTCGGGTCTCATACTACGGCGCCTGTGGATTTCTTAGCCATTAGAATGCCGTCACTTCAGCCCAATCGATTTGCACGTTAGCCGTCCACGTCCCGGTCGCCGGGACTGCGACTGACCGGATAACGAATCCCTCGTTTTGCGCCAAAATTAGCGGGTGCTGCCCGTCGCCGGTCTCGCCTCTAAACAGAATGGTTCCTGGGGCGATAATCTGGCCGTACAAAGACGCCGTAATTGGGCAAGCAGCGGCAATGGCCGCCAGCGATACGGTCTCTAGCGTCTTGGTCCCCGCCGTCAGGGCGCCCGTCGTGGCGATGCCGATATCGGACGCCGCGACCAGCGTCGATCCCATGCTTGTGCGCTTTTTGAGCAGCGCCGCAGGCGTTATGCGCGTGCCGCCCGAGCCGGCCGCTGTCCAGCTAGTCGCCTTTACAAGATCGATCTGCATAGGCACGCCAGCGGCGAAGAAAGTCGTACTCACCGATGCCGATATTTTAACTTCGTTGATGGCGCACAGGCGCGTGGCATCCGACCATCGAAACTGAAATATCTCGCTGTTAGCGGCCAGCGCTGCGGCGATGACGCCTGTAAAGCCGCCATACGAGTAATGGCCAAGCGCGCTGTAATCGAACGGCATTGCCTGCACTTTTAGCGCATCAAACGTATCGCCGCCCTCCGCGATAATGGAGCCATTAGCGCCTTGGATCTGAATTGCCATCTAGCTCCATCTCCATTGAACGGTCCACTGCCCGTAGATTCTGGGGGCTTTCACGGACGTCTGTTGCCTAACTTGGTTTGTTCCGGTGCCTGGGCCGACTATTCGGTCTGCATACATCCATGAGTTTCTATGGCCCGGAGAGATCGGGTTTACGTTTTTCCCGTAAATCGTAAAGCCCGTCGCCGCAACGATGTTCCCGGCATAGACCTCGATGCTTTCCACCCAATGCTCATCAGCGCTATGGTCGCCCGTCGCCTCTAGGCGCATCCACGCCTCGACCACTGACCCCGACACGATGCCGGCTTGGCCCGTGACCGTTACTGACGCATCCGACGCGCCCGGAAACCCGCCGAAATCGAGGATGGCCGTTCCCGTCGTGCCCACGCCCGGAGCGCCGGGAGCGCCATCGGTTCCATTTGCGCCCGGCGTTCCTACGCCAAGTGCGGCGCCATTGGTGTCGAGAACGCGAAAGCCCGTGCCCTCGACGTATTCAACCTTGTAGCCGACTGCAAGAAGCCCTTTCCATACAATCTTCTCAGTGCCCGCCACGTCGTATTTAATCGAAACCGTGGCCGCCGCCGTGTCTTTGTTGTACACGCTTAAGTAGTCGACCACGATGTAGTGACTGGCGGCGGGCGCCGCTACCAGATCGACGTCCGTCGTGCTGTTCGTCGCTACGCCGAAGTCTCCGGCAACGTATGTCGTCGTATCGAAATCGCGCCACGCGGCATAGCAGTCAAGCTGGCTAGTGGCGATAGCCCCCGCCAGCACAACCTGCAGTTTTTTGTTGGTGGCGCTGAGAACGATCACGCGCCAAGCCCTAGTGCCATTGCTTGCGGCTGCGTGAGCCCGCCGCCACCGCCAGAAGCGGCTATGGTTACGTCTATTTCCTCATTTCCGGCGTCATCCGCTACGGTTAGCGTGACGTTAGCGCCCTCGATGAAATTGATCCGACGCCGCGCTCCGACCGTCGCGCCAGAGTTCTTGTTGACGGCCACGCGGGCATTGTTGCCGAGTGCGGCGGTTTCGTCGAAATCAATCGTTACCGGATTATTGGCGCCGCCGTCCACGAGCGTTATCGGGCTGCCCACGGCTAACGTCCGCTCGTTGGTAAGCGTGGCGTTTAGCGACATGGTTACATAGGTCGCATTGGTCGGAGCGCCGACGCCACCACCGCCCCACGTTACCCATGCGGCGCCGTCCCACCATTCCATCTGGCCCAAGTCGGTATTCCAGTAATTTCGGCCGAGCCACAGGAATGATGTAGGCTGCTGCGCGGTCGTGCCGCTGGCAGTCATGGCGACTAACAGATTGGCGACGGTCGCAAACCACGAATGCCAGCGCGGGAGGGCGTTCAGGTTTTTGTCTACCATTACCCCCGGAGGCGGGGCATTGATGAGATCGACCACGCTCACTGAAAGCCTCCCGAGATGTTCGCGGCCTCGCGATTCATACAGAATCTTACCGGATCTGTCATCGTCAATCTAAGAACGACGTCCCGGCCATTAGCCACCCGCCGGGCAATTACCCGCTGGTCGTAAACGCCCACGCGACTCATGCTCAAAAACCGTTGATTCCCGAAAGTCCGGCCGCCGTCCTTCGATACCTCGAGCACTAATTGCGGGTCGGAGCCCTGCCCGGATTGCGTGCCTACGCCGGTCTCCATGTCGAAGAAAAGTTCATCGATAGACCCGTAATTCCCATCCCCCAGGTGCCGGCTTACCAGTTGCCGCTTGATGGCGATTCCGTTGTCCGCGAAGGTCTCGCTGTCAAATGAATACAAGTTCGAGTTCGCATAGTCCGATACGTAGCTTATCGCATTAAAGGTCTGCGATATTTCCCCAACATGCCGGCCGGTCGTCGCGACGCCGGTCTGCGTCTGGCTCCATATTCCGGTCGAAAAGTCGTATAGGAACGATATTTCATCGGTCGGAAAGGTAAGCTGATACATCGGATGGCCGTCGATCATGTACGACAACGAGGTGGCGTTGCTCTTGACCGAGAAGCCGTTAATGATGCTTTCGATGTCTGAATTGCTGATCTTTACTGGCGAATAACTGGACATCAAATCGAGGAAGAAAACCTCGTATTCGCCCTGCGGGTTGTTGCCGAGGAAGGCGATCCCGTTGTTAATCTTGGACCGCGACCAAATGGCGCCCAGCCCGTACTGCTGAGCGGCCGAGCGGATGGCGCCGAAGGGGAAATCTAGCGCGCCATTCGGCGACCAGTATTCGATGTAGGTCGTGCCGAACAAGATTAGAACCCCGTGATCCGAATCTACGGCTACCAGCGGCTCCGCGCTAGAGAATGCCGACTGAAAAAACAAAGCCGACCAGCTCGTCGAGTTGTTCAGGTCCGAGACCCAAAACTCTGCCGTGTCGGGCTTTTCTACTACCGAGTACCCGCCGACGTAGGTGTTAGTTCTGGCGCCGTTTGGGAACTGCGCATCGCCTATGGCGGTAACGGCCCCCGACGGCAGGGTTATCGTGTACCCCGCAGTGCCGTCGACAATCATGATCTCCGTGGCATTGGCAGAAATCGACACTCGGCCGCTGCCTGTGGATAGAGACCCGCTTAGATTGGTCTGTGACAGCGCAGAGTTAATCTGCGTGACGATGTTGCCGTTCACGACGGTCAGCAGCGCCCCCACCGTGGTCATCCCTCGGATTATATTCGGGAGGGCGGCTTGCAAAATGGTGCCGGGGGTGCCTTGAATCGTGGCGTTTGCCTTGTCGCCGTCTGTCTGGATCTCCCAGTAACAGTTAAGTCGACGCTGCGCGGTCGCCGTAAACGGTACGTGCCCCGTTCCAGCGCCGAATAGTTGGATGGTTTTCATCCACGCATCCGATCATCGCGGTTAGGCTCAAAATACAACGACGTTACTTCGCTGTAGGCTTCCTGCGCCATTGCGAGCGCGCTGGCTGCGTTCTCTTGGTGAAGGGGCGTCCATGGCTTGTTGAACATCTGGGCGGCCAGCTTGCCGAGATTCAATGACAGCGGCAGGTACCACGACTGCGGGAAGCAGAAGTTATCCGTAGATCCAGCGATGTCCATCGCCGGGCTCAAAAATACCATGTGAATGTGGCGGGTCGTATCGGCGGCTGCGCCCGCGTCCGTGTACAGCGTGCCGGCATTGGACGAATTAACGCCATACTCGTAATAGATGGCCTGCGGGTTCATGACGTTGGTGACGGCCGTTTTGGTCGGCAGGAATTCGTAATCCTGCAGTGTCATCATGTTTAGCGGGATGTCGTTGTAATTCACGTCCCGCAACACGGCTGTCTCGATGATTTCAGGGCGTATCTGCGTGGTCGCGTAGTTGAACACGTAAGCGCCTGCGCTGGCGGCTGACGGCAGGTTCGATGCCAGCGTCAGGGTGACGCCTGAAAGCGTGGCGGTTGTCCAGAACAGCGCGCCCGAGCTCAGGCAGATGCCGACGTTATCGCCGCTCGTGAAACCCGTGGCCGATGTCAGCGTCACGGTCCCTGCGCCGGCCAATGCCGAAGCCGCCAGCGTCGTTTGGTTGTGGGTCGTGCCCCACCCAGCGGCGGATGATCCTAGCGAATACTGCCCCGTGGTCGAGGACAGGTAAAGCTCGCCGCGTAGACGGTTCCACATCTTTAGGCCGGGCGCGAAGTCCTGCCGCGCCTGCCACTGCTTGACCATCATGTTCAGAAAATTCGACATGTCAGATATTTCTGACGATGACGGCACTTCGCCCTCGTATAGGGCGCCGATTGACAGCATCGCGTTACGGATAACCTCGTCGCGATTAACTGTAAACGTGTAGGTGCCTGAAAGAGCCATCAGAAGCGCACGACGGCCTTGTCCGCGATTATCTCGAACTTGTCGGGGAAGTATTCATGGACGGCGCGCGTACACCCGCGCGTGCAGTTGAAGTCATCGAACCACATCACGCCACCCGGAACCATGAGCGGCCCTAAGTGCAGGATGCAATCGCGGACCGAGCGGTATTGGTCGCAATCGACGTGCGCAAAGGCAAGCGGCGGCATATCGATCAGGGTGCCCGGGAAGATGCCAGCAATGACATGCGCGTCGGGCATTAACTCCTTTACCTTCTCCGCGCTGGTGCCTTGGAAGTCCCCGACGCCATGGTTATCTTCCGGATCTTGAAACGGCATTCCGGTAAAAGTGTCGTATAGGAACAACTCCCGGCCCTGCTCGCGACAAACTTCCAGTAGGTGCCACGCGCTACCGCCTTTCCACACCCCGACCTCCGCCACCGCGCCGGGCGGGCACTTACGAAGCTCGTCCTTGATGGCCGCCAGCACGCCGTCACCGACCACGGTTTCTATCATGCCGCGTCTGCCTTTTCGTAGTGGGCATCCATGATGCCGCGAACGGCATTCCACACTTCTTCATTGCTTATTTCGCCCTGACAGTGCGCCACGCCTCTGCGTTCGCCTGACTCGTCTAGCCTCTCCGTGCGGGGGCAGTGCTTATCCCATCCATGGTTGTTCATGTGTAATTGGTGACACGGGTAGCAGGGCGTCGTCTTGCTGTATAGGCTGGTGGTGTTCACCCAATCGCGAGTCAGATTTTCGACGCTGGAATGAGACAGCAGCACGATCTTGGCGGCATCAAGCAAGGCGGCCGAGTTCAGCACGCCCGTTTCCGGCCCGATGATAAGGTCTGCCACTTGGACCATCGCCATGGTCTGCCGAATAGACCACTCGCCGCATGTGCGATGCACGCGCGACTCGTTCTCCCATCCAGCCTCAAGCATCTTGCATTCAGGGCCGCCGACGAGGGCAATATGGGCATTAGGATAAGACAGAAGGACGCGGGCGATGATCGGGTCTAGCCCGTCCCACGTCTTGTGCAGGCTGGACCCTGCCATCGACCAGACGATAAGGAAGTCGCCCATCTTTGCGCGCTCGGCCTTCGCCCACGCTCGCTCGTCTGGCGACGGGTAAAAGCGCTGGCGCAGGGTGTAGGGAATGCCCGCTATTTCGTGGCTGAACTCGACGTAGTTCTGATTAAGCAGCCGATGGCGCATGGCGTGAGGGAACCGATGATTAGGGCGCCCCGGTGTTGCCAGTAGCGAATCCTCGACACTGCCGGACAACTGCACCCATTTGTCGAAACGCGCCTCCCAGTAATTCCAATAGCTGCCCAGCTCGTGATTCGGCACTTGATCCTTGTCTTGGAGGTAAATGCGGTCGATATTCGGATCGTTCGCCAGCACGTCGGCGCCTGGCGGACTGCCCATGAACGTAACGTGGTAGCCCTGCGCCTTCAGTTCAGCGCAGACAGACGACGCCATGATTACGTCCCCGAAAGCGCCGTAGCGGCAAACACACGCAGTCTTAGCCGGCTTCTCGGCTTTCCATGATTCGCGCTGGTGGTCGCCGTTCTTGGCTACAAAATCGCCCGACTTTGCGAGCGCGCGCGGGATGGCTTCGAGCTTCTTCCACACTTGGAAAAACGAGTATTCTTCGCCTTCATCGCGGGTCTGGTTTTCAACCAGATCCCACCCGTCGACGTCGCGCATAACCGCGATAATGTCGTCTGGCGCGAAATCGTGCTTATGGTCGCTATTTGCATGGCCCGACCCTGCATAAAGAGCGCCGACATTAGTCACGCCACGCGCCTTGCGATTGGCCACAACCAGCTCCGTTACCTCGTGGGCTTCCATAAGGTTCGGTTCGCGGCCGAGCTTTTCAGCCTTTCGCGCCAGCGCGCGGGCCATTTCGCCGTCGTCCCTCACATTGGGGTAAAGGTCTTTGTGCGGCAGGTATAGCACCAAGTAACCGCCCGGCTTGATGACGCGCCACCACTCCTTGAGCGCGGCGGCGTAATCCTCGATATGCTCAAGCAGATGCGACGAAAAGATGAAGTCCATCGATGCGTCGGCAAATAGATCAAGTTTCTCGCAGGTCGGCACTTTCACGTCGACTTTCATCTGGAAGCCGAAACGCTCGTGGTCGCCGTTGTCTACGGAAATGAAATGGGGGAAAGCCTTCGCGTCACCTGCGCCCAAGTCCAATCCACGACCGCGCGTGTACTGGACAATCCCCCACCGAATTTTGGGAGCCTCGCGCCCGTGGGGCATATCCCATCGCCACATAAATCAGCCTCAACTATTGCGCAGATTGGTCTTTGTCAGGTACGGAGATGATACTTCCATGACGACGGCGGTACCGGCCGCGAGAAATGTGATTTGGTTTTCTAGCGCGATGGTTGAGATCGAAATGCCAGCCGGATACGGGAACGGCGGGCTTTCCACCCAAAGCGATATATCGGCTTGCGTTTGGTACTTGCTGGCCGTCGCGAATCCTGACGGACTGAGGCACGCCAATGCAATCGCCGTATTCGTGCCATCATTGATCTTGACGCGCGATTCGATTGACCCAGTAATACTCTGACCCGTCAGGCCAGTGATGCGGAGATGACACCCCATTACGTACCACTCGCCGGCTGTCATGCGGCCCGCGAGAGCAACCTGCCCTGCGTTGGTGTAAATCTGCATCGTGTCGCTGGCGGCGGTCGGGGTAGCCGTCAGCCTTTGACAAAAGCCGAGCCCAGTTACTGCCGCAAACGCGGCGGTAGCAGCACCGCCCACGATGCCACCTGTGGTTCCAACGGTCATGTCTGCGGCTATCGTTCCAGCGACGCCGCCGCCCAGCACATTTCCGCCCGTCTGCGTCAGCAGATTAACGTTGTCCCACAGATTGTCGGGCGTTGGGTTGTTCGATGCGTCGTAGCCGTCCAAGGCGGACACGTTAAAAACGGTCCCCATGTTGTTCTGGCCGTAGATTTTGTCGTACAGCGTCGTTAGGGACGTGGCCAGCAACTGAGACCCACGATCTACGAAATGGATGCCGCCCGAATCCAAATAGCCGTCTACCGTCGCTCCGGTAGCGGATGACGGATCAGCGAGGATGCGCCACTCATCGAACAAAAAAACGTTATTGAAGCTATTGGCCTGTTCGCGGATGTAACGCGCCAGCTTCAGAGCGGTCAAGCCCTGCGCTGCCGTCCCGCCGAATCGCGGGGGCGTCGTTGACCATATAACGGTCTTGCCGGCCGCCACCAGAGTGTTGACCATACTGATAAGGTTGGCACTGATCGTCACAAACGAGGTACCCGACGATATATCGTTAGTCCCGCCGCGTATCCACACCACCTGCGCAGGACAAGACGCGACCGTGTTGATGCGCGCAAGCATCTCCGTCGTCGTTTCGCTCGGCACCCCGTAATTCCTGACAAGGTGCGGCCGCTTGTCAGCCGAAACGAAGGCGTGCGGGTGCGCCGTGGAAAAGGTCCCGTTCAGCATGAATGAAATCACGCCGCCCGGGAGCGCCCCGAGACCGGTCGCAAGCTGCACCGTAAACGTATTAGCACCCGTGCGAGTAATGGCCGTGTCGTAGGTATTGAACGTCGGCGAGCCTTGAATAACGAGGTCTCCAATGTACCCCGTCAGCATGTTGTGCGTGTTCGCGGTCGCGCTCAAAACGCCAGTATTGTTATCGTAAGAAACGCTCGACAGGGTATAGACGCGGGCAATCTTGGCGGAAAGCGAATCGCCAAATACGGATATTGTGTTTTTTGCGACGACGGGCTGCAATTGCGGCTGAATAGCGCTCCATGTCCCGTCTGCCGCTTGCGCCATTTGGACAACGGCGACAGGCGAATTGGCGTTAGCTACAGATACATTCCCTGATACAGACATTACTGATCCACCGTTCCCGTGATGCACCACGTTCCGCTGGCATCTTGCGCAATTGCTGCCATTGCTTTCGGCGCGTTAGCGTTTGCAATAGATACTGGCGAAGATATCGGAATGGCGCTCCCGAGCTGATACCAATTGCCGGATATCGCGTCACGGTAAACCATGACGACCGAGGTCGGGCTATTCAGGTTCGCGCTGTTCATCGATCCAGGTAATTATTGCGCGGCACAAACCCGCCAACACCATCATCGAACAGCGCTTCGCGGTCGTTCGAGAACTGCTCGGCACTCAGCGGTGCGCTGAAATATCCATTCATCAACGTGTCGGCCGTGACGTGATTCGTCGCGTCCGTAGCCCCGGCCAAGGACAGCTCGCGGAAGTTGTCCACGTTGCCGCACTGGTTTGTCGCCGAGTAGCCGGGCGGCATCTCATTGAAGTGCGACATGCGCATATTGGTCGGCGCCGCAGCCGATTTCGTCATGTCCGGGATACGTAGCGCCTCAGTCGTGTCAGGGATGCGACACACCCGGCGATTGGCCGAGAAGTCTGCCCATTGATTCGACTCGCCGGGGTCTGACAGCGTTATCTGGTTCTTGTCTTGGATCATCTTCATGGCATCGCCCCATTAGGGAGGCGGCCCCGAAGGGCCGCACAAGGTTACTCGGGCGGTTCGTCGGTAACGCCCGACCAGCCGTCGCCAGCATAGCCGCTCGGCGAAACGATGTTCTTCATCGGCATCGATCGGATATCGGCGAGTTGCTGATCTTCGATGAACATGCCGGGCGGCGTCTGGTTATACCGCGTGTTCGGGTTTTCGGCTTCAGCGGCCGTAATGCCCTTCTTCGTGATATAGCCATCGGTCTGGAATCCGGCATCATCCAGCATCTCGCCAACGCGGGTGCGGTATGCGCCCATGCCATCGGGCTTTGCGTAGTTGTCAGTTGCCATGGTTAGTTACTCACATCAGCGCCCGGGAGAAGGGCGTATTCGTAGGAGACCGTCTGGACGGCCGTTGCATCGGTGCCGCGCACCACGTAGAACTGATCGCCACGCGCCAGTGCGATGCCGCCATCTGCGAAACCGGCCGAGCCGGCATACGATGCCGTGCCGGTTGCGGTGCCGCCGATCTGGTACTTGCGCGCGCCGCCCGCCGCCGCATCCACTGCATACGGGCCATAGGTAGCAGTGCCGCCGCCCGTGAACACACGGAACAACGTCACGGTGTCGCCCGTGCCAGTCGTGGTCACAGTCGCGGTCCCGTTCCACGCGGTATAGGTCGACGTTCCCGCAGTGACGGTGCCGACGTTAACCGCATAGACGATCATCGACGTCCATGCGAGGAACTTGTCAAAGGTCTTGGAAGCGCCGGCCGTCTGCGGGCCGGGCTGGTGCGTCAACCGAGCGGTATACGCCGGGTGATCGTAGGCCATCGATTTCACAGTCATTTCACTTTACCTCTAGCACTGTCATCTCCCGACAGGCAGAACATTGGGCAGCGGGGGCAGATCCGATTAACCCATGAATTTCAGACGCAGTTAGACGGCCGAATCCCACTTGAGGATGCGAGCGTTATTGGGCGCAGACGTACTTGCGTGGACGATGCCAAAGCCGCCAAGGTAGTACCACGCCACGCCTTTTGAGCGGCCATAATCGGTCGGGATCTTGCCTCGCATTTCCTCGGGTACGGCAATGGCCTCCGCTACGGTGTCGTTACCGAAGAAGAAGATCCAATCCGAACGGCCCTGCGACCATTGCGTGCCGGTGAATCCGTTGGTGGAAATGCCCTTGGCGATGTTGGTCTGCTCGACGGCGCGGTTGTTCTCGTATCGACCAATCTCGCCGTTCATGATCAACTTGAAGCCAGTATCCGAATACTGGTGGATCGTCTCCAAGTTGTTCTTGAGGTTGCGATAAGTCGACGGCCACGCAAGCGAGTAGTAATCATCGGCAATGTACGCCGGAATGTTACGCTCCTTCATCGTGTCCACGACCGACTTTAAGTGGCCGTTGCTGAACGCGATAGTATTGGTGCCCGTTACCGTGCCGTTGGTGAACAAGGTAATGCTCGCGGTGTCCGTGCCGCTCGACGCCACGACGCGCAGCAGGCACTGATTGAACTGCGCCCATGCCAGTGCATCGAACGCCTTTACGGCGTCGTTCTTCAGCACCTTCTGCACGAGTTCCTGCACCGGGAACTTGGAAAGGTTGTCCAGCTTGCCCGAGTACGGGACCGAATTACCGGCTTCCGTGATGGTAAGCGTGCCCTGAATGATGCTGAACTGGGTTTCCGGCATCGTATTGGTTTCCACCAGTACGCCGCCCTGGTTCGCTACGTCCGCGAACACGTCCCAAGTGTAAATGTCGCCCTTCTTCTTGCCCTGCTGCGAGGCGTCTTTCACGTCGCAGAACTGGCGAAACTTCACCAGCGGCTGCACCGCCATGCGGAGCACGTTCGAGAGGTTGCGGCTGTACATGAAGCCGCCAAGGCTGTTAACAGCCCATACCTGACCAGCCATCCTAAATCTCCTTAAGCGCCGGCACTGTACACAGCCTGCCCACGGGCCTTGGCCATCGCGGCAATTTCTTCCTGCACAGTCGGCTCACGTTCTTGGGGTCGCGGGGCGGGTCGGGCGGATTGCCCTATAACCGGCCGGCGCGCGTTGTCTTTGCGCTCTTGCTTGGACTCCAAGCCCGTCACGTCGCCGCGTAGCTTCATAACCTGCTTGGCCGCTTTCTCAAAGCGCTCATAGGTCGGAGCTTCGCCATCATTGGCGTAAAGGGTATCGAAGGCCCATACAGCCTCTTGCGCGGCAGAGTCGGCAAGCAAATCCTTGTATTGGGACTTGAACCGCTCCGCATCGGATTGCGTATCGCGCTTGGCCAACTTGGCCTCGATAATTGCGTCGATCTCGCCCGGAGGTAGAGTGCGCAATTTCTGAATAGCGGCGACCGCTTCTTCCTCGCTGCCCAGTTGTATAGCTCGGGCAAGAGCTATGTCATCGACCGGCGGAACGTCCGAGGATGGCTCACTAGCGGTTGACGCGGTTTTGTACAGTCTGCTGGCCTGCGCCAGATATTCGTCCGCCGCTGCGATCTTCTGCGTGCGGGCGATAAGTTCGGGGGTTAGCTCGATTTCGTGGCCATTGACCTTGATGCGAGGCAGTGCGCCGCTCTCGGGTGCAGGGGCATCCTCGATAGCATCTGCGTCTGCGTCCCCGTCATCGGCTGCACGCGCAGGCTCTCGGTATTCTCCTTCGTCCATGTCGCCGGTTCCGGTGGGATTGGCGTACATGTCATCGGTCACGTCCTCGAATTCATCGGCGTGGGCGGCCTCGACGCCATCGGCTATCTGATTGAACAACGCTAGGCGGGCGTCATTCTGCGTCCCTACCGCGCCATTCTCGAAATCCGGGCGTTCGCTATTCAGCGTCAAAGTCTTGGCCATTTAGCTCGATTCCTCTAACAATTCGATGGCCTGCTGGCCATCCGTCAGGGCTTGCGCGAGTCTAAGCCGGAAGCCCTTCCACAACAAAACAGTGCCCTGCAGTTCCGTAATCTTGCGGCGCCGCCACGGTGATACGCGGGTAAGCGCATCCATGGCTTCATGCACTTGGCCATCGGCGTATTCGGTGAGGTAACGGCCAAGGTCGGACGACAGGAACGATTTAACCTGCTCGCCGAATACCGCCGATTCGATCAGCGCGTCGCGCTCTAGTACGGGCTGATCCCAATCAATCACGCAGCGCTATCCTCTTTGGCGGCCTTTTGCTGATCGGCCGCCATCATCGTCAAGCCCACGTCCGCCAGTTTGTGCCGGTCATCCTTTTCGTGCTTGAGCACGGTCGTCACAATGGCCGTCTTGTTGCGATCTTGTTCAGTAACCAGTTTAAGGTTGCGGTCTGCTTCCTTGTCGTTCAGCCGCCGCGTCAATTCTGCGATGGCTTGGTCCTTCAAGGCGAGGGATTGCTTGATCTGCGCAACGTCGGGCGAATCTTCCATGAATCGCGCGCCGTCCTGATAACCCATAAGCCCGAACGTCTCCTTGGCAATCTGCTCAAGGCTAACACCCGGAATAGGCGCCTTTGAATACGCGGACAGGCTCATAAGCCCGGCGCTGAACCGCTGGAGCTTAGCCATCGGCGTCATGGCGCCAAAAACCACGTTTATATTCAGCGTCAGCTGCCGGTTAAGCAGGTCATCGGTCACGCGGTCTATGCCGTATCGCTGGAATACCTTCGCCTTGTCGGCCGCCACGGCCAGTACGGTCTGGTCGGTTTCGTACATCTGTTCGAGGCGCACAATCTGCCGCAATACCGGCTCGGCCCACGTCTCGACGAACGTGCGCAGGAGGTAGTCCACGAGCGGCGCGGGTGCCTGCGCCATGTGCATGAGGGTCGATGCCGGCTGCTGTGCGCCGCGCATAAGTAATTGTGCCTGCGCTGCGTTGTAGTCGCCAAGGAGATCGGCGAAGTCCGCGCTTAGGCGGTTTTGCTGCTCGAAAACACTAGGCGTGATGTCCGGCCAGTTAATCTCCTTGACGTCGCCCTCGGGGTCGTCGGCCAAGGTGACTCCGCCCGGAACGTTACGCACAAGGCTGGCCGCGTCGACATTCTTGCCGCGCTTTACTATCCAGCGCTTATTCAGGACGAACTTAGTATTATCCAGCCCTTGGTTGGTGAGTTCGTTGATTTCTTCCTGCGTCTGCTGCGATATCTCGGGCAGGCCGGCAGGGTAGGGCTTGTGTGTCTCGATGACGACGCAGCCCATAACGTAATCACGCTCACCGTGGAACACTTCCGACTCTAACGGCTCGGCATCGGTTAGCAGGCCGGCGTGTGGCAGAACGTAGAAAACGTAGTCCTTGCCGTTGCGGCGATGAATGTGGCGTTGCACCCATGCGGTATCGTAGTCGGACACCTCCCGCGTGTTGCGGGCCGGATCTTCGCGCTGGCCGAGGCGTGCTTGGCGGGTGGTGTCGTCGCGATAGGTCGAAGCGAGAATGGTCTGCTCGCCGTAAAAGCGCCATTCCCCGGCCGCCATGCGGTCTTTAATCTCGCCGACGTACATCGGGATATCTTCGATGATGTATGGGCTTGAGCCTATCGGGTCGCGCCAGTCAGCGGCGGGGCTTATCTTGAGGTTCTCGGCCGGGATTAGCTTGACGTCGGGCCGGTCGTGCTCGAAGTTCCAGTATTGCCGACTCACCACCACGCCAATAGTCTGCGCATCCTGAATGGCGCCCATGACAGTCGCGAACCATTGCAGTGCGATATGCGGGTCGCTGGACATGAGGCGATATTGCAGAAGGGACTTCATGACCTCTGCTGAAGCACGCTCTACGGGGTCGTTCTGTAGCTGCGCATCGATGCTCACCACATCCATCGAACTAAAGAAAGCGGCGGCGGCGGCGGCCTCATTCTTGCGAATGGCGGCGCGAGTCTTAGGTCGGTACACGCGAGAGCGCTTTTCATACGCTGGATTGGTGTACTTGCTGCCCTGAGCGTGGCGGCTAGAGAACGCCCTTAGACCGTCCTCCCACTTGGTGCGCAGGTTGGAATCCATGTAGGTCTGCGACGCATGGTGCGCCTGCTCGGCTAACTTGAACCAATCGACGCCAGTAACCGAATCGCCATAGTCCGGCGCGTCGACGCCAGGCTTATCCATGTCGTCGAATTCATTGACGCGCGGAGCATCTGCCGCCAATGGCATCTCGGGCGGCTGCGGGCGTATCACTGGATCACGTCCCCGCTATCCCACCAGCGACGGCGCGCAGGGTCGGCGCCGTCCATCGTTCGCGGGATCTCGCCATCCCACTTGCGACGGTCGCGCGGCAGGCCGCAGCGCTCCAAAAGTTCGCCCCCGGCTCGCAGCGTCTTGTAGCGCAGGTCGGTCGGACTAATGACCTGGTGCAGGCAGATGATAAAGCCGTAGTGCCCGAACTTGCCAAGCGCCGCGTTTTTCACCACGAGATCGCACTTGGACTTGCTGATCATCCAGAGATAGCCGGGATAATTCGTTTCCAGAATCTCGCCGACTTCCTTCGCGTAGTGCATGTCCTCGAATTCGCCCATGTCGACGACTTCGATTTCTGTGCCTTCTCTCATCGGCGGTATATCCCCAGTTCCGTCTTGTCCGTGCTGTCCTTCTTCACGTCGTTCGAGAAGCGGTAAGCAATGTCAGGAATGCCCCACTCCTGCCCCCACGCCCGTTTGCAGAGTTCGCTGAACGGCACTAGCTGGTAGTTCACCGGCTTGCCTAGTTGTGGGGGTATGTAGCTCATTGCGTCGCCTCAGTGAATCGGAGAGTTCGCAGCACGTTTGAGACGCGCCCGCCGCATCGCCAATGCCGGGATGCCATGCGCGGTCGCGGGGATGGATGACCTTGCACCTAAACAATTTCAGGCTCCAGACTGCCGGGCTCGTAGATTACAGGCGGCCTCGCGTCCATATCGTAAATGCGACTTGCGGCGTCAACCAAATCTTTGAGCGTGCCGAACGGGAAATAATGCACCTGCTCCCGAAACTGCGCACTCAAATCGTAGATGTTGCCGTCGCCGTCTTTGCGCCTGATTGTTCGGGCAATCCGGTAGGGATGGCCAGCGTGGGCTGTACGAGCCTGCAGGCTGGTTAGTTTGTCCGGGTCGGTATCGTAGGGCAGGAAAAACCGGGCAGATCGGAAATCAGGCCCCAGACGCTGCACGCGGTCAATCTTGCTGCCCTCGCCCTCGCGCGGCCATGCCAACTCGACGATATCAAAGCTGAACCGCTCGAGCGTCATCTTTTCCTGGAAGTAATCAAAGTCAGACTGCGCGCCGAATGCCTCATAGCCCGCCCGCACGTTCTGCACGCCCGGCTGATTCATCCAGTGAACATAGGTATCTCGCAATCGCGTCCAGCGCTCTTGCAGGTCCATCCGGTGATTCCAGCCGTCCAGCAGGAACTTGTTGCCCGCGTAATCCATGCCAATGACGCAGACCGCCGTGTTGGCGCTGTCTTTCTTCTTGCTGCGGGCCGGGTCGACCATGATGAACACGTTCAGTGTCTGTGGCCTGATTTCGTAGGTCTGTAGATCCTTGACGTCGAACATCGCCTGAGCGCCCGCAATCGGGTCTTGCAGCATCTGGCAGGCGATTACGGCATCGCCCTGATCTCGCACCTTGCGCAGCCATAGTGGCTTGGAGAAAAACACAGGCTCGCCGTCAATCTGCCCGTTAGCGGTTGCGGGATAGATGCGCGGAATGAGGCTGCCTTTTTTTAAGATGGCCTCATAGGTGTCGGCATAACTATAGCGCGTGCCGATATGCCACTTGCGGCCCTCGCGGGTGCCGAGGTTGTCGCTGAGCTCCCACGCCTTCGTGGTTTTGTGTACCTGCTCGGGCGTGCTGACCGACTCAGGCGTCACCACGTCATCGTAAACCATTAGCGCGTAATGCTTGCCGATGGGCTGCGCGTCTACTAAGCCATGCCCCTCGACGGTCGCCTCCTTCGGGTTGCTGGCGCGCTGCACCGTGATACCCGCATCAAGCGACCACTTCTGCGTCGCCTTGTTGGGGTTATCCCACAGGATGTCTGGGAAGGTCGCCTTCAGTAGCGCGTTGTTCTCAAATTCGCGTTTGATTTGCGCGAGGAATTCTTTAGCCCGTGGCGCGGTGTGGCTGAAGATGCCGATGGTAATCTCGGGATTCTTCAGCACCTCCTGGATGATGCCGGCGAAGGTGATGATGGTCGACTTGTAGTGTTCTCGCGCCCACAAGTCTAAGTAGCCGTTGGGGTTTCGCTCGACTTCACGGCAGCGTGCGTAGATCCATGGGTGCCATGCGTCCGCACGACCAAGGGCCACGACAAGCAGGTAGAAGCGATCTTCAAGGCATAACGCGCGGATACCCGGGAGGTGCGTTGCGCGGTTATCAATGGCGTCCCATGCGTCGAGCAGCTCAGGCCCGAAAGCGCAGTCGCGAGGATTACGGAGTATCTGCGGAGCGAAGCTTTCCACGGATATCCTGAGCCTGCTCCACGACTGTCATGTCTATCCCGACGTTGCCCTGCACGTTCATGTCGAGTTTTTCACCGTACTTCTTGGCGGCCAGTTTGCTCAACAGCCATTTGCGAGTGTCGATGCGGAGTCGGCTGCGCTGCACATGTTCGCCGTTCAGCCGATACCCCTCATTATCAGGATCGTTAGCGGCCATCCAATCGTTGCTGCCTTGGTCCGCTATCTCAAGCAGTTCTTCAGCCATCAATTCATGCCGGATGGCCATCGCGCGCGCGTAATGTTCAGCGTATTCGGGGTCTGTCTCTGCCCACAGAATCATCGTAGACGGCGCCGGCATCCCTTCCAATTTGCTTATATCTCGCAGGCTCTTGCCGCCCTCTATCAGGCTGAGAATGACAGGCATCAAAGCGGCGCGGTCATAGACCATGACTTACAGTATCCCGGCCACCAGCGCATCCACCTCGAACTGCTGCCGTGCGGCCTTCTCTTGCTCGGGTGTAGCGCCGGGGATATCACGAATGCGGACGTCGCGGTAATCGTTCAGTGGGTCGGACTTGCGGATAATCATTGCAGGCTTGGTATTCAGGAGCGCGCGCCACTTACGGTCGTCATCCTCGAGTGCGCCCATTAGTCGTCTCCGTGATATCCGGAGTAGCCGTTGTACGCGGTGCGCGGATGATACGCGCCGGGCGAGGTGTGCGCGTCGATTTTGTCTTGCAGGGTAATCCCGGTCTGCCCATCGCCTCCCATTTCTCCGCGCAACTCCCCCCGCACGTCATCCGGGTGGGATCGCTGCTGTGAAATGGTCTTTGGCATTGCGGGCATATTCGGTATCTCACGCCTCGACAGACTACGCACCTATCATGCCGCAGCGTTGTTTCAACCAAATTGCGGCAGCCCGGTGAGCGGCAGAACATGAAGCCTAGAGGCGGCACGTCCCTAAAGTGTCGGAGATCCCACTTTGCCGGGCCTGTCTGCATTGTTGCGCTGTTCGGCGTCACCAATCAAGTGTAGCAGGTTTGATGCACACACCACTCCCACGGCGGTACGTCAGGGCAGCAATGCACGGGAGTCGGGCCGCCGAGCCTGGACATAACCAGCACGCCCTCTGACATGTTGATTTTGTTCGGTTTTTCGGTCGATTTTGGGCGGATCCACATTTCGACCTGTTTTGGCTCTGCAAGTCGATTTTTTTTGCCCCCGACGTATCTATGATATTTGCGACTCATAGAAACCTCATAGAATTAATCTAATCTAATCTAATCTTAGACTAGATTTTATTACTGCTCTGTATTTAATCTGCTTTTTGGTGGGGTTGGGGCAAAGATGGTCCCAGACAAAGCGCTTAGACGCTTCGCCTTGACCATCATCTGCTTCCCGGAGCCGGCCGTACGCATTTGATGTTCCGGTTCCTGACGGCTCCTGCCGAATTCTCATGTTCGCTGCCCGTCCCGGTGCTATTCCCTAGGCAAGCGACTGGTGCCACGGCACGCACTGACTGTGACCGTCCGTGCGACTGCTGATGCGTGCCGGGGGAACTGCTTGAGGTTAAGGGCGGATGAGGGGATACTTACGCGGTCCCTCATCGGGCCTGCCGTTAACAGTTCCCGATCAAGCCCGCCAGTTGAAAGACTGCGCGGGCTTTTTATTGCCTGCCGATAATGCGCCCCGCTTCACGCCTGCGTCAATCATGTTGTCACCAAAGTAACAGCGATTGTCACCAAAGTAACAGTCTTTGCCCTTGCATACTCTATCCGATATACCTATCATTTACCCACACACAACGCACTAACGAGGGACGCAGAAATGAAATACCGCATCTTTGCCCAATACGAAAACGGCTTTCGCGTCATCGGCTATGCACACTGTTATGCCGCCGCAGTGCGCCGCGCTGACGCCTATATGGCATCACTCGACCCGGATACCGACGACTGCCCCGAGATGATGATCGAAGTGACGCACGGCGCGCGCTAACCGAGTCGCCAGCTAGAGCGCCTAACGGGCGATCACTGGTGGCGATCCGCTACCCACACAACGAGGGACACACAATGAAGATCAGATTTTCAGCATCAATCTCAAACGATTATGACAGCCGGTGCGTATTCAACGGCGGCGACTGGCCGCTAGTTCCCGATGGCCCCGGCCTGCACGATATCCCGCGAGAGACGGTTTTGGCGGTGCGAGACGATGCCCAGCATAACGGGAACGTTGACGGCGATGGGCCGGACTGCATGCCGCCCGGACTTCGACGCGCTTATGCTGCGCTCTACCGACAATGCCAGCGCGTGCTGTCGGAGGTGGTGCAATGACTTCACAATTCAAACCCGGCGAAATCTACCAAACGCGCGGCGGCCGGGATGCGCGGATCTATGCGGATGACGGGGGCGGTCGTTGCCCGATACACGGTGCCATTCGTATGAGAGATGGATATTGGTGGTCCCACACTTGGGGCTGTGATGGCCACTATATCGCTGGCGCCACCGATAAAAACGACCTCATCCCGCCCGAGCCCGAGAAGTATGTGCGATGGCTGAATATCTTCATCGACGATGAGGGCCGCCTATTCATACTCGACTATCGCGCGCGCGAAAAGGCCGACGCTGCTGCGGCAAAAATGACCCGTAGTCGCCGCATCGCTTGTATCCGCATCGAATACGCCGACGGGGGGGGCTTGTAATGCTCGACTTCGACGAACTGATCGACAGCGGCGAAACCATCTATGCGGTAATCCGCGATGACGAAGGCCACCGCATCGACTGCCGCACTCTGCACTGCCCGGAATTTGAGCGCGATTGCGCGATGATGGAAACCATCGAGGATGACGACCATGAAGATTGACATTGACCGCCTGCGCTACTTCCACGACCACGACGCGCTAGTGCAGGGCGATTTCGGCGATGCGCGCGAAACCGCGTGCCTCATGTCCGCGCTGACTGGCGGCACCAATTTCGGCCAATGTGCCGCTGCCGGCTGGCCTCAGTGGCTGGCTGAGCTTGGCGCGACGCTGTTTGACTGGTGCGTCGATGATGGCGCCGCCTGGCAGTTCGCCGAATACTTTGCGACTGTCGTCCGCGATGCCGATGCGCGAGGCGTTGATTGGAATGACGTATTCCGTGCTATTCGACTGGACTCAATATTGCCAATAGCATTGGCCGCTATAGGCGATGGCGACCAGCCGTGGCGCGTGCAATGCCGCAGTGTTGTGCAGGGCTGCATCGACGACGGGGGATCGACGGCTGAGGCGGCTGAGGCGGCTGGGGCGGCTGAGGCGGCTGAGGCGGCTGAGGCGGCTTGGGCGGCTGAGGCGGCTGGGGCGGCTGGGGCGGCTTGGGCGGCTGCAAAAGTCCGCATCACCGAATCAACCTTGCGCTGTATTCGCGAGGCGCCGGGGATATAGAACTAGCAAGAAGATGCGCTACCGCGTCCGCGGCTACAAGCGCGTCCCTCGAGGAGCAGAGAAATGACCATCACCCTCGCCGACGTCATGCGGCGCTACCAAGCCTTCGGCTGTCGCGAGAAGGCCGCACGCACGCTCAAGGCTGACGCTTCCAGCGCCTCTCAGGTGCTCCGGGCGCTAGGAAGCTATGCCTTGAGCCTCGATCACGCAGCCACGGCCCGCACGCTAAGCCTGACGGGGTCTGTGGTGGGCGAGTATCGTGAGGCGCGAAAGCGCGAAGGCGTGTCGGTCGCCACCATCAAGCGGGAACTCGCCGTCGCCTCGGCGGCCTGCCGCTGGTGCATCGCGGAGGAGAACTGGGACATCCGCAACCCATTTGTCGGCCGGCTCATCTCGAAGTCGGACAGCCGCAATCTGGTCGTCAGGGCGCGCGAGCTGAGTCAGGACGAATGCTCGCGCTTGATACTGGCCGCCGAGCAGCCCATGGCCGACATCATAGCCTTCGCGCTCCTGACGGCGTTCAGGCACGACGAGATCAGGCTGCTGACGTGGGAGCGCGTCGATGGCTGTCTCGTCCGGTTCGGGGTGGACGACCAGAAAAGCCGACGCGCCGGAGTGCGCGCCATGCCGGCCGCGGCGAGGACGATACTCGACCGGCAGCCTGCGGGGCAGTTCGTCTTCGGCGAGTTGAGTGGCAACCAGTTTGACTACCTGTTTTCGAAAGCGCGGCGACGGGCAGGGGTCGATTGCACCTTCCACGACACCCGCAAGACGTGGGCCTGTCGCGCTCGAGATGCTGGCGTCCCGATGCAGGACATCCAGGCGCAACTGGGCCATGAGTCGATTGAGGTGACAGAGCGTGTCTATGCGCGCGCCAGCGCCGAATCGGTGCTGCGCGCGGTGTCGTTTTAGTTATGAGCAAGGGGCGCCTGAGTCTGCGTTGTGAAGCATCGGGTGTGCACGCCCGAATAGCCCACGCGGACAACACGGCGCCCTGCGCTCTCTACGAATTATTGAATGAGAGGAGCCGACGATGACGCGAGAAGAAACCGCAGCGCTTATTCCGATCATGCAGGCGTATGTCGATGGCAAGACGGTGCATATCAATTGTGCACCTATCAGTGACGCGGAGCCTTTTTGGAAGGATGAGGAAGATCCTGTCTGGAGCATTCCCGCGAAATGGTTGCGCATCAAGCCCGAGCCGCGCAGGGTGTTCATATTTTGGCCGGATCCTTCTCGTGTTGGTTTCGCCACCCCTACACTATT
>OFRM01000126.1_pt1 | contig 33987 bp, 47 predicted proteins | sample 1543101 | NCBI WGS metagenome assembly OFRM01 (sample SAMN07774223, study PRJEB24372) | wastewater metagenome | isolation source: Exp Tend VB 0WW | collected 2016-02
CTGCGAGGGCTGCTGCGGGGGATGCTGCGGGGGATGCTCAGGCCATGTGGTTGCGCATGAACACCATCCCGAACTTCAATTAGCATGAACACAATTTCAAAACTAGCACACTGGAACACGTTGCTATTGGCGTGGGTGAGCGGAATTAATTGCGCTTTTGCACTCGCTACGGCAATGGATGGTGATGAATGGTGGCAATTTGCCTTGGGCGGATTTGTTTTCGGTGTTTTATCCATTTTCTGTCATCAATCTGAATGAAAGTCTCCACCCACATGACCCTACGCCGCCAAGACAAGGAACTCCGCGTCAGGATCACCGGAATGCACGAACCTGCTGCGGCAGAGGGGCCTGAGAGCGTTGAGAACATTGAAGCATGGGACTACGATGGCGAGGTATGCCTCACCGAATCGGAGTGGCGTGAGGCTGAGGAAGCTTTGTTGCTGGAGGCAAGGGAGCGGCCATGAACGACTTGCTACCATGCCCATTCTGCGGAGGCCAGTGGATACCAAATCATCCGAAGATGGCTGACACGGCTCCATACACCTCTACCCCAAAGCTTGAGGAACTGACAGGAGGCGGGTGGAGGGTGTCTTGTTACGGTTGCGGTGTTGGGACTTGGAATAATCTGAAATACACCAAAGAGCAGGCCATCATGGCATGGAACACACGCATCAAATGACCACACCACAACTCCTAATCATCTGGTTCCTTGCCTCGCTTGTCCTTGGTGCTATGGCTGCATTGTCGATCAAGGTTGCCGAGCACAACCGCTGGATACGCGAGAACGAGGAAAGGAACCGCAGGCGCAGGGAGGCTTTGAGGAACAAATGAAGCCTCTGTATCCATACCAGAAAGGGGCCATCAGTTTTTCCACCGACAGGAGGGGAACCTTGCTTGCTGCGGCGATGGGTACGGGAAAGACGGCCATAGCCTCCCACTGCATCCTCACATGGCTAGCCTCCAACCCTGAGTGGCAACGTGTCCTGATTGTGGTTCCCGCATCGGTAAAAGCGAACTGGTTGCTGGAGTTCGAGGAATGGCGTTCAGGGTTTCCGATTGGAGTTGATGTAACCATTGGCATCGCGGATGGCAAGACGTTCCCAGATGCCAACATTGTCGTCATCAACTACGACTTGCTTCATCGCGACAACCACCAAGAAGCGTTGTTTGGAGCACCGTGGGACATTATCGTGCTCGATGAATCGACCAAGATCAAAAACAAGTCCCTCCGCACCAAGGCGGTTCTGTCCCTCAAAGCAAAGCGGAAAATGTGCCTCACCGGCACCCCAATTGAAAACGGGAAGCCCATTGAGCTATGGAACGCTTTGACTTGGCTGTGTCCAGACAAGTTCTCGAACTGGAAATGGTTCACGCAACGCTACTGCGACGCGAAGCCGGGATGGGGGAGCAGCACCGACGTATCCGGCTCATCGAATGAAGCGGAGTTGCATCGGCTGCTCAAAGAAACCGTCATGTTTCGGATCACCAAGGAGGAAGCCCTTCCCTTCCTCCCCGCCATCCAACGCCAGATCATCCCGCTCCCGGCACCAGAGAAGTGCAAGCCCCTCATCGACGAACAGAATCGTATCTGGACGCTCCACGAGGCCACCATAGCCAAGCTGCGGGAACAGCGCGAGGAGGCAAGGAAGAACAGCAATGAAGCGGAGTACAAGGAGGCTGCTGGGAAGCTGCGAGACACGTTCTCTGCCGCCATGTCGGCCATGTCGAAAATCCGCAAGGCACTCGGTGACGCCAAGGTGCCAATCGCCATCCAGCACATTGAGGATGTGTTGGAGCAGGTTGACAAGGTGGTGGTGTTCGCCCATCACAAAAGCGTCATGGGGGCGGTGGCCGACCATTTCCAGAGGTACGGTGCCCTGATGATCGACGGCTCCGTTGATCCGGCAGAACGACTGCCCATCGTCCAAGCGTTCGCGAAGCCGGAACACAGGATCATTGTCTGCTCGAACACGGCAGCGGGGATGGGGATCAATGGTTTGCAGGTTGCGAACCATTTGGTTCAGCTTGAGTCAGACTGGACGCCAGCCATCAACAGCCAGATCGAATCCAGGCTCCACCGCAACGGCCAACTCAACTCGGTGCTCGTGCAACATCTGGTGTTCGATGATTCACTGGATTCACGGATGGTGAAGCGGTGTATCGACAAGCAGGAGGTGGCAAATGCGATTGTCGATGGTGTTCAATCGGCTGAACCGACCACCGTACCCGACGCCAGAACTCCACAGAAGCGGGACTACAAGCTCATCGGCTCAAATATGCCGGAGTCGGAGCGAGCATCCGCCCATGCCGCAATCCGCCACATCGCCAGGATGGATCGTGATGGGGCCAGGATCGCCAATGGGGCTGGATTCAGCAAGGTGGACTCGCAGACTGGTCACACCTTGGCGGCCCTAGAATCACCGACTCCGGCACAGTATGCGCTGATGCGGGAGATTGTTTTCAAGTACCGCAACCAGCTTCCTCCATCCATGCGCCTTGACCTCTTGCCAAAAGAACAATAAAAACGGATTGACAGTCGATCTATTCCGCCCTACCTATTCCACATGAACGAAATTCAAGCACTGATGGACGGATTGAATGCCCAATGGCAGAAGGAGCGCGCTGAGTCGCAAATGACGCTTGGCAAACTCATCGAACGACTGGAATCACTTCCGCCTGAAACAATGCTCAACCTCTCAAATCCTCACAGTTACCGTGGATACTACTCGGATTTGGCGTTCCAGATGGGAGACAAAATCACCATAGCGGATGCGCTCAAAATGATCCGCGATACAATGGGTGAGGTGTTTGAGGGATACAAGGGAGGCGAATTCCAAATGGGGCGCAATACTCCCGTGTGGCAGGCAAACTATGGCTGCTGTGGTCGGAAAATCATAGACATCCGCGATGATGGAACGCTCGAACTAGCCGACAGGGAATAATTCTTTTGTCAAAAGATACTAGACCATGTTTCAGGAAATCACGACCCTCCAATCAAAGTCGAAGATCGACCAGATTGACCTTGCCATCCTTGACCTTGTTGACCGTGGCACAACGTCGTTACTTGGCCTTTGTGATGCCATTGGGAAACCGAACAAGCGGCAGTTCATGGCGGCACGGCTCAAGCGGCAAACTGAGCGAGGATGGATATGCACGTTGCCGGGTTGCAACGGGAGGGAGCGCAAGCGCATCCTCACCCCAACCGGAAAGAAGCTTCTCAAGAAATTCAGATCAGCATACGCAGATGTCGTGTGCTCAACCAAATAAACACAAAACCAAACACCATGCCAGCCACCATCAAAATCGGATCAAACCTCACCATCACGGTGCCGGGAACAGACATCAAGCAACTCTTCAAAGATGTGTCCTTCTGGACCAATGATTTCCCAACTTCATGCGGGATGTGTCAGAGCACCAACATTGCTCCAGCACATCGCGTTGCGCAGGGATACGACTTCTACTCTGCCAAGTGCGGTGCGTGCGGTGCTGAGTACAGCTTTGGCCAAGCCAAGGAGGGTGGTCATCTTTTCCCGAAACGCGAGTGGAAGCCGCCGTTCCACAGAGCCGATGCACACCAGCAGGATGTCGCTGCATCGAAGGTGGGGAATGACGATTCGGAGATCGCGTATTGATCCAATTCCCGTGCCTGCAAGCGGAATCCTAGGATTGCAGGACTGATGTGCAACGGTGGATTGCATGGGGAGAAAGCCATCTCAGTTCAGGCTTGACGGGTGGAGAGAGTGCCACTGCAACTTCAACACACAATAACCGTGATCACCCGTGAGGAACAAGACAAGGCTCAATTCGACTGGATGCGCAAGCATACCAGAGGCCACAGCAACCGCATGACCAGCCCAATGAGCGGCAAGAACAGGGCGCAACGAAACAGGTTGCGGTCTGCCTTCGGTAACTTCCGCCATGCAGCATATGACCGTTTTGGCTCGATGCTGTGGTATTAATCAATCAACCCAACACCAGAATGAACCAGCAACTTGAAACAATCTTCCGCTCCCACTTTGAACAAGTGCCGGAGCAACAGGCTGACTTCAAGCACCTAGGCATCCCGTATGCCGGGAAATGGAGGAACAACGATTCAATGGCGTTCTTCCTGAACGACCTTGATGCGGCGTTTGAGGAAACGATGGATGAGGAGGGTGAGACCATCACGACGCTCAAAGAGAAGATCGAAGACCTTGAGGATGAAATCAAGGAACTTGAGGATGAAATCAAGGAACTTGAGGATGAAATCAAGGAACTTGAGAAGGAGGCAAGGGCATGAACTTCAAGCTTCTCTCATCCTCGCTCACACGGTTGTCGCCCATCCTTGTCACCCGTTCACCGCTCCCCGTCCTATCATGCGTCAAGCTTTCCACGGCGGACGGCCTGCTCCACATGGAGGCATCGAACCTTGAACAACACATGCGGATCAGCGTTCCGTATGAAGGTGCCGCCATCAACTGTTGCGTTGGCCTCAAGCGTCTCGCCTCGCTGCCCGGCGATGGAGAGGTTACGCTGGCGCAGATTGTGGGTGGCGAACTCAAGATCACCGGCAATGGCATGTCAGCCAGACTTGCAACCCTGCCGCCAGAAGAGTTCCCGGTGATGCCTGAGCCTGCCGGTCCTGATGTTGCCATTGAGGCTGGGTACGGTGATTCATTGCGGTGGGTTGCGATGGCTGCCGACAAGGACATCAACTCGAAATTCGCGGGTGTGTGTTTCGGAGAGCATGGCATGGTGGGGACGGATCGCCGCCTCTTCCACGTCGCCGAGTTTCCTTCGCTGAACGGCATCATTGTTCCAACGGATGCAGCGGAGATGATTGCCACGATGCTGGATGCACCATGCACCATCAACTCCAATGACCGCTCCATGACGGTCAAGAGTGGCGACACTGTGTTTGTGACGCGGTTGATTGCGAATGTTTTTCCTGACATGAAGCCAGTGCTTAATACAAACCTGACAGAATCATCAGGAGCGGACGGTGGAGTTTGCGAATTCGATGCTACAAAGCTCTGTGAGCGCATTAATTCAATCAAGTCTGTTTGGAATGAGCGTAGCGATCATCGTGTCTCTCTTGTTTTTGGGGACAAAATAACCATTTCAGCAACATCAGAAGGCGGTTTGAATGTTGTTGAGGTTGAGATGGATGGACAGCTTGTTAGCGGAGCGATTGCCTTCGAGTGGAGCGGTGTTTATCTAACAAAGCTTCTGTCAGGTTTCTCTGGAATGGTGGCCATGAAGAATAAGGAATACCGATTCTCCATAACCAAGGAAGACAGGACAGTCCTCGGGAGCGTGTTCAGGCCAGTCCAGTGAAACTCACCCTCTGCGCCTGCTGCCAGCAACCCGGAACCAACCTTGACGAGCACCACATCTCGATGCGGACAGCGGGAAACTTGAATCGAACCATCCACCTTTGCCGAAAATGCCACACCTACATTCACGAGAACCAAGCATGGGCCAAGCAACACGGATTCCTGGATCAGGAGGGGAGGTTTGCGTATGAGCGTAGTTACCATGAGGGATGAGCCATATTCACTCTTCCTTGGCGACACGTTTGAAGGAATGAAAGACATTCCAGATGAAAGCATCGACATGGTACTCTGCGATCTGCCATACGGCACGACTGCCTGCAAGTGGGACATGGTTATCCCGTTCGATCCGCTATGGGCCGCCTATAAGCGCGTCTGCAAGAAGAATGCTGCAATCGTGCTTACCGCCTCTCAGCCGTTTACTTCGGCGCTGGTGATGAGTAATCTGGCGATGTTCAAATACTGCTGGGTATGGGAAAAAATAGAGCGACTAATTTTCCCAATGCCAAATATCGCCCAATGACAGCGCATGAGGATGTGGCTGTATTTTGCCAATCGGTTATCCCTTATAATCCGCAAAAAACATGTGGCCACACTCCAACTAATTCGGCAACGGGATCGTCTCAGGGAACCATATATCATGGAGACAATATTCGCAATTACAAGGGTGGCGATACGTCTCGGTTTCCTAGAACCGTACAGCGATTCGACTGCGAGCGCGGCTATCACCCAACTCAAAAGCCCGTCGCCCTGATGGAGTACCTCATTAAGACCTACACGCTCGAAGGTGAGATGGTCCTCGACAACGCGATGGGCAGCGGGACAACGGGCGTAGCCTGCATAAACACAGGGCGCATGTTTATCGGAATCGAGAGAGATGAGAGTTATTATGAAATAGCCAAGAACCGAATCATCGCAGCCAGAGAACAAGGATTCTTGCTTGTATGAAAACCGATCACCCCATCCACGCTATCAAGCAACGCCTGACCGTCCATGACCTATGGACAAGGTTGTTCCCGCAATCAGCCCCAAAGTCAACGCGCAACTTTGTCTATCACTCGCCATTCAGGCGGGACCGTAACGTGTCGTTCTCGTTGTTCAATGGTGGTCGCTCATTCAAGGATCATGCAACGAATGATGGCGGGGATGTGATTGACTTTGCCTGCCTCGCCTTTGGTTGCTCCAAGAAGGAGGCGGTGAAGCGGTTGGCTGATGACGTGATGCCACTCCCCGTGAAACCTGCCTCAACGACACCCAAGAAGCTAGCGGTCGATCAGGCCGAACTGCGGCGACTCACAAAGCAGGTTCTCGGCGACTTCAAGCTTGAACCTTGCTCCGTCATCACCCGGTTCCTTGCAGCAAAAGGCATTGATCCAAAGGTGGCGATTGCCTTGAACAAGGAGGGGTCGCTTGGTTGTTACTATGGGGCACCGGCGTATGTATGGCCCACAGGAATCAAGGTGCGGCACAGCGCGGAATCAAGTCGCTCGACCCGGTGGCTGATCGGTAATGCAGACTCTACTCCTTGGCGTTTTAATACCCTCACCGCCAGAATATCCACTATCCTGCTCACCGAGGGAGAGTCTGATGCGCTGCTCTCAATGTCATTGATGCGCCGTAATTCAGGTAACGTGAGGGTCTTGGCTGCTCCTGGAACATCGTGGCGTCCATCCGATGAGGCGGTGGACAAGATTGCCACGGGAAGGAATGTGGTGCTGGCATTCGACAACGATCCTGCTGGGAAAGTGTTCGCGAACAGGCTTTCTCCACTGTTTCTGTCATCATCAGAGATGCTTCGTTTGTTCCCGTGGATCATATTCCCATCCGCCAAAGACCTGTGCGACATCTCGCCTCGCTCCAAACTGGCTGAGATTCTGGAGGCATTGCTATGAGTGAATATCTAAACCAAATGACTCGATTAATCGACGAGATGCAAGCCTTTGCAGATCGGGTGAAATCGGTGCCGACTGAACCGAAGGCTGCCCGCAAAAAGTATGGGGCATCACTGATTCGAGTGAACTGGCAATACGCCAGTGTCGCATTCAAGAGGCCGGAACTCAAGCACGTCTGCACTTGGAGCGATGGTGATGAAGGCTTCGTGTTTAGAAATCTGAACGTCCCAGATCAGACGACGGCGAGCACAAAACTAAGGAATGGGAGGCTGACTCCATTGAATGGGCAGAGTCCGAAGCTGCCGCGATGATGGCCGAAGAGTCAGGGAACGCCGTGGCTCTGCCGACGGCGAGCACTGATGCCCCGAATACATGACAGACTAACTTCGAGCCGTTGGCAGCAGCCATCTGGTTCAGCAGATGTTTCAACATTCAACCCACAACTACAATGCATCACTTACAAGACGGACTTTTCTTCCAACGAATTCCCAATTCGCATGGCGTGCGACTGATTAAAACAAAAGACGGCAAGGAGCCGAATACAGATAATGTGGACTGGTCCTGCGCGGTCAATGAAGAGCGATGGGCTGGAGTCATCGCAGCCGTTTCACTCGGCGGCCACAGCCTTGAAAAATGGAATCGCGCGAGGCTGCTTCATGGCGTCGATCTCGACAGTCTGAGCGAGCCTGATTGGTATGGCGTCGATCTTGATCGGACGCTCGCCCGCTACGAGGGCTGGACGCACGAAGGCGATATTGGCGAACCGATTCCCGCCATGTTCGAGCGAGTGAAGCAATGGATTGAGGAAGGGAAGATCGTGAAGATTTTCACGGCCCGCGCAGACCACGGGCCGACTGCGATCAAAGCTGTCGAGGGATGGTGTGAGAAGCACTTTGGTCGGAGGCTGCCAGTCACCAACATTAAGTCTCACGGTTTGGTGGAACTCTGGGACGATCGCGCGCGGCAGGTGCGTCCGAATACCGGCGAGCTTGTCTGCTGAACATGGAGCCATGCCGATCCCGGAAAGAAACCACCAACACCAACCTACCATGAGCAAGATCGAAGCCACTGACACACGACAACCTAAAGCGGAGGGGTCGGCATCGGAGACTGGTTCCCCATCGGGACGGAAAAAACTGAACATGAAGGACAGACCTGGCGCGATTCCGGTGGCCATTATGCGCCAACACTTTGAATTAGCGATCACTCATACGCCTTGGCTGAAAGGGTGTCCGCTCGGGATCATGGAAATCAACGGCGTGTTCTCTCACTATATGGACGCGGACACCGATAATTTGTGGCTCGGTTTCGCCATTGGTATGCGCTGCGCAGAGCGGCTGGGGAACGATCAGCGCAGCGGACCGCGAGCGACGGACGCTGCTGACACAACAACCTAACTACGAGCGGTTCGCTGCCGCGTTTTGTTCAGCCTTTGATTCACCCAAAACACACAAATATGAAAATCGAGCCGTCATCACCATCCGATTGTTGTGCGTTGGCGTCCACAATTGAGCGCAAGCATATGATGCCAAAGGGGACGCGGGTGAAAATGACCCATTCCGCGCTGCGTGCTGGTCTTGATGGCAGATTGAGCCGCAAAACCGGCTTCGTGAAAAGCTGGTCGGCGACCTATGTGCATTGCCTCAATGTGGTCCGAGATGGGTGCAAGAAATCCGAATGCTTCTCCGCCGTGTGGTGGGAGCGTGATACTTCGCACAACGACATTGATGAGGGGCTGCGAAGCCCGGCGTCCGCCAACACTACAACCGCACCATGAGCAGTCCCTCTCCATCCGCTGGTTCAGCCACGAAAGCCGAGCGCGTGCTTTTGCAGATTCGCGCCGCGAAAAATCTCAGGCAACTAAAGCTAGCCGTGGAGGCAATGTGGAGGTTGGACGCCGAAGCCCATGAACAGAATATGGCCGACATCAAAGACTTGCAGCGTCCTAAGTTCGATCTCAACACGCCAATATGCTGAACGAATCAAGCGCAGACACGGCGGGAGTTGCGCCCCGCCACGCGACAGACGGCATCCCGCCGTTGTCTGCCGCGCTTTGTTATCCCTTGGCGGAATCTACACAAAACACACTACCATGAGCGACCTATACTGGAAACAGAACTACAACACCAAACTGAGCGACGAAAACGAAGCCCGGTTCAAGAACTGGACTGCCGCACAATCAAAGGCCCGTGGCCGCGATATGTCCAACGACGACATCGACTATGACCTTCGTGGCTACTGGCTGAATGGAGGCTACAAGTCCGAAGCGGCTGGGCACATGCCCGACACATACAAGAAGCCGAATCATCCGACGTTCAGCAACGAATCCATCTATCACGGACAGCCTGACCCGTGGGGCGGAAAGTTCGATGGGGGGAAATGGGAGGGAGACGACAAGACTGGATGGGCGTTCAAGCCGACGCATCACATGCTGAGCAACACGCACAATCTGGAGGCCATGAAACGCTACATGGCCGAGAATGAGAAGGGCGTGAAGCTGGTGCTCCCCATCCCGTATCGCCCGCTATGAATTGGGATAACCCCAAATCCAGCGACAGCCGACCATAAATCATCCACCCCGCCACTCGTCATCGACGGCTGTTCGCTGCGATGATCAGTTCGGCGAAATACCAAACAGCATCCATGAGAATGTCATCCGCAGAATACCAGAAACGTTTTGGTTCTGGCGTCGGGAATCAGGTGGTTGGCCCCAAGAAGGCTGCGATCCGTCTTTCAAAGACTGACAAGATGAGCAAGGTGGAGCGTGAGTATGGACGGATTCTTGAAGCTGAGTTCCGTGGTTTAGAAGTCAGGTACGAAGAGTTTACGTTCAAGCTTCCTGGTGGCAACTACACGCCAGACTTCACGGTTTGGGATCGTGAGAGACTTGTCTTGGCAGTGGAAACGAAGGGGGCTTACAGACTTGGATCGGCTGGACGCTCCCACTTCGCGTTCAAATCAGCCCGTGAAGCATGGCCCAACATCAGGTTCCGTTTCGCCCAATCAACCAAGGATGGGTGGGTTGTTTCTGAGTGACGGTAAAATCCATTTGACATTACACTTGCCGTCGCATACCATGACGCCATGAACCCATTATTCCGCCACGATCCAGACTCTCCCGAGAATCAAGCTGCCACGCAGGATAATCGGCGCGCTGTCTTTGCCGCCAAGATGGAGGTGCCTACCGACAACGCAACATGGGAAGATTTGATCGCCCGAAACGTGAATCTGGAGCGTGAGCTTGGAGAAGCAGAATCTGCCAAAGGGTATATGCATGGACGCTTTCAGATTATGGAACAGCAGGTTATCCACCTCAAAGATGAGATTGCTGACGCCGTTGAGACACTGAAATTCATCCGCGACGAGTGTGATTGGGAACCAGTGTGGAGTGTGACAGGTGGAGGTGGAGACAAGCGCATCGGACCTGCGTGCGACAAGATTCTTGGGGTGAAGGAGGAAAGCAAATGCTCCTGATCCCCCGCCTCCAAGATTCAGCGCACTGGTACACCAGAGAGGGGAAGCCAATGCACACGATGCCCTATGCCGACAAGAAGCGTGCCGGTGAGTTCCGGGCCACGACACTCAAGGATGCGCGGAAGCTTGGCTTACTGGTGTCAGTGACGCAGTGCCTCCGCATCCTCGCCAATCCAGCCATCCAGAACTGGCGCGAAGAACAGGTGGTGCTTGCCGCCCTCACACTGCCACGGCTCCCCGGTGAGAACGATGATGCGTTTGCTCGGCGTGTCGTCGAGGATTCGGTGGAGCAAGTGAAGGGGGCCGCCGACTTCGGTTCCGCCATCCATGATGCCATTGAGAACTACTTGGCGGAGGGGAAGCGAACCGATCTCGCCACCCTGCAACCATACTGCGATCCGTGCTACCAGTGGATTGATGAGAACGTCGAGGAAGCGATTGGTTGTGAGTTCGCTATCACCTCGCTAGCAGGATACGCGGGGAGGGTGGATGCAAAGGTGGTGTTGAAGCGTGGCAGCCATGCCTTTGAACAGTGCATCGCCACCAATCCACGCTTCAACGGCATCGTCTTGATGGACGCCAAAACCCGCAAATCCGTCAATGGAAAGATAGCCAGCTATGACAATGACCAGATGCAGCTATCAGCCTACCACAAGGCCGATCAGGATTCTCCATCCGGTCTGCTCCGGCCAACCGCCGTCGCCTCATTCCTCGTTTCCAGCAACGAACCGCTGCCGCCAATCTTCAAGCCTTGGAGCCAAGAAGATTTGGAGTGGGGATGGAAGGCTTTTGATTCCGTCCTGACATGCTGGAAGATTCTCAACCAATACGATCCATCGAAATGAAACAATATATGAACTCCGCGCTTCTCAACATGACTATCTTCCTCGTGAAACTGTGCCTCCGCAGGAATGGATGGACAAATGAACCGCGCCCTGATGGCTTCAAGGCTGACTCAAGATATGACTTCTGGCGTCGGTTGGGTCCGTCCAAGATTCAGTCTGCCGACATTGGATTGGCCCTCAACTCAGTCATCAAAAAACAAATCCCATGACCCAATACATCTCCATCGACCAAATCCCATCGCTTCCTGATGGCACCGTGATCCCCGTCCTGACCGGCAAGGTATTCAAGGTGTTTGAACCCAAGAAGTTCACGTCGAAGCCTGATGAACAAGGCAAGGTTCGTGAGTTCTACGGCTACTCCTACCTTCTTGAAGCCCCGTCTGGCACCATCATGGTATCGACGTTGCACAAGGAACTTGCGGCTCGGACGGAGCAGACCGGGGTGATGGTGAAGCTGATCTCGACACAGGGCGACAACGGACTCCGTGGCATCACCAAGGAGAGCTACATGGGCAAGGACTCCAATGATCAACCTGTCAAGCGCATCAAAGTGAAGGCGGATCATGGGGCGGTGATGTCGCTTGTGGCGGTGCCACAACCAGCCACCAAGCCGCAACCTGCATCGCCACCGAACCAGCTTCGCGCCATCGCCCGTGAGTGGCGTGCCTGCTACGATGCTGCAAGGGAGGTGGTGCCGGTGGAGTTCACGCCAGTTGAAACGATTTCGGTCGCAACCACGCTCTTCATTGAGTGCCAGCGGAAGGGAATCAAGCTCCCCATAGTCGGAGCCACTGAACCCGTGGCCGCTCAACCCGACGCCAGAACTGAACCAACCTCCACGCCTACGACCGAATCACCGAAGCGCACCCCGCAATCGCTCGCCACCAAGATCATCATGGGAGCCAAGATCACCGTGAAGGATTTGGAGGGTGTCGATCTTGAGCAGACGTTTGATTGTGCCTATCGTGAGGCTGCGAATGAGGTGCCGAAGGAGCATCTGGATGCAGCCTTTGATGCAGCGAAGAAACGTCACAAGGGAGATGAGGGGAAGCTTTACCGCGCCATCCTCACCCATTGGACCGAGTACGTCGCGGATGCCAAGAGGCTCCGATCAGCCAAGGAAACGCAAGCAATTGAACTCGAAGAACCAGCGATTGAACTATGAACGCGCCATCTCAACAAGACATCGAACTCCTCAACAACCGCCTCACCGAGCGCGCTCTCGCCAACGTTGCAGCCTCGGCTCGCGACCTCGACAAGCTCCGTGCTGCCGAGAAGGATGCGGAGAGGCTGGCGGATCGGATCGGATGTGGATGCGGACAAGACGGCCCCTGCAAAGTATGTCTAGAAGCCCTCGCCGCCCACGAACAACGAATCAAATAACCATGAGTCCACACCAGCAACCTGAATCGTACACGCCTTGGCTGCAACAACTGGCCACCTCAGCCTCCAAGACCATCACGGTGCCGAACGGCATCACTTCAACGGAAGGAATGCTGCTGGAGATCAGGGATGATGTGCCGGTCGATAGCGTCCTGAACCTTGTCGTCCAGCTTTGCACGTTCGACAAGAAGAGCATCTTCCAGCAGGCGGTGGTGCGCTACAACATCGGTCGCATGATCCTTGAAGTGTGCGCCAGAACCAACCAGACCGAGGATCAGGTGATCATGGATCATGGGCTGTGCGACAAGACCGGCATGAAGGCTGCAACGCTGATCAACTGGACTGGCACGGTGAAGCGTTGCCCTCCATCGTTCCTTCGTCCCGGTATCTCATGGTCGATCCTTTCGGAGATGGGGAACGTGGCGCAACCGAGCGATCCGGCAAAGCTGCTTGAATTGCGCGGGGAGCAGGAGAAGATCATTGAGGCGGCCACCGAGAATCCGCAGGAGTATTCAGCGAGGGATGTCAGGGCCGGGTTGAAGGACATCATGGAGAAGCTGGAGATCAAACCACCATCCGGTCCGACCCCATACGAGCTTCTGCTGGATGGCTACACGATGCTGCGGAAGCTGCGGTTCGCGGATGGTCATCAGTGGACCGAGGATGAAGAGTATCTGGCCATCGGCTACAAGTCCCGCCGTGACTTGGTTGACGCCATCGAGAACGTCGATGCTTCTCTGGTCAACATGGAGATCATTTCAGCAACCGTGGAGGAACAGGAATGAACTGCCAGTTCTGCGGAGGCTTAGTTCTGAATGGTGAATGTGAGGTATGTGATGAGGAATTTATCGAGTACGTCAAACCATCTGACCCCAAATCCATCAACGCCACCCAGAAGCCACAACTTCAACTCATCCCCCCATCCTTCAACGCCGAACTTGCCAAGGCGCTTGAACTAGGAGCTTCAAGGTACGGAGCCTGGAACTGGAGGGAGAGCAACATCGAGTTGATGACATACCTTGGTGCCATGCGCCGTCACATCGACCGCATCATTGATGGTGAGATGATTGATCCTGAGAGCGGAGCGCATCACTGCGGACACATCGCCGCATCATGCGCGATCATCATTGATGCGCAGAAGAATGGAACGATGATCAACAACGCGCCGAAACACAAAGCATGAGCGCACAAAAAACAGAACAACCGACATTGGCGTTCAAGGAAGAGATGCGCCGTTTATGCACGGTGGAGAGAATTGGATTCACTGGAGACCTTTCGGGATTCGACAGGATGCACGCCGCAAATCAAGCTGAGATGCTTCTCAATACGCTCAACAAAGTGGCTCTGGAACTTGGATTCTACCCGCCATTTATGGACAGGGCAGTGAAGGCTGTAAGGGGAGGATTAGATCAGTTGTTTGCCGAGAGGGATGCGGCTAGGGATGACGCCAGAAAATTATTCGATCAACGGAACAAGATTGCCGACGCCTACAGGAACAGGTTTAATGGGGAGTTTAACCTGACGCCAGAAGAGCGGAAGATTCTGCAACATCAATACTAAGCAAGCATGACAACTGAACGCAAATACTACAAGGCTGTGCCGAAGACACTTTCATTCATTTCAAGACTGTCTCTTTGGTTGCTGTCTTTCCCGCCTCCTGTGGTGATTGAATATGAGGAGTGCGATCAAGATGATGACTGCGCTTTCTATGAATCAGTAAGCTTCCACCCACCTCCATCATTCAAGTTCGGCGAAGGAGCGTGGATAAACCATCAATCATAATCAGCATGGCAACCCCTCTACCAACCCGAATGTTCGATGGCACCAAGATGGTATGCATGATGCGTGAACCAGACAACCATGAGGGCAAGCAAAGCCTAGGTGCCGCCATCAATCTCTATAAATCCGCTGGCACCAAGTTCAAGCTGACCCGCAAGGGCGGAGACATCTGGCTGTGGCGCGATGTTGCTGGCTACCGTAGCGGTGACTCGGGCCGGATGGACTACCGATACGGCGAAGGACAGAAGTCGCCAACACCGAAGGTATGGCGTAAGAAAGCAACAGCATAAACAGAAAGGAATCCAATGATACCGAACGATCAATGGTTTGAACCGGGCGACAAGGTGATGGAGGTGATGACCGACGCCGAGGTTGAGGCGGCTGGCATTGAAATTGATCACTCATTTCCATCATCAACGGAACGCGGCGTTGTTTACTGTGTGGAATCTTTTTTTTGCGAATGATGACGGCAATACCATCACCTTGGTCGGCGTCCATGATGGAGATGATGATGAGATTGTTGCCATGTACTTCCGCAAGGTCGAAGAGATCAGGCGTTGCTCTGCTGTGGTACAGGAGGCAAAGTCACCGCAACCTGTGTTTCAACAATGAAACTAATTACCATTATAGCCGGAGGAAGATACTACCGCGTAACAGAGGAGGATGAAGCATGGCTTGACACCCTTCCGATATGCGAAGTGGTGAGCGGTGGAGCCAGTGGAGCAGATGCAGGCGGTGAGGAATGGGCGCGGAAGCGCGGACTCCCAGTCAAACTCTTCCACGCTGATTGGAGGACTCATAAGATGGCCGCCGGACCTATTCGCAATCGTCAAATGGCACAATATGCGGAAGCTTTGGTTCTCTTTCCGGGCGGAAGGGGAACAGCCTCAATGCAACAAGAAGCTAGGAAAAACGGGCTGAAAATCTTTCTTGCCAGAGGAATATGAAGGGACTCCAATCAGTCGAAGAGTGCTGGGAGAAGAATTGGAAAGCCATCATCCTGAATGATGATGGTTCTGTGAATCTTGAGCAATTAAAGAAAGAACTACACGATTTCACCTTGATTATCGGATGTGCCACAGAAGCTTTTTCGCTAGTTACTGGAGGCAGGCCCTCCAAGCCAAACAGTGATCCTGAATGGGTGGAACATTTTGCGGAAGATCATTATCGTGAGATGTTCGCAAGGGAATGAAGAAGCCAAAGACCAGAGAGCAACTGATCGCCGCTGGCTACAAGGAACGCTACGGGGCTTGGATGCCGCCGCTCCTTGACCAGCGCACTGGAAGACCCGTCGTGCTGCGGGATGGGACAATCATACAAGCTCCAGACTGGTTCATCGAACTCTCGATCCTCCGTGGCCACGTCAAGGTGCCGGACTACCGTGGAGACTTCTACCACTTCAAGAAGTACGTCACTGAAATATGGGGAGATGAGAATGAGACGGAAGGATACTTCCAGTGGAACCCAAACGCAGAGAAGATTGTCGAGAAGGCAATGGAACATAAGTGGCTGGCCGTGGCTGGCTGCGCTTCATCAGGCAAGACCGAAACGCTGGCCCTGTTCGCTGTCGCCAAATACCTCATCTTCCCCGCTGAAACAAAGGTGCTTGTCACGTCGATGACCGTGGCATCTGCGGAAGGCAAGGTATGGGGAAGCTTGTTGAAGTATTGGAACAGGGCTGAACGGCGCATGACCGCCACGTTTCCGGGTGTCGTGATGCCGGGTAAACTTGTCCAGTCGAAGCACACGATCTTCCGCCGCACTGAGGATGGCAAGCTGTCCCGCAAGGAGGGGATTGAGCTTGTTCCGGCAGAAGCTTCTGAGTTCAAGAAGTCAGCCGAGAAGCTGCAAGGTTACAAGGCCAAGTACCTAGTGGTGTGCGGGGATGAGTGGGCGACTCTCGCCCAAGGTGTCCTTGAGACCTGTAAAGAAAACCTGTCCAACAACGAGAAATTCCAGCTTCTTGCCAGCTTCAACCCGGACTCACACTTCGATCCGGGTGGCATCCTTGCTGAACCGTGGGATGGGTGGTCATCCATCGACATCAACACAGATGAATGGAGAACCAAGCTTGGATACTGCGTTCGATTTGACGGCCTGAAATCACCAAACGTGATTGCAGGAAGAAACATCTACAAGGGCATCTTCACCAGCACGGAACTGGCCAACAGACGTGCCGAGTACAGCGGCAATGAAGCTGCCCCCGGATTCTGCCGCATGGTCCGTGGTTATTGGTCTCCAACCGGCACCAAGGAATCCATCTTCTCCGATGCCGAGATGGAGACGTATCGGGTGATGCGCAGGCATGAGAAGTGGCTAGAGCCTGGGGTTATGATCGCTGGCCTCGACCCCTCATTCACGCATGGCGGCGACAGGGCGGTGCTCACGATTGGCCGTGTCGGCAATGTGGTGGGAGATGGAGGCGGACAGATACGGGTCTGTGAGCGAGTGGCGACGTATGTGCTCGATGATGCGATCAACAAGGGCCGGGACAAGAATGAGCAGATCGTTGAGATGGTGGCGGAACTGCTCAAGAAACACAACGTCAAGACCGAGAACCTTGGAGTGGACATCAGTGGCGCGGCAGCATTTGGCACCCTCCTCGCCCAAAAGATTGGCACAGGTTTCATCGCCATCAACTTCGGTGGTTCACCAACCGACATGCGGGTATCAAGAACCGACAAGCGGACAGGCAAAGAGGCGTATGTGAACAGGGCGTCGGAGCTTTGGTTCGGTATCAAACCATTGATCCGCAGTGGCCAGATTTCAGGGCTGGACGCCGATACGATCATTGAACTGTGCGCCCGTTCATACACGGATCGAGGTGGCAGGGTTGAGATCGAAACGAAGGAACGGATGAAGCAACGCACCAAACGGTCTCCAGACCGGGGTGACAGTTATGGAATTTGCTTAGACGTGGCTAGGTTAAAACACGGACTCACAGCAATGGAGCGTCCACCCGTCAAGAATACCAAGACCACCACCGCCACCAACATCTTCGGCCAGTTTTACAACCTCGAAGAGCTTGCCGTGAAGCCCACAAGGAACCGGATTCATGTGCCAGACTTGCAGGAAGCGCACCCGTGGATCGGTGGTGGCGGATGGGGTGACACACAATAACCGCTTATTATGTTGCATTGTTGGGCGGAGTGTGGTTTATTTGGAGCAATGAATCAGTGGATGCCAATTGAAACAGCCCCCAAGGATGGAACAAGTATTCTTGTTTCCACCTGCCAATGGGGGCCAATAGTTGCTTGGTGGGATTCCACTTCTGCATTGTTTGATGACGACAGGATGTTCTTTGGCGGATGGATTGACGGTTCCAATGCTGGCCAACCGTGGCGTGAGCTAAACTGGTATTCTCCAACCCACTGGATGCCAAGAATGGAACTCCCAAAACAATGACCCACCAAGAATTTAGTTCCAAGGGCGGAAGTAGCAAGTCACGCAAGAAGTTGCTGGCTGTGCGGAAGAATCTCAAGAAGGCGAGGGAGGCCAAGGAAAAAAAGATCAAACCAAGCAATTAACCACAGATGAAGCGCGTCAATCCATACACCTCACTGAAAAACAGATTCTCTGAATGGGTGTCGAAAGCAATCAATCGACGCCGCATTCACATGTGGACATACCCGAGGGACAAGATGGATTGCTCGTGGAGCCTTTCTAATCTTGCTGAACGTGTTGCCGCAGCCGATCAACTTGGATACGATGTTGTCCTTAAATCTGACGATTCAGGGCTTCGTGTTGAGTATGTTGCAAAGATTCCAAGTCGTCCGTGGGACATCTAAATCATCAATCATTCCACCATGCTGATCGTCACCGCATACGACCAAGGATTCTCACGGGTTGGCGATCTGTGCGCAGAGTCGCTGCGCCGCTACTGCGCCAAGTTTCCGCACCACAAGAATCAGGTGTGGATGATCCCAGATGGATGGGATCGTGGAGCCAGTTGGTACAAGGTCGATCTGCTCAAGAACCTCCTGACCTACGGAGAAACGGTGTTGTGGGTTGATGCCGATGCGCTTCTGGTCGGCACCCGCGACCTTGATGCGGTTGTCCATGATGCCACGCTCAACATCGCCAAGGACGACAACGGCATCAATTGCGGCGTCATGGCGTGGAGACCATCACGCACCTCCATCCAAGCATTGCAGAGGATGGATGATGGGTACGGAAGATTCAGGGATCATCCGTGGGCGGAACAGAATGTCTTGATGGAGTTCGTTGATGAACTGGATGTGTTCTACCAGCCAAAACCAGTCTGGAACGCCTACCCGGAAGAGGTGGATGGTGGCGGGGATGTGGGTGATGAGACGATGATCATCCACTGGCCCGGCATGAGCATTGAGGAGCGCCTTCCCTACATGCAAGAAATCGCTGGAACATGAAACAAGAACCACCGCCACCACCACGCATCCGCTGCGAAACCTGTAACTCAACCGGCATGATCCTGCCGGAACGATTCGGCAATGAACCATCCGTCTGCAAGGTGTGCGGCGGAACGGGCTACCTTACGCCACCCAAGAAACCATGAGCATCAGCCTAATCATCCCCTGCTGCGGCGGCAACGTCGCCAACTTCCAACGAACCGCCGACAGTGCAAAAGGGGTCTGTGATGAAGTGGTTGCCATCACGACATGCTTGTTCGATGAAGACCTTGAAGCCATCAGGACTGTTGCCAACAAGGTCGTTGAGTTGCCGTGGAACTACACGTTTCTTCATGGGTTCGGCGACATGCACAACCAAGCTTCGGACAAGGCAAGGAATGACTGGTTAATCCTTCTCGGTGTCGGTGAAACGATTCACTCCGGCCACGAGCAAATCAGGATGACGCTGCCGCGAGCACCCATCCATGCCATCCATCAGGCGTGGCACGTTAACGACCCGAACCGTTGGTCGAGAGCGTGGAACAGACGTGGTGGGCCACGGTGGGGTGGAATCATCCACGAGACGGTTCGTGGTGGTCAGGAGGCAGGGGTGTTGTTCGAGATGCGCGACACTGACAAGGTTCCATCTGGAGACAAGCTGCGTGATGAGGCGATGCGCTACTTGAAGACCTGCCTCTACAACCACCTTTACCAGAAGCTTCTCAACGACAACTCGCTCCTTGGCTACACTGATCCTGGGTGGATAAACTTCGTCAATGGTGCCCGCGAATCCATCACCGCCTTCTGCCATGAACATGAAGACCTGATCTCATGCGCCATTGCCGGTGATCGCGAACGCTTCATCGCAACCGTGTTCGGGCGCATCGAAGCAAAACTCTCCGCTTCTGGCGTCAACTTCAATCCGCAAGGTGAACCCAAAACCGGTAACGAAACCATCCCATGAAGATTGAAATCGAGGAAAGTGTCTTTGAAGAGATGATCGACATGATCGAATCGTCGGAGGGAGCGTCCGAGGAAGATGTTGCCGAGTATCGCGGTGTCCTAGAACTTGCGCGTGCGGCACGAGCCATCAAGGAAACGGAATGGTCTCCAGAATGTTGATATGACATACTCACTATACTGCGTAGTGAACGCAATCGGCGTTCCTTATAATGACACCTTCAACACATCCTCCAAGGAAAGTTGGAGAACTCACTCATGGCGCGATGTCGTCAAGGATGGTTACGCACAAGGTTCAGTTCAAACAAAAACACTCGAAAAACATGAAGCCTACCTTCGTGAACGAGGGGATCGTGTGGTGATGGCTGAAATCAACACCAATGAAACAGTGACAGTCGAATACAAAGAAACCCCATGAGCACTGAATCAATCTACGGCGGATGGGATACTCCACGTCAAGACACCAACAACCTTGACCGCGAGCTTCAATTGCTCTGGTCACACCTTGCCGCGCAACACGTCGGCACACCCGAGTTCCAACCGAACTCAGGAATGTCTCAACGGAAAAATGAGATAACCGAACTCTGGAAGCTGTTTGTCTTGCAGCAACCACGGGTAATCTGCGAGATTGGTTGTGCTCAGGGTGGAACCCTTTCCTCATGGTGCCGCCTAGCCAGACATGATGCCACCATCATCGCTATCGACCGATGCGTGGATGACTGCCGCCCACGTCCCGGCGATCCAATCCACCCTGTAATCTCGGCAAGATGCGAGGCTCCAACGAGTCGTGGTGGCGGGATGCACTATTTGATTCATGGTGTCCAACAGATGATCCCCATCAACGGATGGTCGCATGAGCCATCCACCATTGCGCGTCTCACGGAAGTTCTGGCGGGGAGGAAGATTGACTTCATGTTCCATGATGCAAGCCACTCAAGGATCATGGCCATGACCGACTATGAACTCTACCGGCCATTCATCGCTGATGGTGGCGTCATGGCGTTCCACGACATCCAGCGTTCAGCGCATCCTGACTGCAACAAGAGCGAGTTCTGGGAGTGGGCGAAGTACAACGCAGACCACTCCGCCAGCTACGAGTACCTTGGTTCCAAGGGCGATGATTCGCTGGGGATTGGGGTGTTGATATTTTGAACGACCCGGATCAGCGTCCTGCCAAAACTAAAAGCCATGAGTTATCTTTGTTTTCTTCTCCTGTTGGAAATTGCTCGAAAGATTGAGGCGATTACAGCAAGGACGTATGATCTTATATGGGGCACCATTATCGTGCTCACACTGATGGCTTCCGCAGCGGCTTTGTTATTCGGGGTAGTTTGGCTATTTTCCTGACGCCATTGATGAGACACGGCTGGAATGATGTTTTAGAATCACGACTATGATCAAGCAAATCACATCAATACCGGAGCATGAAGGGGATTGGGCGAAACTCATTGTGCTGCATGAATCAGGGGAACTTTGGGCGCTGGAGTTTCGTGGCGCAAACAGTGGAGGAATGACTTGGATAAAACTGCCGCCACCACCCCTGTGTGAGCCTAACAACCAGAGTGCGGAGTTCACTTGCCAACCGACTGCCGTTCCGCCAAGTCCCTCGCATCAGCCAACTTCTGCCCCATGAACTTCTTGGCCTGCTCATTCGTCATCGACAACACCTGCTCGCCGTGTCGAATGATGAAGTCGCGATAGGCTTGGCCGGACCTTGCAACAAACCGCTCCTTCTCTTCTGGCGTCAGGTTGCGACGGTTCTTTCCTGATCCAACGATTCTCTGATCCGGGTCGCTCGGAGGCAGGAACAACCCACGAGCAGCAAGTTTGCCTGCGATCTGATACTCGGGATCAACGGGGCCAGGATTGTAGGTGCGGCTCCACGGCTCACGGCGCAACTCGACCTGCTTGCCGAAGATGTCCATCATGGGTTGACCGACACTGCGACGATACACAGGAATCTCCTTGAGCCATTGGGCATAGAAATCGTCTGGCTTGCGGTGCTTGGGGTCGGACAGGTAATCAAGGTCTTTGATGGCGCGAGGGATGAATCCTCCTGCGAAGTTTGCCATCGTGCTGTTGAGCCTCTTCTCAAGCCCCTCAACCGGGTCTTGACCGTACTGCGCTCCGCTCAATGTCTGTGACAAGGCTGCCAGAGCGGAGGTGTCTCCGATTGATGTTGCTCCGCCGAACATTGCGTTGGCGATGTGGGTCAGGTAGGAGTCCGCGTCCCACTCCTCCGGGCGATACCGTTTCTTGTCCATCATGCCTCCAACCGTTGCCATGATGCCAGCGACCGGCCACTGGCTGTACTTGATGGTGCCCCATGATCCATCCTTGCGCTTGATGCCGATGGAATACGGGGAACGCCCTTCACTCAACATCTGGCGTTGCTTGTCACGCGGGATAGCCTTCCACCCTCCTTCAATCCTCCATCCACGCTTCTCCTCGTCATCATTGTTGATCATCTGGTACAGGGCGGCGGCACCAACGCCAACCAGCATGGAACCAACGGCTTGATCGGACAGGATCATGGCTCGCTTGGCTGGAGTCATGTCCTTGTCGAGCAGGGCCACCCGACCCAAGATTGGGGTGAGGCGGATGAGTTCGTTCACGCGGTTTCCTACGAAGCGGAAGAACACTGTTCCGGCAATTGCCTCGCCAAACCGCGACGAGAATGCGAGGAGTGATGCGGCTTTTTGGTGAAGCATATTGTCCTTGGCATCTGCCTCCGCCTTGATGCGGTCCGCCCCCTGTGTCACCTTCTTGGCGAACCCCTTGACGCCATGATAGAGTAATCCGCCGAATCCAGTTGGATCGGACTGATACGACCCCTCCTTGGCAACCTGAATGGCTTGCGTGAGGATGTCGTCACGCACCGCCTTGTCGGCGTGGATGGATTCATCAAGAATCTCCTGCGCCCGGTTGTTCACAAGACGCTTCTCGGTGAAGGTCTTCGGTTCTGATCCATGCTCCTCGATGTGCTCCGCCAAAGCCTGCTTCCGTGCTGCCGCCAAGTCAGCCTTGTCTGGAAGCTTGAGATCGTTGTAGAGATGCTTGTTGAGCGACATCACGATTGGCAGCATCCCCCGTGACGTGGCCACCACGTTGATATGGTCCCAAGCTTGCATCATGCGGTTCACGCCGACAATCATGGCTGCCGGTGGAATCTTCCATAGCTTGCCTGACTCCTTGGCGTCTCTCCAAATCTTCTCAGACAAATGATACGGTGATCCACCCTTGACGCCACTCTCCATGAAGGCTCTAACCTCATTGTCGAAGTTGCGGAGATCAGTTGGGTTGCCGGTGCGAAACAGGTCAATGGCGTCAAAAATACCATCCCGCATCCCGGTGATGTAACGCACTGCCGCATCCTTGGCCAGCCTTCCTTCGCCCTTCACGGTAATGTATGCCGCCCCCTGTGTGAACTTGCGGGTGCCATTCAGAAATGATGCGGCTGTTTCAAACTGTGTTCTGAATCCTGACAGCACAGCCGCCACCCATGCCTGCAAGGTGATCTGCGCTTTAGTGGCTCCAGTGATGTCCTGCATGACAGTCAGCATCTCATGCTGCAACTGGCGGCGTTGCTGGCCTTCCTTGGTCTTGCCGATCTTCTGCGCCAACTCTTGAACCCACTTCACCTCGGGGCCGGTCAATTGTTTGAGTCCGAACTTGGGAGCGATGGCATCCCTGAACGTCTCAGCACTGAACATGCCAAGGTTCATCAGGCGCATGAGTTCTGGCGTCGTGTCGTTGACGAGCTTCACCAACTCTTTTTTCTTCCCCGCACTGGCACGGTTCCACTCATCCTTGAACTGTTTCTGGCGTTCCTTCTGCCAGAGCTTTTCGAGTTCCTTGGTGAGTTGTGTCTGCTCTTGGGCGGTGAGGTCTTTAAGGGCCTCATGCTTGCGGACACGATCAAAAATGTCCTGCATGTGCTGCTGCATTGTGTCGCGTGGCGAGCCCAGAATCTCCCTCCAAGACACATCGCCTCGCAGCCTGTTAACGAGGCTCTTGAGAAGTGGCGAACCGCTCTTGAGCCATTTCTGCTTGCGCTCAAATGCCGTCATACCCTCACGCTCAGACGCCTCGCGTTCGGCCACGTTGAACAGTCTCTCCGCCACATCTCCGCTGACATGGAGAGTCGAGAGTCTGGTGGTGAAATCTGCCAGCGATTGAGGATCATCCATCTGCTCTTGGAATGCCTTGCGAATCGAATCCTTGTTGGAGCCTTCGTTGATGTAGCCGGACTGGCGATGCTGCTTGGTCGTCTCGTAGATGAGCTTTTGAGCCTGTTTGTCTGCCGACTCCTGCGCATTGCGATCACGAACGATGGTCTTCGCTTTTGCCAAGTCTTCACGCTCACGTTGGGCGGTCTTGAAGAGACGATCAATCACCCCTTCATCTTCGACGTGGAGGGCGTTGAGACGCTGGCGGAAAGCGTCTTCACCAATCTTGTCTTGAACCTCGTCACGGAACACCTTCTTGATGCTATCGACATCCTCACCCTTCGTGAACTCGTTCTTGAATCCCTGCCTAAATACTTCCTCGGTGCGATAGCCAAGTTGAGCGGCGGTGGCATTTGCAGCCTCGATCTTCGCCTCTTCATCCTGTGCCTCACGCTTCTCGGTGGCAATGGCGCGCTCCGTGTCACCGACATCAAACAACTGTTCGGCCTCTTCCCGTGATGCACCAAACTCAGTTGCACGGCGGATGAACTCGCCACGCGCCACGCCTTTTGATCGGTGCTCTGCATAGACAGTAGCCAGCGATTCCTTGCGACGTTCCCTGCCCTTCTCACCCTTCACCGTTCCATCAATACGCGCCTTCGCCTTGTCGAGTATCTTGGCTGCATCACTGGTAGCCTTCACCTCACGCTTCTTGATGTCTTTGCGTTTGGGTGACTCAGTTTTCTCGGGTGCATCCAGAGCACTTCCAAGTTCAGATGTTGCTCCATCACCGGCCTTTGTGGCGATGTCTTGGATGATGGGTGCCGTGGTGGAGGGTCTGATGGTTGGATCAATGGCACGTTCCTGAACACCACGCAGAGCACTGTGCATGGAGGCTGTGATGAACATGTGCTCATACCGTGGATCACGGATCAATGCACCACGAACACCAAGCCCCTGCCCTCCTGCGGTTCCTGATGCCTGCCATGCGTTGAAGGCTGCATTAAAGTTCTTCTCGGCGGCGGCACGCTCCTTGCTGCCAACTGGAGTTTCCAGCATGACGTTCTCGGTACGCAGTAACAACTCGGCTGCAACAGCCTGATGGTTCGCCGAACCATAGACAATCCCGGCATCCAACGATTTGATGGGGTCGTTGAGGATGTTGCCAAGTTTGTCGATGCCGATTGAATCAATGGTTGGCTTGGCTTCCTCAATCAACTGATCCGTCACCTCCTTCTTGTAAAGACCATCCGGTGAAACCATCACCTCTTTGCCTTGTGCATCAAGGATCGGTTTCTCATCCTTACCGCGAAGAACCTCGGTGCCGGTTGGGAACCCTTGGCCGTGATCAACCAATGGCCGTTGCTTGATTCTACCGTAGGGGTCTTCATCGGGCTTTGCGTAGAGCGGCTTCGTGCCATCCACCCTGCCGCCAGTTGTTCCTTTCCTGAGGCGCTTAACGCCACGGGCGAGGATTCGTGCCGCCATGAGTTCGGCTTCTTGGCGTGACACATCCGCCCCAAACACCTTCTTCATCTTGAGGCTCACTGATTCCACGAATCGTGACCATGCCGATTTTAGATCGGGACGGTTGGCGGTGAGTTTGCGGATTGCCTCAACCTGCCGCTCCGCCTGCAAGTCTGATTCACTGACACTGGCATCCTTGTACTGGTCGATAGCAGCCTCAATGTCAGCACGCTCATCATCGGTCAATGACTCAAGTAACTTGTCGGCATTGGCCTTCACCTTCGCATCAGACTCGACTGCATCATGGATTGCTTCGTGGTTGAACAGAACATCGTGAAGTTCTTCCTTCGATCCGACGTGAGCCGCATTAATCGTGATTGTCGAATCTGGCTCGTATCTCCCACGAAACTCCATGCTCGGCTCGCTGATGACACGCACCTTGGAACGTGCGATGCTAAGCTTCTGATGGACGTACTTCACAGCTTCGGCGAGTGGCATCGCCTTGTTGCCAGCGGGGAGTGCAAACTTGGTGCCTTCAACATGACGGCCCGGATTGTTGTCGTTCAGGTTCTTGGGGCGGATGTGGTCTGGAACCTTTGTTCCTTCACGCAGAACCGATGCGCTGCCTTCTGGAGTGATGCCTTGAAACTTTCCCTTAACGATCCTCCCTTCCGACTTGAAGCTTACCTCATCCCCCACCTTGATTGGAGTAGTTGCTTTCTTCTCGCTTTGTGCTACAAAGTCAGTATCAGCAACAGCCTTGGGAGGGGAAGCTCCTTCGGCTGTGGGTCTGGCAGACGTGCCCGACTCGCTGACACCACCACTCTCCAGTTGGCCTCGGGGAGTGGTTTTTTTTCCTTTATACCAACCATTCTCATAGGCTAGTTTGAAATTCTGCGGCACTGACCTCTTGCGTGTGCGCATTGGATCAACCGCATCCTGCTCTCCGAGCTTGTTGAAATATGCAACTCCGCCCTGACCGGATTCAACATCAAGGCTTGGAGTGATTTTCTTTTTGGAAGATGGTCGTGGTTCCGTGCTCGGTTGTTCCGTTGGAGCCTGCGGAGGAATCTCATTTGGGTCATTGTCGCCGGGCATGTTGTCCTTTGAGGAAGATGGCTCCTCGACGAGTGGAACAGCCTCAGTCAGCGAGGGTGTTTCTTTGGATGGAGTTACAATCCATCCTCGCTCGGGTTCTTGCTCGACCATTTTACCGGCTTCGCGCGTTGTCATCGGACCATACCTGTGCCCATTGGCGTCCGTGACGAAGTGAAGTGGTGTGTCCGCAACTAGCCCGTAGGTCGATTGAATATAACGATCTTCACCTATATCCTTTAACTGCGGCTCCGACCCGACCGGAGGCAACCTGTCATTTTTTTCTGGCGTCAGAACAGGCTCCGCCTCTTGTTTCGATGCGTCCGGTTGCTCTGGCAGTAGCCGCACTGGCACCTGCTCATCTGCCAGCTTTTCAGTTTCTTTTGGTTCAACAGGCAAAACTCCTGTTTGCTGCTGTGGTGGCGGCGATCCTTGCTCATCTGCTGCTATCTCCTCCGTTGCTTGGGTGGGCGGTTCCTGAACCTTGGCTTCTTCCTCGGGTGGGCTGGTGGATTCCTCATGGATGTCTTCGACGGCAAGCTTTTCCAGTTCCTTGGCAACGAGGGGTGCATCATTCACCTCCGCTTCCATGACGGAATCAAGCATCACCGGAACATGCTCTGGCAAGTCCTTGGTGATCTCTGCCTTCTCGACTTCTGGCGGCAGAACCTCTTCCTTGGGTGCCTCTGGTGGTGCCTCAACGACGGGAGTGGTTGGTTCCGGCTCTGGTTGCCATGCTTCAACGTCTGGATGTTCCTCTAGGGGCGGGGAGGATGGAGTTGATGGTGCCGCGGCATCAGCCTCGCGACGAATCAATGGGTGCCCATGAAGCAATCCCATCACCGCATTCTGGATAGCGAAGGCTGGTGTTCCGCCAACTGCCTGCCCAATTCCCTTGTCCCAATCAATTGCTCCTGTGCCGCCATTTGCCTTGTCCTTCGCGGCGTCGTACAAGCTGCCAGCCAGTGCCATTGCTGCCGAATCACCAACGGCTCTTCCCGTTGCGGCCATCAAGATCGACCGTGCCTCGGGGATGAATCCGGTTGCCCCAAGGGTCAGGGCGGAACGGGCGACATCATCAGGGATGTGCGAATAGTCTCCGGTTGTTGCGCCTTGCTCCATGCCTTCTGCGGCACCCGCCTTGACGCCCGTTGCCGCTCCTTGGGCGAGCTTTTCAAGCAGTGGCGCGCTGTGAGCCACACCTTCCTCGGAAGCCTTCACAAGAGCTTTCTCGCCAGCCTGCGTGAATGCCCTGCCGATAACCTTGCCACCAGCACCAACGACCTGTTTGCCAACGCTGCCTGCCGCTGATACGAGGAATGGGATTGTCTCACCGAGGGCTGATGCAATGTTGTGAGGAGCGGCGTTGACGGCCATCTGCTCCTCATTGCGCTTTGCCCATTCATCGCCCGTGAAGGCGTTCTGTAACTTCTGTCCAAGCCATCCTCCGGCACCTGCTCCTGCCGCCGCTGTGGCGAGTGCTCCGGGTCCGCTCTCAATGCCAAGCGCGCCGCCTGCCGCTGCTCCAATGGCTGATCCGATGGCTGGAATAGCCTTCGTCACGAGGGGGCGCATGAACGTGGCGAACGCCCCCTCTGGTTCCAATTGATCGCCTTGCGGTTCTGGCGTCGGCTGGTTGCTTGTCTCGGTCTGCTGGACAGGGGTGATGAGATCATCCAACGACTGATTGCCGCTGACTGGCTCGATCAAATCATCAAGCCCATCAGTGGCAACTGGTTCAATCAGGTCGTCAAGGGTGTCGGTCATTGGTTATTTCTTGTGACCGATGAGTTTCCCGTCACGATAGATGGGGGAGCCGGGTGGAAGTTTGGCGATCTGATCACGAACGGACTGTGATACATCGCCGGTGAAAGTAAAGCCTTTATTTGCACCTTCTTCCGTTTGTTTAACATCTTCCTTGCGCGAGGTGACTGCCTTCGGAGCGAACTGATCGACGATGTTCTGGTGGTATGCAACCTCCGCGTCCAGTCGTTTCCGTGGCTCCATCGCCTTCGCGGCTTCATTCTGCAAGGTCTTGTAGCCCAAGTCCCAATGCGCCTTGTTCTTTGGGTCGAATGGTGTCTTGCCGAGTGCGCGCTTCGCCGCTGCTTCCTGCATGGCTACCGTCGGGGGTGGCGGTTCTGGATTCTCGGCAATCCACTTGTCGCGTTCCGTGGTGGCTTTTTGCAGCTTGTCGTGGGCGGTATTGTATCCAGTAAGCGTGAGCTTTTGTTCCTCCAATCGCTTCAATGCGTCAGCCTCCTTCCTCGCTCTCTTGGCCTCTTCCACTTTGAGCGGATGGAACGACTCTCCATCCATGAGGGCCGCATGTTCCTTGGTGGGGATGCCGAGACCAATCAATTCGGCGGCTTGCTTCTCATGCTTGTTGCGATGAGCGAGCTTGGCTTGCGCTTCCTCGAATCTTGATCCGTTCTGCATCTCTTGTGTGACCAAGGCACGATCCCTCGGTTCCATGTCGAGAATCTGCTTCTTGATGGCGTCGTTGTCCTGTCCGAAAAGATGCTCACGCTGAATCTGCGATTGAACTCTGAATGCATCTTGAACCGCAGCCTGATGCTCGGGTGATTGTGCGGCAAGCTGGGATGCTCTCGCCCTGCCTTCCGGGGTGCTCCAATCAATTCCAGCCACATCGCGTCGTGCCGCCTGCTGGCGGTTGAACTGGCCGATCTTGGCAAGCTGCGACTGAATACCTTCCTCCTGTAACTGCTGTGTCTGCGGCAAATACTTCTGGCGTAACGCACGGTCTCGCTTCGATTCCTCCAGCGCATCCAATTGCCCAAGAATCTCCTGCACCTTCTGCTGTGCTGCAAGCTGTCGTTCCTCCTGTCCGGCCTGTCCGTATGGATCGGTGTTGGGCGGAACGTCGTAGAGATTGACCTCCGGCCTCTGGAAGTAGGAGTCGTAGGGCTTTCGGTTGAGGCCGAAATACTGGCGTGGATTGGCAAGAGTTGGCATGTTAGTTCCCCCAAGGGAGCGGTTGTTTGTCCCCCCAATTGTCGATCTGAATTTGTGGCTGTGCTCCACCCCGTGAAGCCTTCGCTTCCTCGTTGAGTTTCTTGTAGGCGCGACCCCAGTTCAATTCCACCCGGTCATCTTCATCGGTGTCCTCGTTCATCATGGCCTTAAAGGCGTAGGTGAGGGCGTTGATGTTACCGGGGAAAACGGGATCGCTGTCCTCACTCATCGGGATGAACCGACGCTGGCAGATGACCCTGATGGCTTCCGTGGTTGTGCCAGTCTTGTAGCGACGATACCGTGGCATCGTTTCGTTTGGTTGGTAGGTGCCAATCTGCGTCTCAACGGCAGATACCACCACCCACAGGCTCCATGCTCCGGCGAGCGAATCAGCCTGTATGCCGGTGATCTTGCTGAATTGTTGTGTCGTGTCGGCGGATGGATCGGCGAGCGTGAGTTCAACACCGCGCTTCCCATCCTCGTAAATTTCCACCCCATCCTCGTCTAGCCCGAACAACCTCACTGTCTGCCCCGCGTCATTTGGATCGGTGATCTTGACCCGCAGCGTTCCAGTGTCGGTGATGTCTGCCTGCGTGCAAAACCCATCACCCATGTCGTAGAGGCTGGTCAACAGAACACCAAGAGTCTCATCAAGCTGGCCATGACCGCCCTCAACGTACTCGGCAAACTGTGTGAATGTCGGCACCGGGACATTCTGATACTGACCGCCAAGGACGGCAAGATGGTCGCGCGAAAGGGTGATGAATCCACTGCTCGAATCGAACACCACCTGAATGATACTTCCGACCCATTTCCCGCTATACAGCAATGCCTCGCAGGCACGGTTTAGGAACGGCAGGAACCGTGGCGAGTTGTCGTCATCGGGATCAACCAAGTACCCAAGCAACTTGCGGGCTGATTTTACGGTGAGAGAGGTGTTCATGTGGCTGACTGGTTGCGGCGGTTGTACCACTTATCCAGTATCGAACCTTGGAATCCGGGGCTGGATTTAAGCGCATTCACCGCCTTCTTTCCAAGCTTACCTGGATCACCCGATGTTTGCTTGCCGAGATCGCTCAATGACTGTCCGAGCGGAGAATCCCAAAAGTGGCTCGGTTGACGGACTGGGGTGAAGCTCCGTTCACCCCCATCAGCCTGCGGCGAAGGCGAACTAGGTGTCGAGCCTTCCATTATTGGACGACGGAATTTTGGACTTTCCCTGTCGATGATGTTTCTCCTACCCTGTGGCGTTTGGTTCTCAGCCAGAATAGGCTTGGATGCCATCGGCGGAGGGTTGAGCAATGCCTCTTTCTCTGCCGAGGTGATGATTGGCTTGTCTTTAGGCAGGTTGCCAATGCCGAGTGATTCCGGGGTAATTGGATTCGACTCTTTTGGCAGGTTGATCGAATAGGCTGTTCCGTACGGGGTGTTGATGCGATTCAAATGACCGCCCAACTCCGAGTCGGCATTCCCCTGATTCGACGTTTCAGTGACGGGAGCCTGCCGCACTGGATTGAAGCCACCCTGATCCTTCCATCCTGTGAGCCACGGATGATCGGACGCTGGCGGATTCGTTGCCGATGCTAATGGTGGAGATAATGTTGGCTGTGGCATTGCCGCCTGCTGCTTGGCTTGCCTGATGGCGCGGAAACTCTGGATGCTGTCTGCCGCTGCTCCAATGGCATCGGCGTTTCCTCCCTGCCGCGCCTTGTAGTAGGCGTTCATGCGGTGAAGCGCATCCCACTCACCGGACTTCGCAAGTTCACGGCGTTTGTTCGACAACTCAAATGTCGAAGGCTCCATGCTGAGTCCAGTCACCGGATCAGTCTGTTTCTGCGCATCGAAGCTATTGAGTCCAGACCCGGAGTTGCGAGGGCCGTATGATCCGTAGCTTGGTGACAAGCTAGCGTTCCTGTCGGTGAAGTGTTCACCCTCTCCGATGCGACGGCCAATTGTTTGCTTGGGTGGTTGGTATCCCATCCCGTAATCTCGATCCGTCCCGACATATCGCATCTTGCCACCAACCATCGCGTTGCCGGGTGCCCATGTGGTGCCTCCGAGACCCGGTTTCGATGCTCCCCTGACATTGGGTTCACGCACCTTGTCGCTTGGCCCCTCGTTTCCGGGTCCGGCGATCTGCCCGGACAACTGGCCCAAACGTCGATTGCCAGCCAGTTGAGCCTTGCCGAACTTTGAGAATGGACCGGCTGGGATGCCGGTTCCTTCCTTCTCAGGAACGATCACTTGTTGCGGTCTGTAACTTGGTTGCATGGTGGTGGAGATTACACGGTTAAGTCACTTAATACAACACTGACGAATGAACACGCAGATTTCTTCCTTAGATACACAACTTGTCCTGCATCGGCCAAGGAGGTGAAGATTTCACGCTCGCGAGCACCGTCGTGTTCGGCTGGCTTTTTGAAGGCGCGATTGGCCCAGTAGTGGTGATGGTTGCTGCGGTGCTGCGCAAAGTGATCGAAGCCAAGCAAGTGAATCTGCTTCACTCCGGTATGCAGCAGCCACAGCGTCACGAGCAAGCCTGTGGACGGAAGCAGATCGCCTCCGCGCGTATTCTTGCAACCGTCAAACTTGGCGCGCACCTCGGCGTAGAAGCTCAGCGGAATTCGCCATAGCTCGGCGGGTGTCCATGCGGGATTTCCATTGTCGCCGTGGATGAAGAGCACGCGCGCGGGACGGCAGCCCGTATCCTGTGGCATCATGCCACGGCCAAAGGTGGCGTAGAGGGTGGTCTTGCTGCCGATACGGTTCTCGTAACCGTCCAGCTTGAAGTGATTGAACCTCACCACTTGGTCAAACGCATCAACCTGCGAGCCATCGCCGTCGATCAGCGCGCCCGGACCGTTACCAACGAGCACGCAAGTTTCATCTGGTTTCACAGGCGGGTCTGACTGCTCCACCGTCGTCACCTGCGGACTCGCCGCTGTCGCCTCGGATGGCACAAAGAAGACATCCCGACTGCGCCGCGCCTGCTCCGTGTAGCCCCACTGCCGGAGCAGTTCCGTTGTGGCTGCATCGGTGGTGCCGTAGCGTCGGCCCAGCCCCTTCATCTCCAGTGCGATCACGGGCCTGCTGCGGGCGATGGTCTGCGCCGCACCGAGCAATGCCTGATGCTCGTGGCCTTCCAAATCGAACTGGATCAAATCGCAGTCCGTGAGGCCGAATGAATCCACGGTCATCACCTCCACCTCATCACCGAGGCAGATTCGGTGCGCGCCCGCATTGCCATCGACACACACCATGCCAGCGCGTCCTGACACAGCGCCTAAAGCTGCATGATGAGCGGTGAGGTTAGTTAGCCCTACGGTGTTCTGCTGGAGCGCGGCAAAATTCCTAGCCTCTGGCTCGAAGGTGAGCACGCGCGCAAAGGTCTCCGCCAACCGGGCGGGCCAGATGCCGAAGTTGCCACCTGCTTGCACGGCAGTACGCCTGCCCTTGCTCATGCTCACGAGCAAGTCTAGATGCGGGCGCTGTTTCAGCGCGGCTGCCAAGCAAACCTTGTCATGCGCTGGTACGACCCACGGCCCGGTCTTGCGCATGTCAAGCGGCTTCCCGATCTTCATTGACACAGCGACTGGCACTCCAGCATCCCACGGACGGGGCCTTCCGTGAAACACGATCACCCGATCCGATGGGCGCAGTCCGCGCCGCTGGATGTCGGCCTTGTAGCTGGCAAAGCATGGGCTGATGTCCTGCAAGTAACGCACCGGCTCCGCGCTCAAGGCGCGTTCAAGGTAGTCCTGATCACCGCGCAGCGTGTCGATGATGGTCTCCGCCTCCTTGGCGAAGCCGTCAAACAACCAGCGCATGTCGCGCTCCCAATACATGACGCTCGACTGCATGGCGCGCGGATCGGTGCGTCCGCGATACACATCGCGCAGGATGGCAAACGGCACGCCGCGCAGGGATGCGATCAGTTCGGTGCAATCGCCCACAAGCACCGTGTCGAGGTCGAGAAACAGCGTCGGGCGCGGCTCAACATCCGGGCCGAACAACTCCATCTTTGACCACCAGCCGCGCCAGTGATCACACAGAGGAATCGTCGCAACGCCATCCACCGTCACGTCAGACAGCACCATGAAATCATGCGGCGGCATGTGTTTCTCGCATTGCTCCAACAGGGCGCGAACGTGCTCAGGCGTGTATTCACCACCGGAGCGCAGCACACAGAGAATTTGCAAATGAGAAGACATCAAGGCGGTGTTGGAGTTGGAGTCGGCGTGGGAGTCGAGATCGGAGAGCGTCGTGTA
>OFRM01000129.1_pt1 | contig 33813 bp, 62 predicted proteins | sample 1543101 | NCBI WGS metagenome assembly OFRM01 (sample SAMN07774223, study PRJEB24372) | wastewater metagenome | isolation source: Exp Tend VB 0WW | collected 2016-02
AATAACAGTGCCCACCCAGATCGAGGCTTCCATGATTTTCCAGATCAGCTACGATTTCACGTCCGTCTACACTCCCCGCGATGGGAGCCCCAAAGTCTATAGCTACTATCCCAACAACTTGGTGGGGAAGTGCGAGGGGTTGCCAATCGGGTATGGTCCGGTCGGGCCTGCTGCACCATTCACACTAGAGGAAATCCCGCTGGTGATGAAAACCTTGAGGGAACAGTTGCAAACAACGCCTACGTTGCACATTACCCCCTTGTACTATCAAGAGGATGAATAACGCGAGGGGAAATCCACCCTTTAAAGGGTGGATTTCCTTTCAGGAAATCCACATAAGAGATCGTGTTACTACCTTGAAAATGTCAACACGGGGGTTGACATTCGGGTTGATCCCACGTATAATAACAGCGCCCAACCAGCAGGGAGTCGAGAAAATGGGTGAGATCATCGTCGCGTGCCTGACCCTCGTGGCCGACCTGTTCAGCAAGATTACCTGGATCAAGGCAACAGGGACCGCCGTCAACAGTCTGAAGAAGTAAAATTGTGCTTCACGGGGGTTGACTCCGGTCAACCCCTTCCCTATAATGATAGTGCCCAACCAGGAGACACGACGATGCCGCAAGTTGCAAAGCACCCGCGAGTTGACGAACCCTACGTCGGAAGGATCAACGAACTTCTGGCCAAGCCGGTCGGAACACTCACGATGAGCGAGCTGCGCGAACTGGTTGCGGACGTTGACAGCAACGACCGTCAACTTAAGCAGTGGGAAGATGATTCGGATTGGAAGGATTACCGTAAGGCCCGCAAGCTGGTTCGGAGCCGGTCCTAAGCCGTCAATCGCCCTTCGCCCTTTTCCTCCCTTCTTCGGAGCATATGATGGAAAAGTTCGTGCTGATCCCGTTGGCAATTGCGGCTTGTGTGTACGTGCTGTGCTGCCTGATCGAATTCATCGCTGAGTGTTGCGGTTTGACTGACTGAACAACAGAGAAACGCCACCTTAAAGGTGGCGTTTCCTTTCAGGAAATCCACTTAACAGACCTTTGTACTACTTCAATAATGTCAACCCGGAGGGTTGACATTCCCCTTGACCCCGCGTACAATAGAAGTGGCGAGGAAGAACGGCACCCCGGAGAAAGTCATGAACTTACGCGAACGGGTTGAAGAGATTGGTCGCAGGGCACCTATTGTCCGCGTGACCTACACAACGAAGTTCAAGCTAGGAAAGGCTGGACGGCCGGAGGCATGGAAGGATCTTGATATGACGAAACGTCAAGTTGTCCTGCTCCGCCTCAATTTCTTCAAATGCCCGATAGTCGCCAAGCGGCTTGCAGCCGCTGGGCTCCCCGAACCGAAAGAACGCTTCAAAGTTCCCGCGTGGGGAGAGCGCGTCAAGGATCTTCCTATGGTTCGCCACAAGGAAACAGGCGAAGAATACCTCTGGGTTCTCGGGGAAGGCGTCGAAAGCAGTCGGATATTTGCAGGCGATACTGAGATCACCGGCGATCCGCGTCTAGAGCGTTTGATGGGTCGGCCTGCAAACAAAGAGTTCCCAGAGGGCACAATGACGTATCAGTTGAAGATTTCCAACATTCTTGAGATCGAGGAAGTCTAAGATATACGGGAGAAACTGGACACTTTGTGTCCGGTTTCCTTTAGGAATTATCCTACTTTTTGTGTTGTGCTGCTTGACAAAGCAGCACAACTACCCTAGAATGCCAGTAGACGCCCACAAGGAGATGCCGCCATGTTCAACGCAATCGGGCTGTTCGCTGGCAAGGCCACCTTCACTGTCGAGCCCACCCGAGAATTTTGTGCTTTGCACAAAATTTATCCTCACTTCACCTATCGCGTGAGTGAGAGCAAGAACAAAACATGTTTCTTCCTTTCCAAGCTGACCGGCCCGGACAACAATCGCTCATATTCCTACATGGGTTTGCTGGAGCGTTCGGGCAACCTTCGCCTCACTGCAAAGTCGAGGTTCGGGGCAAATTCAATGGAGGTTCGGATTGTCAATCGTTGCATTGCTGCGATTCTTGAAGGTCCGCGTGGTATCCGCAAGATCGAAGATGCGGGCTGGACTATCAACTCTTCCGGCCAGTGCAGCCGTTGCGGTCGCAAACTCACGGCAACCGCATCCGTTGAAACGGAAGTAGGCCCGGAGTGTGAACTTGCTGTTCTCGCTTCACTCGGGAATCTTGAGGAGATTCCCTCCCGCGTTCCCGAGATTGCTACACTTCAACTCGCCTATTGGAAGCAAGGCTTGTCCGACCGCTTGCTCATCCTGGCCGATATCTGCAAAGAGAACAGCATGGAAGATCGGGAAGCCGAAAAACTGGTCGCCTATACACGTATGTCAATGCGTCACTTCAAGAAGAAGAAGAACTTGCCGGAGTGGTTCCTGACAATCGCCCAATAGTCCACAATCCGGAGAGCTTTGCTCTCCGGATTCCTTAAGGAAAAACGATATAGCCCATCTTAGTTGTCTTATATGTAACGTGGGCCGTCAACCTGTTTTGGCCCTTGACCTGCAAGCGAAGCTTGCCTATAATTGTAGTGGAGAGGGAGAAACCAGAGGAGAACACGATGGAGATGATCTTCGACCCCTGCGACCTTCAGACGTGCAAAACTGATATCAATGGTGATTTCATGTGCATCTATAAAGCATGTGGCAAAGCTCTACTAGAAGTAGAGCCACACAAACCGGGAGCAATTGTCACCTTGAAGAAGCAGAACGGAGAGGTTGTTTTCGAGCATCCTCTGGAAACTACTCTCCAACTTCCTCCTCTCTGTCGTTCCGAGAAATACACAGTTCTTGTCAAGTGAGGTTACCGTGCTTAATCTTGACGAAGTTGTACAGACACTGGAACGACTGCTTTCCCCGTTGCGGGGAAAGCTGTTGGAAGTTCTCCTCATTAGTCACTCAGACTATTATGTAATCATCAATGGTTACTACGATGGTAAAAATGACTATGCCCATAGATACTTCCATATTGTCCTGATCCCTCAAGGTCCGCTGCTTCACGGGAAAATGGATTATGTTTCTCCGGCAGTTGGAAAACCTCGAATGAAACAACATCTTAGTACCCCAGAGGATATGGCGTCTCATATCAAATGGTGGATAGAAAACTAACTCTTCTGGTAGGTGGGCAACAAAGTTGCCCACCTTGGTTCCTTAAGGAATTACTTTGTCTAGCTGTTGATCGAAGATCAACAGCGGCCTATAATGAGATGTAGAGAGAAAAGAACCTCTCACAACCAAACAAAGGGGCCTTGCAATGACCACTGCAACGAAGAAGCTGGACACCACGCTCACCTGCACCACGAACTACATCCAGCAAAAAAGCCGTCAAGTCAAGACTCGCACAGAAGCCCGGATCTATTGTGGTGATATGCTGATCGCCTCACGGAATATCAATGGAAAAGCCAGTCAGGTATGGTGCCTGAATACTTTCGAGAATGCCCCTGAAACGTGGACAAGGGAAGCTGGTTACGAATTCTGGGCTAGCTGGAACAACCGCTTTTGATCGCTCGCCTCCGTTGGTGCCCCGGACCACTCGTTGTGGTCCGGGGGCTTTTCCTTTAGGAAGCAATACACCGTAACTCTTGACCAAAGGTCAAGAGTTACCTATAATAACAGTGCCCAAACAGGAGACACGACAATGGCAAGGTGCGAGGACTTCCCGTGCTGCGGTCATGAAAATGGTTGCTGCCCCGACTACGATGCTTCGGGCAAACAACTCAATATGGTTTGCACCTGCGGTGCAAAGCTTCCTGTAAATGCGAGATACTCTATCTGTAACAGTTGTATGAAGGGTATTGGGGATATATACGATGAACCCACATGGAGAGATCTAGAATATCCCGACGATTATGATGATGTTCCTGTCAGCGACGACTATCCAGAAGATGATCGGGACTTCGATCCTTCCTTCCCAGACTATTAATGTTTTCCAGGGGTGGCGAACATTGTTCGCCACCGTTACTTCCTTTAGGATTTGCAGTTGACCGAAACAACGCACCAGCCTATAATAGAAGTGCCCCAGAGACACCGGAGACGAAGATGAGTAGTTACGACAAGGCCGACCGGATTCAGAAAGTTCGTGCGGCACGTCAGTTGAAGCAGCAGGACAAGATGGAATGGATTGAAGTCAGGCGAGATGAACGGGCTGCACGTAACCCACAGCAACAGATCGCTCGCCTGGACTATATCAATGGTAAGGGCAAGGGAGCGAAGAAAGAGCGAGCAAGGCTCGCGGAACAGATCGCCAAGAATAAGAGATAACATATGTATTTGACCTGGAGAGAATTGGCTGACGCAATCCGTCGTTTCCTTCCACCAGACGAACTTGATTGTGCGGCCACGGTTAAGATCCAAGGGCATGGATACTGTTGCGTTTCTTTGGAAAAAAGGAAGGTTCCTGACCCGTTGGATGGTTCTGCGTATTTCTTAGCTCCAGAAATGGATTAACATAACAAGCGGGGAACTTTGGTTCCCCGCTTCCTCTTTCCTTAAGGAATTACTCTCCCTAGGGGTTGATCGAAGATCAACCCTCCCCTATAATGAAGTGTCGAGAAAGAAAACACCGGAGACGCTATCATGGCAAAGCAGTACGTTAACGTGTACGAAATGACCATGCAGTACGGCGGATGTGAAGAGGGAGGTTGGTGGTGGGATTTGTGCGTCCCGCTCGAATCCTTCGGATTCTCTAGTCAACGCAAAAAGCGTCAGAAGATGCGGAAAAAGTACCTCCGCGAAGTGGCCAAAGTAAAGCAGAGGAATAAGGATCTTCGCTATGGCTACACATCTGTTCTCGGTGGTATCCAGTATTTTGTGTGCATAGAGGATCATCCAGGTAGGGTTTCACCCGAAGAACGCCCGTATTACTGTTAGTTCCTATAATCGGGGTGGCTTAGCCACCCCGATTACCCTTTTTCCTTTAGGATTTGGAGTTGACTTTAACACTAAGGTCGCCTATAATTGAGTACATAGGAGGACATGACATGTCACGAAGCTACACAAAAGGATGGATGGCGGGAAAACAAGATACCCACACAAAATACAAGAAATTCAGTAATCGACGATTCCGTCAAGCTGGAAAGATTATGTTGGATGAAGCTCCAACAACCCCAGACGCTACATTCTGCACTAGGAACGATCGTCGTCAACGCTGTTATCTTATTCCAGATACAGCAAACTATGGGTACGAAACTGAAGTTAAACGTTTTCGCAAACTAACTCAAAAGTGAGGACAAGATGAGCAACTCTCACCAGCCGGTCAACGTATCTCGCAACGGTATGGGATGTATTACTTTCTTTTTGGTTCTACTTCAAATCCTGTTTCTAGGATTGAAACTAACCAACCATATTGATTGGAGTTGGTGGCTTGTACTCATGCCATTAATCTTTTATGTCGGTTGGACAGTAATTGTCATAATCGGAACATTATTGGTAGTAGGGATAGTTGCTGACTATATGCGAAGAAATCCCTAAGAGAAAGCCCGGCTGTAAACAGCCGGGCTTTCTCGTTCCTTAAGGAAAACTTCGACCGAACCGCCCAAAGTGCTTGACCCAAACAACCAGCCCGCCTATAATAAGAGTGTAAGGGAGAAACGAGTGTGGCTCCCAAAGACCAAAACAAGTTTCTGAAAGGTTCGTGCAACATGGCTAACAAGACTACCTTCTCCACCCCCGTCAAGGTCAAGATCGGTAACAAGACGGTGCAGATGATGACTCGGAAGATTGTCGAGACTCCGGACGGTGCGACTTGTGTTGTCAAGGGTGCGAAGGGCCGGTTCGCTACCCTGACCCGAAAGAAGGGCCGGAAGATCTTCCAGCCCGCGTAATACTCCTTTAGGCAGGGGGCCGCTCGAAAGAGCGGCCCTTGCTTTTACCCTAAAAGTTCCTTAAGGAACCAATGTTGACCAAAGGTCAACATTGCTGTATAATGTAAGTGCCCACAGGAGAACAAACCATGCAAGCAGAAGCAAAGAGAATCAGCTATTGTCTTCGTCAGATGTTTCAGGAAGACGTTGACTCTTGCATCGAACTAGCAGCCCACCAGAAAGGCGATCCTGTTTATGAGGATTACCTACGCGAAGAACTCAAAGGCAAGAATCTCTGCGTCGTCGCGGAGTATGCGGGATTGGTCAGGGGATACGTCGTGTATCGTCTGAAGAAAACGCATATTGAGATTCTAGCAGTTGTGGGGAGAACCGACGAAGTTTTCCGACAAATCATGGAATATATGAAGGGAAAGTTGCACCGTAATCGTCAAGCTCATATGAAGATGCTTGTTGATCATGCCCACACCGATATGCATATGGCCCTTGTACATAATGGTTTTCTGGGTGAGGTGCATGATTCTTGCACCTATCTTTTCAAACATGTTGCATGAGGGTTTTATGGAAGAAATTGATTTGGTTGACTACATGATTAATAACGGTTTAGCTTTAACTCGCAATGAGGCAAACCGTTACATAATGGGTAGTGCCGTATACGTCAATGGAGAGCGTATAGTCTTCTTTGCAGACCGTAAAATGGATTTGAAGGTTAAACCTGGAGATCATGTAAAGGTAGGTCACAAATGAATAAGACAGATGATAAATATCCTACGTACACAGTATACGGCGTATGGATTCTTCAAGTCCGCCGAGGAAATGTTGTCAATTTTGAGGGAGCTTTCGACTCTTCTCTTTCGGCCACAAAACACTTATTTACTTTGGCTGGAGATGAAGCGACTATCTACTACCATGATTTGACCACACACAATAACTCATCTCATGTTGGTTATAGCATGGGCGGATGGATACAAACAACCTGACCAAATCTAGCCGGACCTAAAAAGTCCGGCTTCCTTAAGGAAATCTTGGCAGGGCAGTGTTGACCTTAGACCAACACTGCGTATAATGAGAGTGTAAGGGAATCACAGTGGTTCCCAAAGAGATCAAGAAAAGGAGACGGACATGAATCAGACTTCTACTATCAACGTGGTGAGTGCGGATGGCGTGACGATTGTGGGTCGTAAGCCGCGTCGATTGATTGCAAAGGAAGGTTACTGGAAGGCTAATGTTAGCCTGGCCGGAAAGAATGTCAACGTGTATCGCTTCAAGACACCCAACTACTTTACTACTGCTGGCTTGACTGCTCGTCAGTTGGCCAAGATCAATAAGAAGTCTTCTGCGAAGCAGAAGACAAAGAAGGCAAAGCCTGCAAGCAAGTAAAGTTAACTGAGACAACGGCGAAAGCCGTTGTCTCTTTCCTTTAGGAACTACTGTTGACTCTCAAACTAAGCTGCGTATAATAAAGGTGTAAGGGAATCAAAGTGGTTCCCAAACGAATCAAAAAAGTAAGGGGTTTCTGAAAATGGCAACTGCAATCAACACTGTCTCCAGCGTCAAGGGCAAGGGCAAGGGCAAGGGGAACCGAACCAAGTACAATATCCCCGTCAAGGTCAGTGTAAAGGGCAAGATTATTGAGGCAAAGGCCCGCCACATCCGCATCCTTGAAGATGGTTCTCAGACTTGTGTGGTAAATCTTCACGGACCATACACGACTGTCCGCAAGACGAAGCGTCAAAAGCTTTATCGGGTAGCGTAAAATAAAGAGGACCGCTAGCAAAGCTAGCGGTCCTCTTCTCGTTCCTTAAGGAAATCTTCCACCAAATCGCCCAAACGGGTTGTCTGAAAGACACTGGCAGGCTATAATAAGAGTGTAAGGGAATCACAGTGATCTCCCGAACGAAACAAAGTTTTGAAAGGGTTACGAAAATGGCTACTTCCGCTAACGTCGTCAAGGTTGCTGGTCGGTTTGGTCCTCGCGGTGGTGAGACTGTTCTTCAGCGAACAGCAAAGGCTGGTCTTAAGACCACGCCGGAAGGTGTGGTGACTAGTGTGGTGATTTCGGGTAAGCGAATGAAGGTTCGCAAGGCCCCTAAGGCCCGCTACTTCCGACCGCTAGCTAGCTAAGTTTATCGGGCCGGAGAGCTAACCCTCTCCGGCCTTTCTTTTTATAAGCCTTTTTCCTTAAGGAAAACCCGGAGTCAGTGTTGACCTTCGGTCAACACTGACGTATAATGAAGTGTAGAAGGAAACCACCGCTCAAAGGGGTCTAGTATGTTGATTCTCGTTGGTTATCGTGGCAGCAAAATGGTCCGCAATCTGGGCGTTTTCAAGAGTCACCGCGACACAATGCGTTATGTCAACGCTAATCAACCACAATTACTTCAAGAATTCACTCGCTTGAAAGTTGAAGATAGTAATGATATAGAACAGGGAATGGCCGGGGAAGTGGCTTCTTTTGAACTGTGCTTCAGTTTCCGAATCGCAGACAACTATAACAACGATGAGATTGAACTGTGTGATCCGGAAGAAAAGTCAGTCAATGATCAAAACATTGAGGACTTTAACGCCAGATTGAACAAATACCACTCTTCTGGGATCTAATACATCGCCCGTTGCGTAAAAGCGGCCCGTTAACGGGCCGCTTCCTTTAGGAAATATCTCTCCTCACGGTTGACCTAAGGTCAACCGATCCCTATAATAAAGGTGTACAACGAACTCAAGAGGAATTCACATGCCAGACACGTACATGGTTGCTCACGCGGAAGGTTATTCAGCGTTCGATAAAGGTGTCGAACTTGCCGAGAACCCCTACAACATGCTTGAAGAACTGGATAAATGGGACGGCTGGAACGACGGTTGGTATGATGCCGAAATTGAACATGAGGAAGACAATGATGAAGATCTAATTGAGGAAGATTAATACGATCAAGAAGGCTTTCATTTTCCTGACTCTGGATTAGATGACGTTTAACAAAACAAAACCCAAGAAAAGCCAACGGTTTACCGTTGGCTTTTCTCCTTTGTATCTGTTTCCTTTAGGATTTCCCACTCAGTTGCGTCTAGTGTGTTCTCGTTTAGATAATGTATAATAGATCTGGTGTCAGGAAATATGTAGTTATGTTGACCGGGAGTCCCCTCAACATGTCTCCACCTATTATCCACCACGTCAAATTCTTGGAAAGCCCATACACTTTTACCACCAACCTTATCTTTTCTTCTTAACCCTAACATAAGGGGCGGCTTCATAGGTGTCTCCTAGGTTGAAACTTTTAATAAAATCATCTGCCTCTATCTGCGAATTCCAATATGCAGCAGGAGTTGGACAGGGTACGTATTTCCATCTGAATATATTATTTTCATCAGGTGCTGGAAGTAAGTAATGGTCGGGGCCGTTCTCTCCCCTGTTCCGAGACTGAATTATATATGCCATTGTTTTTTTCCTTGTTGGGTGCCAGTAACGTCCTCCTATTATAGAGGTATGAGACGGAAATGTCAAGAAAGTTCTAACCAAATGAGGTGTTTTATGGTAGTTTCTGAAATGGCTGGCGAAGTAAACGTTCGAGTCAAGTCCGCTGAGGGTTTTGAAGTTCTAGTTCCGCGAGCAATCTCTCGCTATCGCGTACTAGAGAATGGTGTAGAAGTTGCTCGGGCTAGTTTCGGTTCGCGATGGCGTCGAGTTCGTCGTAATCCCCAGCAGGTAAATTGGGTGCTTGTTACTGACTGATTTATTATATAGTCCGGTTGCTTCAAAAGCAACCGGACTTCCTTTAGGAAAAAATTCTTCTTGAGGTGTTGACCGAAGGTCAACACCGGGGTATAATAGAGTATGCCCTGGAGAAAGGATCTTATATGACACCTGAAGTATCCGACGCAACCCTACGTCAAGCATTTCTTGACTATCAGCAAAGTAATTCAAGAGAAGCGGCTACTATCATTTGTAATAAATTCAAGCAAATGGTATTCAAGGTAGCTTGGAAGTATAAGAAGTGCATGGAAATTGAAGATGCTATCCAGAATGCTTATATGGGTGTTTTGAGAGCAGCAAAGAAGTATAATCCTGACAAGAAACGTGCGGCCGATTTCAAAAGATCTTCATATAACTATATGAAGCGTGGTGCAATGGACTTCCTTAACCGTGGAATTGGATTCACAATTAAGATTGGTAAGCATTCTTCCACGCAATTATCCTTCGTTCGTAAGCAAATGGAATTGGGAAAAGATCTGGATTTAATTTGTACGGAACAAGGATGGAATAAACGTAAGCGAAAGAGTATTCTTAATACGCTTATGATCTCTAAAACTTGCACAATTCCAGAAGAAATGGATATTGCAAGTAAGAGGAATGCAGAAGAAGAAATTGCTAACAATGAAGAATGGGACATTGTTTGCAGTAAAATCCCTTCTATGAACATGGAAGAAAAGACAATTCTTTACATGAAATTGGAAGATAAGACATTGAAAGAAATTGCAGACAAGATTAACCGTTGTGAAGGAACTACACGACAAAAGATCAAAAAGCTGTACCGTAAAATTGCTCCAAAAGAGAATAGTAACACATAAAACAAAAGATAAAACCCCTAGAGGTTTTATCTTTTGTAGTTGGAGTTCCTTAAGGAAATATCTACTATGCTGTTGACCGAAGGTCATCAGCTCCCTATAATAAGAGTGTAACCAAGGAGAATCAAATGAACGAAGCTAAGAAGATTGAACCGAAGGTCAACTGTACGCACCGCAAGGGCAAGAGTAGTAAATGCCCTACTGTAACAGATGTGACAATTAATTGGGATGGTGTTCTTGTGGCTACCGCCGAGGGATTAGGTGGAAAATATGAGCCTAAAGATGTGTTAAAGGGCTTGCGAAATAAGAGCGATCAGAAACGATACGTCGTGAAAGATCAAGAGAAGTTCAATTGGCTCTGTAACATGTAATCTTCTAGGGGTTATGCCATGCTGGAAGAACTGTGTCGTTTGTGGCTCCAGGGTGACATAACCGCCTCCGTTATTCGAGATTATGTCCAAGATGAAATGGGGAAAAGTGCCAAGCACTTTTCTCACAAACTTGCTAACAACGGTACAATAGAAGATAAGTATGTCCGATGGATACGGAACAAAAAGCTCATCTGGGCATTCGATCTTCTTACAACGCTAGGAACAAAAACAACAAAGTTGTTTTTGTGGACTTCTTACCGTAATAAGATGAACTCTTTTCACTTACCTAGAAAAAAAGGTAAGGGTCACATACTCTCAGCAAAGATGGCGGCAATAACTTCTTTCATACATACGTTAAATCAACAGCACAAACAAACCTGAAAATTATAAGGGTCCTTGTGCTTGAGTGTGTTGGGGTACTACTAGTTTTCCCAGCCATATTAGGGTTGTGGGTCTAGGTTTTGTAACAGTACATAGCGGAATCTAGGACGCAATTAGGACCTACCCGTATTATTGGGTAGGTCTTTTTTTATGTTCTTATTTCCTTTAGGAAATCGTATCTCAACTGTTGACCGAAGGTCAACAGTTGTCTATAATAGAGTGTAAGGGAGGAACGCATGACCTACACACAAGAGATGTTTGAAAATGCTCTGAAACTTTTGCAGGATGAAACTAACGTATTTACACCTCTTTGTATCCGCCATGATGAGAAGCAGAGAGAGGCTTGTAGATACTTAGATAATAGAATCTGCCTTTTATGTGCCATTTATGAAGCTAAGAGTAAAATCTGGTACAGAATAAATGCAGGGAAAGAGAAAACAGGAAATACGCTAAACCCATTCCCTACTTATGAAATGTGCGAGTATTACTACAAACACGTAGGTAGAGATAAGGACGGATTCCCTAGACAAACTAGGGAGCAAGCCGTTATTATGCTAACTCAAATGTCACGTATTTTCAAAGATCGAGGAGAGAAAAATGAAGAAAATTCTGAAGAGGATCACAGAGGATAATGAGGAATTTTTTAACGGCCAGAAGGTTATGGTCTACTACAACAACGATTGGTTTCAAAGTCCTATAGTTTGCATTGAAGATAAGTTATGTGTTATCGATCCTGACTACCGGGTATTTTATCCGGGACCAGGATCTTCAGTAGAAATCTATATTGTTCAGAATGTTGCGGACGAGGAACCAGAAGAAGGGAAGCCGAAAATTTTTACTGTTAACTGGTCAGTAAAATATGAAACCCGGTTAACTTTGGAACCGGGACAAACTCTAGAGGATGCTATTGATAACATTGATCCTAATCCAGTAGACGATGACCTTACCCCATATCATACGACATATAACTATGATTCCTTTGAAGTAGAACAAGTTAAAGATATACAAAATAATAAAATAGTTTCTAGGAAATCTTGGGGTAATATCCAAGGTTAACCTCTCAGGCATCTCTGCTTCACAGAGATGCCTCCTTACTTCCTTTAGGAAAAATTTAGACTGCTTTTTCTCCAGCGACCCGGCTATAATAGAGTCACGGGCTAGAAATGCATTTCGATGACGGCTCATGCGGCCGATCAGACTCGGGAGGCAAACCCGACTAGTCCACTTTTGAGGAGTACGTCAACATGGCTAAAGGTCAGAAGATTTGCAAGAGTTGCCAGAGAGCTACCGGACCACGGACGAAGGTGTGTGCCTGCGGCACACATTTTGAGATTAAAGAGGCTAAGGTAAAAAGAGAAGAAACAAGAAAGAAAACTGTATCTAAAAAGGTAGAGGCTGGCGTTATAAATGTTGGTCCGCCTATGATCTATGCTGTAACCGCACAACACAAGACACAATGTCCACCGTTACCTAAGAAATTAGATAAAGATACTATTATCCCTTGGCTTGCAAGCTTACAGGAATACTCCGTTAAGTCGCAATTCGGTTGGTGTAAGTATGCAAAATCGGCGGTATATGGTCTGTTATTAATGCAGTTCCCTAAGTTACCATTAGATGCACATATGAGGTTACAGGCATTAGTTGACAAGCATTGGATTGCAACAGAAGAAGAATTGAGGTATCGGAAGATTATGCAAGGGCGTTGTTACAAAAGCTTATATGGGTTTTAAATATGACTTGCGAATGTACTAGAATTGCTCGTGTTAATGGGAAAGTTGATGACCGAATATCTATTGAAATTGGGTCTAATGAGTTTGGATTAAAAGAAGAATTTGGTATTGGTGGGGGTGATTATATACACTTCGACTATTGCCTTGATTGTGGTAAGATCCAAGCTAAGTTCCCTAGACCACAGATTTCTAATGAGATTTGTGCTGAATGTGGCGGAATAGAGTTTGGTGAAATGGTAGGACAGTATACTAGATACTGTAAGACTTGTGGCATGGTTTCACAATATTGCACACATTAATCTGGCAAACCAGGCAAACGCTTTGCGTTTGCCTTCCTTTAGGAAATAGTGTCTCGACTGTTGACCGAAGGTCAACAGTTGTCTATAATTAGGTATGAACAGAGCAGTGGAAGAGAGTGTTGTGAAGGTTGCCCAGAGTCTAGTAAAGACTATGGGGCACCACTGGAAACATGTATCTTTTATTGTTAGAAGAAATTCAATTGTAGCTCTGGGGGTCAACCAACCATTTAAGACACATCCTTTAGCACACAAGTTTGAATATAGATATAATGCTATACATTCAGAACTTGCTGCTATCTTGAATTTTGAAAAACCTGTTAGAGAACTAGGCAAGTATGATTTTGTTAATGTTCGTATAGATAAGTTTGGGAAACCTAAGCTCTCTGCCCCGTGTAAAAGATGTAAGATTTTACTTGCATCTTTTGGCGTCCACCGTGTATACTATACCAACAATCAAGGGAGTTTTTCATGTACTTCGATCTGATTCCAGCGTTCAATAATGAGTCTGTGGAGTCTTATATTAAGTATAAAGATAAGATTGTCGGTACAGTATCTCACCATTACATCCAAGGTAAGATCGTTACAATTAGCGATCTTGCCAATCGAGGAACAAAAGTGGAAGACTTAGATAAAACTATCCGAAAAATGTTATCTCTTCTTATAGATTTTGAACCGGGCCTATATTATGATGAGACTACTCTAGTATTGGGTAACCTGTATTTAGATGGGCCTGTGATCTCTATATCTAATCATGAAGATCATAAAGGTTTGTTTTATGTATACGAGGGTCCGCCTTCAGTATATAGGAAAATTAGTTCTAGTCATCCGTCTTTTAAAGATGCAAAAGCTGCTGCACAAGAGCTAGCAACTTTATACCTTGAAGAACATATTAATGACTTGTCTATTATGGCGAAGTCCTTAACTTGTGTGTAAGCTAAATTGGAAAAGGAACTAAAACCGCTTGCGGTTTTAGTTCCTTTAGGAAATCCTCGGTTGGGTCTTGCCCGAAGGGCAAGACCGGGGTATAATGATAGTGTAACGAAGAACAAAAGGAGATTCAGATGAAGATTTGGCGAGTGCTGTTTAATGACGGCAAAGATGTTGGTGCCTTCCATATTCATGCTGAAACAAAAGAACAGGCCGACGAACTTGCTCAGATTCACCTGAAAAGAATGGATGAGTCGGAATTTTGTTTCTTCGCTGGGCGGGGATGGACCTATAATAGTGTTGAGGAAGACGTGATGGATGAGGGCTTTATCCCTTATTAAATTGTTCGGGCTCCAGTGGCGAAACGGTAAACGCAAGGGATTTAAAATCCCTCGACCGCTAAGGTCTTGTGGGTTCGACTCCCACCTGGAGTATTGGCCCTGTGACGGTAATTGGTAAACCTCCCGGCTTCAAAAGCTAGGGTTTGTGGGTTCGAGTCCCACCGGGACCACTGAGGTATTAAACAATGAAATTTAACTGCGAATGTTGTGGAAAGTTGTCTAGTGGGGGATATCAAAGTCCAGATAAACACCTGTTCTGCTCAATCGAGTGTGCTTGTTATGCTGGAAGATTTTCCGTTGTTCGTGGTTGGATAAATGATGGCCAACCTATAATGAAATCAGAGAAGGTCGCTGCTCCCGACGACGGTCTGTAAAACCGTTGTACTATATATGTCGGGTGGCTTACAAAAGGTTCGATTCCTTCAGTGACCGCTGTTTAACACTTAAATCGAGGTAACTATGCAAACTACTTTCCGCATGACTTGGACTCAATGGAAATCCATCAATAGCGAAGAGGGTCGGAAGATCGATAAGTCGATCTGGGAAAATCGTCCAAGATATGAGCCGTTTAGGAATACACATAGGCTAGGAAGAAATGAGTCTTGTTATTGTGGAAGTAACAAGAAATTTAAGAAGTGCTGCTTGCCTTCTCTTTGATTCGTGTTGAGTTGTTTTTGCTTTGCAAAAACAACTCCTTTATGCCCTATCCGTGGGACGCGGCGGCGACACTTCTAAGGTTGCTTGGGTGGGTTCGACTCCCTCATGGGGTATTAAATTCAAAAGTGTGGATGCTTTGCATCCACACTTCCTTAAGGAAACAAGCTTGACTGAAGATCACTGCAAGGGTATAATGAGATATGAAAACAATACACGTCTTCAGAGACATTGAATCAGGGTTGTGTCAAGCCGCTCCTAACTTGGAGAAGGCAAACGAAATCGCAATCAAACACTTGAATCTTTTTCACACGGACACTTTTTCTACTGCTTGTATTGAGCATTTGAAATTCGCAGACTGTGAAATTGATTACCAACAACGTGTAGCTTGTTGGATCGAAGATAATTACAACGTACAAATCTTGGAGATACCTTATTATGACTAAGCGGGAAGAGAAAAGCAAAGAACTAGATGAGTTCTCGTGGTCCTTTGATATGTCTTTGGCAGAATTTATTCTGCCTCGTCTCCGTAGACTAAAGAAAAGGCATCTTGAATGGACAGAACCGAAAGATGGTTTGGATAGAAAAGCCTTTAACAAGATGATCTATTCATTCACTAAAATTGCTAAGGGCGAACATATTTGGTCCGGTGCTAAATCTGATAGAAAGATTCAAGAAGGTCTTGATCTTTTCGCTAAATATTACATGGCACTTTGGTGGTAAATAGTTATGAAAAAAGTTACACTACTATGGGGCTTACCGGCTTCTGGAAAAACTCATTATGCCCAACAGGAATTCAAAATACGTAGTGGGCCTAAGTTGGTGAATGTAGATAACATAATGAGGCATTATAGTGGTGAAGAACTTATTAAAATTGTTGCCCTGGATGTACAGGATGGTTTCTACCGGCAACAAATGCATGTAATGGTAGATAGCTTACTTACTACCAATAAACAAGCTGAAACTCTCATTAAAGCTATTAAAAAGCTTATAAAGGAAGAAGTTATATTTGAGATTATTTATTGGAAAGAAGATAGGGAAGCCTGCAAGTGGAATGATCGTGGCAGAAGGAAATTAAATTCGGGGATTACAATCGATAATTACCCCCTAGAAATCCCTAACGATGACATACTTAAACCCCTGGGTGTTAAAAAGATAGAGTATAGGAAAATTGTAATGAAACCTGCTTGGCGAGTATGGGCTGAAGAGAATAATACTGGAGGCGATCTAGTAATGTCTAGCTCCAGTTGGTCATTAGGTGGAACTTCTGGAAATTGCTATGATAATGATAAATTCCAAATTAGTGCCGATGAGCAACCTACTGAATTCAAAGAATTCGATGAACTTCTTGAGAGGGTTTGCCCAGGCATTAGTTTCTTACAGTATAAGAAACTATATAAAGCATGTGTAACCATAAAAGTAGAAGGTCAGGACGACTACTATGGTGGCTACACAGAAAATGCTCGCTTCGTTTGTGATCTACAAGTATTGTATGCAATGTTATTAGAGTCAAACCTAATTAAACCTTTGGTTTAATTAGGTTTGTGGGGAAGTGTAGCCGGGGTTACATTACTGTTAAATCCTACGGGACGCAGTAGGGAGGGGTTCAACTCCCCTCTTCTCCATTTTATTTTCAATACCAATTCCTTTAGGAATTGGGATTGCCTGAAAGTCAATCCCCTTGTATAATGAGGTGTACAGATGGAAGAGATCTTAGAGGCTTACAAGAATGGCAAGCTAACTAAAGAGCAAGCACTTGAAAGATTAAGTAAGTTGTTTGAAGGATTGAAAGACGCCTATTATAAGAATGGGTTCACTGAAGGTTACTCTGCTCGAAAAAATGAAAACTCTGGCATTGGATATTTCCCCGGATTTGTTGAGGGATAAATATGACAAAAGACGATATCGAATACAAACTAAATAGTCTAGTACGCAAAGTAGAATCCGGGCGATACGACAAAAGCCAAATCGCAGATATTATTTGCGATTTGACAGATGAGATTGCAGACGCAATTTCAGACGCACATGAAAACGGTTATGCTCAAGGTTGCGAAGAAAGGGCCGTAGAAACCCATGATTAACTTCATCTTATATGTCTTTATTTTCCTGCTAATTTTAGGCTCTGTCCTGTTTAGTAGATACTTGTATATACCGTATAAGTATCGGAGTCGCAGATTACTAAAGGGGAAACGATGAAACTATGGAAGCTAATCGTAAAGACTAACAATTTAAATGGAATTATAGTAACTCCTGCCAGTTACTATTGTGGTACATTTGAGAGTGTCTCAGCTTATATTAATGCGATGGAACACATTAAGTTTAATGAGCCTGGGATAGTCAAGACGCCCGGAGATACCTGGATACTTTGCGAAATAGAAGACTTTACTTTCTTGGGACAAACTATTCATGAAAGTCTACAAACTAACGTCGTGGATTGAGCCGGAGTACGGACCTAGTTACGAAGAGAAGATTGAATACTTTCTTGCAAAGAATAAACAGAGTGTATTGAAAGAGTTAGAAGACCGTGGTATAGTGTTAGATGAACGTAATACTTATAAAAAGTATTACGGGGTATGCAGAGAAGAACAAGTTTATAAATTGGAGAAAGTAAAAGTTACAAAAATAGAAGAGTACAGGGAACCAGAGGAAGACGATTTTGATGGTTGGGTTCCTTGATATATGTCGCGTTAGTCATCTAGTGAGGACGGTGCCCTTTCAAGGCATTCAGAGGGGAGCGTAACCCCTACGCGATATTTGGCATGAGGCGTGAAGAGTGGAACCTTCTGGTTGTGAACCAGAACTAAGCCGGTGCGACTCCGGTCATGTCACTTATAATTTAGAAGGGCAATCACTGAGTGATTGCCCTCTTTCACTTCCTTTAGGAAACACGATTGACTTAACCCGGTGACACGCCTATAATGAGAGTGTAAGGGAAAGCACCCACAAGAGACAAAGACATGGAACGCGACTTATTTAGTTGGTCAGGTTGGGACGGCGACTCAGAGTGTATGATCTTCTACAACCCTGTGTTAAAAGTGCCCATCGGAGATTTTGAAGTGGGCCATACTTTTGCAAGTGCTAGTATTGTGCAAATGGATGAACTTGGAAACTACTTAGAGTTTTATGATAAAGAAGGTCATGCAGTAGCTAAGTTTGCTATTACTATTGAAATTGTGGGCGAAGTAGCTCTCTAAAACAAATGCCCTGGATAGTGGTTGCCTCCATAAAGCTGGCTACCCTTATCGTGACGATAATCCGGGGCTCCATACGGACCTGTTGATGAAAGATTGTGGGATAAAAGTACGATCCGTAACCAATCGGGGGCTTCCCAACATAGGATCAGGTTAGAGAGTGAAATAAACCAATAACGAAGTCAACATACGTTACTAAACTCTCTATTTGCTTCCGACGCCGAATTGGTTGCGGCTCCTGACTTTTAATCAGATTCCTAAAGGACGTGTGGGTTCGAGTCCCACCGGAAGCACTTATAAAAGGAAAACAAATGCAAACTTTCTTACCATACCCTTCTTTTATTGAATCAGCAAAATGTTTGGACTATAGACGATTAGGTAAACAGAGAGTTGAATGCAAACAAATACTCACGGCTTTGAGTGGTGGAACAGCATGGAAAAATCATCCTGCCGTCTTAATGTGGAAAGACCATATAGCAGCGTTACAAGTATATGCTAATGTGATTATAAAAGAATGGATCGATAGGGGATATAAGAATAATATGCCCTATTATTCTCCGGACATATTTAAAATAGAATGTCCACCTTGGTTTGGAATACCGGAGTTTCACGCTTCCCATAGAAGTAATTTGCTCAGAAAAGATCCAGAATACTATGGACAATTTGGTTGGACGGAACCAGATAACCTAGAGTATTATTGGCCCACGAAACAATTGAGTAATTAAAATGTACAATCTGACTGTTGAAAAGCGTTTCCGAGATAAGGTTGAATATGTTCTTCAAGAATTCGATCTTGAAAGGTTTAAAGAATGTGTGGGGGATCTAGAGGATAAATCCCACTATACTATATTCTTTGGAAAGCCTATATTCACAACTATAGCAGCATATACTTTCAGTGAAAATGATGAAGATCCCTTTACTGTCTATATTGTTGAGGGTAGAGAATTAGCCCTTGCCGAGTATAAAGGAATCTTCTATCAAGAGAAGTACCCGGAACTTCTCAACATTATCTCTTATCAGCTTCTACAGCCCTATTGGAAACAAGAGGAAGAGGAGTATACTAGCAGACATAGGGATAGCTCAGTTTCTACTCCTGTTGGCCTAGCTATGACTATTACTCTTCTCAATAATGCTTGTGAAGATTTGAGTATTTCTGTTAATGGAGATGAAATTTACCTCTTTGTTTATGGGGCAATGGCTAATCTAACCCGAGAGGATTTTAGAAGTCTTTGGGTATGGGGAGCTAGTATTTCCCCAGATGAAGACGATTGTTTTGTCTTCTGTGTGTAATGTAAAGGGAAAATTAGGTCGCTTTGCGACCTAATTTTCCAATTTCCTAAAGGAAATATGGTTGTCTGAAGATCGACACCGGCCTATAATAGAGATGTAAGGGGATGTGTTGCTGAAAGGTGGTAAACAATTAGAAACTGTAATAAATGTAACGAGAACATACCTGAAAAAATACTTAATAATGGTAAGCTTGTCAATCTACGTAGAAGAAAATACTGTATAAAATGTTCTCCTTTACGCGAGAATACTAGGGGAAAAGATTCTACAAGCCCAGAGGCTATAGAATGTGCAGAATGTTCTAGAAAATACGTATTTAATTATGATCAGGGACATACAAAAGATCGCTGTAATTCATGTAATGCAGCGTATAATAAAAATGCTAAGCGATTACGGGCTTTAGAATATCTGGGAGGAAAATGTACTTCTTGTGGATATAATAAATGTATATCCGCATTGTCTTTCCATCACAAAAATCCAGAATTAAAATCATTTACCATATCTGGTAATTATACTAGAAAGTGGGAAAGCCTTAAAGAAGAGTTAGATAAATGCATATTGCTTTGTCTTAATTGTCACGCTGAATTACATTTTACAAAGTAAAATGTTGGGGATATAGTTCAATGGTCAAGAACACCGTTCTTATAAAGCGGTAAAGAAGGTTCGATTCCTTCTATCCCTAATCCAGTAAATAAGTCTTATATGAGGTTGTTATGTCAGAAAATTTCTCTGTCGATAGTGTAGTCTTGAAACTTACAGATTATATTAATGAAGGTGGGAAGACACTTGAGGTAAAACTTGAATTCGATTGTGCAGGTGGCATCAATGTAATCTTTGATGCTGAGAAACATATGGCTTTTAGCCGAGAAGAGTTTGATGAGATTGTTGCGAAAGTAGAACCCGTTGCTAATCTTTTATCGCCTGGGAATAACCTTTACTTCGTTTTGAACGGACACGTTAAATAAAATTTGGAAATCAGGTCAGATATTGGTTAGCTGCACCAGTTTTGAAAACTGGACACCGAAAGGTGCGTAGAGTTCGATTCTCTAGATTTCCGCATATTCTAAAACCCAAAAGCAAAGCTTTTGGGTTTTACGCCTTTTACCCTTTGGTTTTCCTTTAGGAAAACCCTCCCCTTGCGATTGACTGAAAGTCAATCGCCCCCTATAATACTTACATGGGAGAAAAGAAATGAACATCGATGACTTAATGCCGTCTTTGAAGATTGAACCGCGACCTTATCAGAAAAGGGTCGTCAACAAAACACTGGAGTATTTTCTTGCGGATGTAAACTCGATTCTTATTGAATCGCCTACTGGTTCTGGCAAAACCAATATGGCGTTACTTGCGTGCAAATTGCTTCAATTACAAAGGGGTATCAGTATCGGATGGGTTGCAATGCGTCGCAACCTATTGAAGCAAGCACAAGAAGAGAACGTAGAAAAAGGGTTCAATTGTGATATTGAATTTATCTCTATGTTTGAAAAGAGTCCCCCGAAAGTGGACTTGCTCGTAATTGATGAAGCACAACACGACGCAACCGATTCGTGTTCTCACCTACACAATTACATTAGACCTAAGTTTATTCTTGGTTTGTCAGCGACACCGTTCAGGTCAGACAGGGCTAAATTGTGCTTCTCTAAGATCGTTAAAGATGCGGGTATCCGCATGCTTATTAGGGAAGGATGGCTAGCTCCGTTTCATCACTATACCATCCCTGAATGGTCACCTGAAAAGGTATGCGAACGTTATTTGTATGAGCCCCATCGTTGGGGCAAAACAATTATGTTCTTCCATACTCTAAAACAGTGTCAAGCTGCTACCGATATTCTTGACGCTAATGGTATCCATTGTGAGATGGTTACTGGAACGTCAGACCGTAATGCACAAATTGATGCTTTTGAAAGGGACGAAATTGATGTATTGGTGAACTGTATGGTACTAACTGAGGGGTTCGATTGCCCTAGTTTACGCACGGCATTTGTTAGACCCGGAAGCAAGGGAACAACTATGCAAATGTGTGGCCGGGCATTCCGAAAATTCCCTGGAATTCCGCACAAAAATATTGTACAATCAGATGATACTAAATGGCCGTTCATTAAGTCGGCCGATCCGTTGTATCAATACATCTGGAAAAACAAAGAGTGGCTAGGTTTGCAGACTAATGATCTTGCTAATGTGGTAAGAAATAATGTCATGCAAGCACTAGCTAAAACAGACGTTAAATTGCCCGCATTATTGCACCAGAAATTAAAACCTCGCAAATTTACTTTTTAAGGAACAAGATTAGATGAAGTGTGAATGTGGCTTACCCGCCGTTGTAACAATTAAGAACAAGCATTTCTGCAAAGAATGTGATAGAGAGCAAAACGCCCCTGTAATGCGAATGAGCATTAGAGAACCGAAAGAAAAGCGGGTAAAGAAATTTAAACTTCAAAACTCAAGGTGAGTTGTGTATATTACTTATGTCTTTCTAGCTTGGGATCAGAAACTAGAGCATACCGGCACCCGTCAAGAATGCGAAGAATTCTTGACGGGATGTTATAGAGATATCGGAGCAAGTTGTATCGTTGTTGGATACATAGCTAAACAAAGGTAATTATTTAGGCGACTGCAAAGCAGTCGCCTTTCCTTTAGGAAAGCAATCTTACAAATCTCTCTTAGACTGTTGCCTGAAAGGCAACAGTCTCCTATAATAAGAGTGTAAGACGAAGTAACCCAGGAGAGATTAAAATGCCGACACCGAACCCGGTCAATATGTTCATTGTTGACGGAGATGATTGCGAGTATAATCATCCAACAATTGTCTTCAGCAAAGATAAAACACTTACAGTGTTTAAGGCAGCAGATCAAGTATGGGATATTGTAAGTCCTGTACGGCATAGTGACCAAATTCGTGTACCTATGAATCTGGAAAGTTGGCGTAAAATTCATCGAGTATTTACAACTAATGTTGGCCCGTGGACTAAGCGTCCGCAATGGGAAGACTATAGTGTGAGCGGGTATAAAAATAATCCCACCGATGAAGATCTAGAAATGTTTGTTGGGGAGAATAAGGAAGATGAAGTTACTTGTTTCCCAATTCGCTAAACTGCCCGTTGGTCAGCGTTTTGTTTCTCTTGCTACCTATGATTTGACCCACAATGTCTTCCGTAAGACGGAAGACATTGCCTCTAGTAAAAGGTGGTCAATTCATAGTAATGCTGTTCAGTTAAATAAAAATATGCCTGTACACTTTGAAGCTCACGTAATTGTTGTACCGGAAGGTGAATTCCATAAAATAGGAATTGAATGATGTATGAATTAGAGATGGAACCAGAGAAGTTTTTTACCTTAATTAATCTAAGCTGGTTAATGATTGGGTTTTTCTTTGGTGCCATCTTTACTTTCGTTGTACTAGTTAGATGTGAGAAAACTTGGTAAATATTCCCCGGTGGTATAAAGTAGAACGCACGCCTGTTAAGCGTTGAGATCTTGGTGCGAGTCCAGGCTGGGGAGCTATAAATTTAAAAGAGGTATATCATGAAAATTCTTAAGCCGGGCATTCCTTTCACTTACTATGGCGTATGTGAAACTTGTGGCTGTAGTGTTCAATGTGAAAAAGATGAAATGTTTTCTGAGCTTAATCTTGAATGGGATGACGATAACGATTATGAAGACGAGACTAATATTGACTTCAGGATTAAATGTCCCAACGAATGTGGCTGTACAGATACGTTCTTTGTAGAACGTATTAGACGGGATGAACTTCCTAAACCAGAACAAGTGTCAAATGTTACATGTCCAATTGCGAAGCAATTGGACACCTCGGGCATTGATCTTGAAGTGGATAGGAACTTTAAACTATTCTATTGGATCAGTAATGACGGAGATGGTTCTGGATCTGTTCACTTTACAAAGACAGAACAAGAAGCAATAGAAGCAGAAGAAAAGCAACCTGAAGGTTTTGCAGAAGAAACTGTTAGTTGGATTGACTTGCGAGTAGAGAGTGGTCAAATTCTTTTCAGAGAATTTGAAGAAGTTAATGGGGTTTATCAAGACGTTTGGAAACCACTGAATCTATCATAATAAAAGGGTTGGTCACTTTGTGACCAACCCTTTTCCTTTAGGAAATCTATGGATGATCCTTGCCTTAAACCTATGGCTCGCCTATAATATCAGTGTAAGGCAAACAAGTCACCCGAAGCAAGTCAAACTGAAATGCAAAGCATTTCAGTTTGACAGAGGACACAAAATGCAATATCTGAAAATTGAAAACAAGGGCGTCGCGCCAATTGAAGGGTTTACCCATCTTGGCTGCTCGACTAGTCGCTTCTCCAGTAATGAAGATGTTTCTGGACAGTTTGGATCGGGATTGAAACACGCTGTTAATCTTCTTCTGGAACGTGGACTTGATCCGTCAATCTATTCAGACATGACAGGATTGCATTTCTACCTGGAAGATATGGAAGTTAACGACGGTTATGGTGGGAAAATTTTCAAGGAAGTTTGTGTACACATTACGTGTAGCAAACCGTTAATTAATAAGAAAATGAAACTTGTCCGTACATTGGACCACGGTAGTCTTGATTGGACTGACGTGTCAATGGCGTGCCGTGAATTCGTATCTAATGCTCTGGACCGTTGTACTAAGGATGGAGATGAAGGCGAGTTTAGTATTAGTTTGGTTGAAGAGAATCAAGTAAGGGCGAAGAAGGGATATACTCGTGTCTTCCTTCCCTTTGAAGGCGACATTATCAAGTTTTACATGGAAATCAATAAGCGTTTCCTAAATCTGAAAGGCAAAACTCCGATAGGAGTTTTGGAGAAAGCTAACCGTGGATTGAATGGCAATGGTGCTATGATCTACCGTTTAGGAATTTGGGTAAAGCAAACTGAGGAGTATACGCCAAGTTTGTTTGACTATAATCTTGGCAAATGGCTCCGAATTGATGAATGTCGTAACTCAAATGATTCCGACGTTACTTCGGCAGCAACGTTGGCACTACTGTTACACAGTAGTGCTGAGCAGAAGATCAAGTTTATTAAGCAGCTTGTCTCCGATAAATCGGAAACAAGCTGGGAGGAATGCATCGGGGAATATGCTGCCAAGATGGTAGTAACTTATAACCAGGAAAGATTTGACGCAGTTAAACCGTTATGGAAAGCGGCCTGGGATGCCGTCGCTAGCGACGGCATGGTTTTGACTGACAGAGAATTGCCTAAGCAAGCTGTTATGATGCGGGGATTACAGCCTGTTTATTCCAAGTCTCATGGATGGTATTGGCTTGCTACTAAATTGGGATTCAAGACTGCGGCAAATTTGTTAACGGAAGACGAGCTTGTAGGAAAGGAATTTTTTAGTCCAGGGGACGCAACGCTTTGCGTTGCAACAATTGTATGGGAATGGTTAGAAAATAAAGGGCTTTCCGCAGGAAAGCCCTTCCCAGAAGTTAAAATCTTTACAGAACCAGTATCTAAGAAGCATGGTTATTGCGAAAATGATATTGTGTATATCAATAAACAAATTGAGGGAGGCGAATCTGATCTTCTGAAGTCTACTATGTTAGAAGAAATGATCCATTATGTGACAGGATATGAAGACTACTGTCATGCAATGCAAACCTTCTTATTCAATACTCTAGCAAAGGAAATCAAGTAAACAAAAAAAAATCGGCAGGTGTTTTACACCTGCCGATTTCCTATAGGAACCACAAACTTAGTACGACGTGAGGGAATCGAACCCTCAAAATCTTGTTTGGAAGACAAGCCCATTACCTGTCTGGCTACGTCGCAAGCTTAAACCATAATATACCAACACAAAACATTGTGGCTGCTGCATAAACTTGCCATCCGAACTGCTCGCTTTTTAGGAACAGGGGTAATGCATAATAAGCAACAATCATCATTGCATCCCATAGCAGGGAGAATAACATTAGTTGCTTAATAGAATCTTCACTTTTACCAAGGGATCTGGAGGCAATTACCCAAAGAATTCCGCCAAGTATTGATGCCCCGATGAATACCGGCATGTATGACCAATGCTCACGCCACTCTTTTGAATATGAATAAAATGAACCAAGACAAAATAAGGCTAAACCGGGAATAAGTAATAACCAGGGGTTCATGATTAAGAATCCTCAATATAGTCGGAGAACCAAGAGTTGCACTTGACGAGGGAGGTTATGAGCCTCTCTTGAACACTGGTCCTTCTCCGATATATCTCGTTGTATAAATATATAAAGTCAACTATAACGAGATATTATTTCCACCTGTATACTTATTGCAAAAGAGGGAAATCTTCAGTTGACATACCTATTATAGACGGCTGACGAGGACAAGTCAAATTGAAAGTTTAAAAATTCCGAAAAAAATTTAAACGCTTTGCGTTTAAATTTTTAACTACGATGATAGGTTTGATCGGGGTCGTCCGGATGGATTTGCTCATTATCGTAGGCAGTCCTAAAATAATTATAGAGCCAAACCTTATCTAATATGGAGCGGTAGTTCATATAGGCTTCCTCATGACAAGTATCCTTACATATTAAAATAGCAATATACTTGGTCTTGGTTATCTTATGTGCTTTGGATTTATCCTCAAGCCACTGGAACGCCTCAGGAGACAAGCCTACATTGATTTCCTGGGTCTTGGTATGGTCTACATCATCGAGCCACGCATCTACATCTGTGTAAATATCAAACCAATCTGTAAAACTATCTAACTTAGAAACTAAATCCCGCTTGTACTCCTCATACATTTCTGGACTTAATGAATCTTGTGCTAGAAGTAGATCTATGTATTGCCCACGCAAGGGAATACCAGACTCCTTCAAGCGCCTATCCATATTCTCAACAAAAGTGGTCAAAAGGGTCAGCTTACATCTTTTCATAAAATTCCTCCATGTTCTTAGTATAGGTGGGTCTTCTCGAAAAAATGCTGGGGGGAATTAATAGCAGCATATTGTTATGTGGATTTACCCGGCTAGCAAGAGAGGGAATTGTTGGACAGAAAATAGGTAGCATACAGTTGTGTAGGTAAACCCGGCTAGTATGGGGTAAGTTTGCCGAAGATCTAGGGTAGCCGGATGTCGGCCACATAGTTGTGTAGGAGAACCCGGCTACCATACAACTATGTGGGAGAACCCGGCAACCACACTCCTGTGTGGGAAAATCCGGCTACCCTGTGTAGATGAATCCGGCTAGTAGGGTGTTCTTAGTAGCCCGCTAAAGTCGTCTTATATGAGTGTGAGAAAAACCACGGGCTTAAGAAGTCTTATATTGTTTGGGTCTAATGGTCTGCCCGCGACCTTTTGGACCAAGTTAGCTGGACATTAAGTTGGACCAACGTACTTTTCCGGGAAGCGCGGCGGTGGAGGAAAGAATATCCGGCCACACATACAGTTGTGTAGGTAAAGGCGGCTAGCCGGGAATATCCATACAACTATGTTGGAGGAATCGGGCGCGGAGAAATATTTAGACCTAGCGGTCGGCTCCCAGAAAAATCTTTGTGTCCAGAGGGCTCGGTCCAGGTAAGTCGGTCCAGAAAAAATAATCTTTTAATATATACTAACCCTCCTATAATAACCTAGTGTACCTAAACTTTCCGGAGATATGTTATGTCAGTACGACCTAGAATTAATGTTACTAGTAAAGAATGGGAATTATTCGTCTCAGTCTTTCCAGATTTTGAACAAACCATAAAAAAATTGTATTCAAATTTCAATGCTAAAGATCTTCCCGACTACTCGAAAAGTTACCTACTGTTCCTCAGTTTCACCGAATCAGAGCTTCTCCAGTCGCTTCTATTTAATCCTAACATGCTCCTCCGACTAAAGGGTGTCTTTCCCGAAGAGGTTAAAAAGTTCGCCGGTGTAGTTAAAAATTCCATGAAGGAGAAGGATACTAAAGCCTGGGATAAGTTTTGTGATGAGGGTGCATTATTAGAATATCCTGAAGTAACCCAAAAAACTGCTACGTCCACACTCCATTACATTCTTTCTAAGGAAAAATTAACACAATTCTCGGACCAGTGGCAGATAGATAAAACATTTAAAATGTCCTCTTTGTTCCTTTTTAATAAGTTATGCTTATGGCTTAAAACAAATAATATTTCTTTTTACGCTAACTACGCTGACGATACTGAGAATACACTTTGGTACGACTACTCTATTACTATTTCTTAGGGAGGTGGTTTCCTTCAGGAAACCACACAGGAATTTTTTGATCACTAGGTCCGCACTAGCCTATAATGAAGGTGTAAGAGAAAACTAAAGGGGTGAAACCAATGAGGGAAGAATCTGGAATTTTAGTTTCTGTACTAGATTTGACACAAGCTGAGAGAGAAGCGGAACAGTTTTACATCGAAGAACAGCGAAGAGAGTTTAGGTATACTCCAGAAGTGAATCTACGTGTAATGGGTAGATGGGGAGTTATCCAAACTAATTTAGGTTTCTTTGCGATCAATTCTTTAGGAGTAGGTCAACAGGAACCTATTAACAAGTTCGGTAGCGATCTTAGTTTGTCTTTCTATCACTACTCTGAAGGATTGGCAATATTTGGACCGTTAATCTCTAGACCATTTACAATTGACCTTCTAATAAACTCGCAAGTATCAGACGAAGTTCCGCTAGAAGATTTCATTGAAAACTGTCTACCAATTTGCGACAAGAATTACTATTTCTGGAAAGAATTTTTCAAGCCAAAACAAGATGAAGATGACGTTGAAGGTTTTGAAGGGGAATTTGAATCGTTTCACGATTCAAATTCCAGCAACGAAGAGTATAAGGAAGATAACCCAAAAGAAGCACAACAAACATCCAAGAAAACCGTTAGCTGTCCTACTCTCTTTACTCCGAAACAACTGGTGAAGTATGGTAAATTTTTAGTTAAGAAGAAATGCGATTGCAAAGACGGCGAAGAATTGATTAAAGTAACGAAGAACGTTTGTAGTTGCGGGAATAAAAATCAACATTCCCACTGTTCAAAATGCGGCGGCGTGCTATAATAGAAGTGTAAGCCCAACTAACCTTGAAGGACGAAGAAAATGGACCCCTTGGCGATTATTAACGGTCTGAAGATGGAAATTTCTGAGACTCCGGAAGCTGTTACCATTATTAAGAAGGTGGACAAGACACCTAAGGTAAAAACTCCAAAAGTCGAACCAAAGAAGAAGAGTCGTTTCAATGCTCTTATCGACGAAGATATTCTTGAGCGTGCCCGAAATATCGTTGTAGAGTATGAAGATGAATCCATCTCTGATCTTGCCGAAAAGGGTCTACGATGGGCCGTCGAACAATTCGAGGCTAGTATTGGTGGTCCTGCACCTAAGCGAACTACTGAACTAAAGGTAGGTCGAAAGAAAAAGAAAGTGGTTGACGTTCCGTCAACCACAAAGCAAGAAAAGTCGCAACCAAAGGTTGCGACAGTAGAGACTGAGGTTATCGTTTCGCCAACTCCCGAACCTTCTCCAGTAATGGAAACTAGTGAAATTGAAGTAAACGTTTAAACTCTCCTGTAAAAGTGGCCGGGCTAGCCCGGCCACTTTTATCTCTCTCTTTCTTCCTATATATAAAACTTGCTAATGGAGCTAGTTATGCTTACACTTACGCCAAGATTAGAAAAGCTTTATTCTGCCCAGAAGAAAAATATGTTATCTTTTGGATTACGTAGAATGTGCGGGTATCTGAATAAGCGTCTTGGAGATAGGCTTTTTTTGCAATATATATTATATACTTCAGCGAAGGATAGTCCGGAGTATTTAGCGGCAAAGTATTGTTACAGTGGATTCCAATACTTTAATAAAGATGATGTAAATTTCTTTAAGCAATATAAGATTCTTCGGATAATTTTTAAATCTTTTGGTAGTATGGAACACTATAATAGGATTTATATATGGCGTAAAAGTCTGTTCCGTTCTAATGAGAAATATAGAGAGTTATACGAACGTCTAGTTGTTAAGCCTTCGTAGCCTAGTGGTGTAAAACTGCAACTCTAAGAGTTGCAGTTTCCTTTAGGAAATATGGAATTGAGCTATTGCCTTTCAAACGCTGTTAGTCTATAATGAAGGTGTAAGGGAAAACGAACACCACTCTGAGGACGAAGAAAATGAAAGCAATCTACGGGACAGCAAAGATCTCTGACTTCAAGGTCAATACTGTTGTAGGAAAGAAGGGCAAAGCTACTGTCTCTTCTATTGAACTGGATGGACGCGAACTAGCTCCGACAAAGCGGTTCTGGAAGTCTATGCGAATGCGGTTCAAGATCAACGCTGGAATGACACGATATTTCCAGTACCCAGAAATTTTCGACCGTATCACAAAAGTTGCTCCTAGTGACGTTGTTCGATATTGCATCGAAGAAACTGGTGTCAAGCCTAAACTTCTGGCTCTAACTAATCCTAACCAACCGTATGTGAATTACGATAGTCTTGTCGGTCTGCTAATGGAACCGAAGAACAAGATTGCCACTAATCCAACATACGCTGAAGGTATTGTACGAAGTACCCACAATACTATTGTACCATTTAGCTCTCAGATCAAGGGAGATACTTTCAATACTCAGTTCGTCGTGGATACCCCAATTGACGGATTTGGTCGGCCGTCAATCTATGTGAGTCTACTTCGTCTTGTTTGTGCTAATGGGGCTATCGGTTATTCGCCGAAATTTAGAACAGAAGTATCCGTAGGTAAGGGCAAGGATAATTTGCTCTTTTCTCTGGAACGGGCTTTTGAATCTTTCGCTAACGAGGAAGGTCACGGGGCACTTATTAGTCGGTTTGAAACTTCCGCTAATACGTGGGCTAGTGTTTCTGAGGCAATGCGTTGCCAGAAACTACTTATTAAAGTTCACGGCGTTGGTGGTCTAAAGAATCAAAAGCCTCTAGTGATCTCTAAAGAGATGGGAACTAGTCTGGCAGATATGACAATCTTCCAGAAGTTCTTTAGCGTAATTGGGGATATCAATACTCAGTATGGCGTTACTAACATTGACGCTATTAGCAAGAAGAAGCAAAAGACTCTTAACACGAAGTCTACTGTTTATGAACTGCTCAATTTCATGACTGAGGTTGCTACTCACGAAGCTACGCCAATTGGCTCAAAAATGTTACAAGCCGGTGTAGGCGATCTAATCAGCAAGGAATATGACCTTGAAGGTATTGACGCTAATACTACCGACTTCACTGATCGATATCTCTCTACTTCTTCTGGAGTAATTGAGAATGAGTTTAGAGAAGATGCTGCATTGATTGGCGAAGACGACGATTAATGTTTTAGGCCCCGGAGAACGCTAGCGTTCTCCGGGGCAGTTTTATTGCTTTTGTGTTTCCTTAAGGAAACACGTGGTCTAACTTTATGAGAACGAAGCATAAGTGTCACCAACCAAAGCACTTACAGCAGAGGATAGGGGATAAAAGCTGTGCTTTTATCCCCTTTAGTTTTTTTGTTGTGCGAATATATGGTACGTCAAGGTAGTAGAAAATTTTATTTTTATCTTGACTTTGTGGAGACTATAAGATACACTTAAAAATTAATACTGGAGGTATATCAAATATGTTCGACAATATTAAGTCTTTAGGTAAACATGATTTCGAGCAAAAATTATATGGGATGGCAGATACTATTCTATGGGAATTAGCCCGAGAAACTATCCGTCTTTCTGAGCGTGAGATGGGGAACCCATCTCACGCATCACATTGGCAGAACCGTTATATCTATTCTCAGTTCTGTAACCGTAATAAGATTGCCGCATATTATAATGCATATAATTTAGAAACATTAGCGATGGGTAAGAACCGTAGTCAAATCAAATCATAGGTCATTTTGGGCAAAGCCCAAAATGACCGTTAAAGAGGAACCATTATGGATTTTTTTACTGCTGGCTGGAATTTGAATCATTTCGGAATAATTAAATATACAAATAGACCGTTTAACTCCGTTGATGAGATGAACAATATGCTCGTGAACAACTGCAACGCAGTTGTTCACTCGGACGACCGACTGTTTTTCGTGGGAGATTTTGTCTTTGGACCGTTGGACGATGAGAAATTTTTGAAGACCGTTAGATATTTTAGAAAGAAAATATTGTGCAACAATATTTTCCTCATTTACGGGAATCATGATAGAAGGGCACGAAAAAATGCTGCCTTTAGGCAGCATTTCGTTAATACAAGTGATTATTTAGAGATAAAGAGTGAAGAGGATCAAAGTATTATTCTAAGCCATTATCCTATTGTTGATGGTTGTTGGAACCGTTATAAAGATGGAGCTTGGCATTTCCACGGACCCACAAATTGTAAACTCGTCGGCTGTGCCGACGAGTTTACCGGACGAATTGATGTAGGGGTGGATAATTGTGGCCAAATTTTAGGGAAAAAAAGTCTTGATTTTTACAGACCCTTCAGTTATAATGATATTAAGAATTGGATAAGCCTTCGATCAAAAGTTTCTGGCAGTAAGTGAGCAAATCGTTAAAACATTTGCAGTTATCTGGACAGTCTAGTACGAAGGGGAATTCTACGGTTTTCTCGGTTTTGATATAAATGTTAAAACCATTTTGCCCCGATGATGAACAACTTGCCGTAAATAATGGGCTACAGTTTAAAGTACCATCAATTAAGTTAGCTGAGATTTTCAAGGGCTGATTAATATTGACGATGTTGTTGTTGAAGGGCGAGAGATAATTGAGTAATTTCTGGAGTGTGTCTGAGCGGAATTGTTTTACTTTAATTAATCTCTGTTCGGCTACTTGCTTTTCGAGTTTCTTGGTTTCCCTGGCTTTGCCCGCCTCTTTTAATGTGTTATTTCTCCACTCGTCGGGTGTTATTAAGAGGGGTAATTCCTCCTTCGGAGGAATTACCTTTGGGATTGGAAAAGGGATTGGGGGAACTGGATAATCTTTTGGTGGAGTTTCTGGTACTGGTTCCGGGGGTGGTAAAATCTGCTCCGCAGATTTTACTTCTTTAACAGTTTTGGCGGCTGGTTTCTTTGTGTTCATTAAAAGCTCCTTATTAGATTGATTTGATACATTTTGCCTTGTTTTGGATACATACAACTGTGTGGTCTTCTGGGACTTGGGAAAAAACTAAATATTATATAGGCTACTTGAAGAAAAGGCGATAAGTCCTTCTTCCAGTGGCCTAAGAGTGTTTAAACACTTTTTGCTTAATTTGGCTAAAATCGTGTTTTTTTAAATCTGGTGGAAAATAAAAATTTTCTTGACATAACCAGTTTTTTAAATAGTACCAATTTTGAAAATCTCATACAACCATAACCAGAGTCAACTGTAGCCGAAGGCTAAAGTTGACGGAAAAGACTAAAGTTGACGGAAAAGACTAAAGTTGACGGAAAAGACTAAAGTTGACGGAATTAAATGCGACGATAACGAATAAATTTAAGAATATCATAAGCCGCAATCTTTCCTTCGGAAAGATTGTTAAAAGGCGGAGAAGGGAAGTTGTCCGAGAGACTGTCAATCGCGTAAGCGATTGACTGTGGAATATTGATTTCTGAAGCGGCGTAATGATAGTGGAGAGAAGGATAATATAGTCCGGTTTCAAACATGCATAACATAGTAATTGGAGTATACACATTCCCTTGTCGATCTACTGCCCGCAAGGCGGGCAGTGTGGGATTGTATGAGTATGTTGTTGAAGTTTCGTCTAGAATCCATTGAAAGTTAATAGCAGCCCGTTGGAATCTGGATTTAATCTCTTCGAGATTAAATCCAGAAGAAGGAGAAGGAGAAGGAGAAGGAGAAGGAGAATTGACTTGGGGTGCCCCGGATCTGTTTGATCCATTTGAGGGATTTGTTACCAATTTTGAATTGGGGTCGCGGGTAGCATCAAACGCTCCGCGTTTGATGGAGGATGGGATAGAAGATGAAGTGTGGGAAGAAGGAAAGTTAGACATAAAGATACCTCAGAAAAGGGGCAAAATCGAAGATTTTGCCCACCAGGATGGAACGTCAGTGGAACACCCACTAACACATAAAAGCTTGTTTAAATGGGGGTGATTTGCTTCGCAAATCACAGAGGAAACACCAGAGGAAACACCAGAGGGAACATTAGAGTGATAAAAAACGACACATAAAAGCTTGTTTAAAGGATATTTTTATTAGAGAAGTAGCGAGTAGTATTAGTTTGAAATTTAATAACTCCAGGTGTTAAATCTCTAATTCTCATTAGTTTCATTAGTTTCATTAGCTATTTTGCTCCGCAAAATAGCGGTTGTCTGTCCGCTATTCTATTATAGGAT
>OFRM01000130.1_pt1 | contig 33809 bp, 59 predicted proteins | sample 1543101 | NCBI WGS metagenome assembly OFRM01 (sample SAMN07774223, study PRJEB24372) | wastewater metagenome | isolation source: Exp Tend VB 0WW | collected 2016-02
GTCTTATTTTGGCAAAGACGGGGCGACCTCCCCCCCTGTTAAAATAAAAAGTCAAGCGAATTAAAAAATAAATTAACTTAGGAATTGAACTAGATATTTGTTCATTGTTTTGCTGCGGCTGCTGCAAACCGGCAATGGTATAATCATTATTAGTAAACGAATTGGAGTACTACAGTGAAGATAGCAGTGTGTATTACGACTAGGGGCAGGGATAAATACCTAACTAGATCAATAAAAAATCATTTAAAATACTTACCTAAGGGCGCTCAAATCTTTGTGGTGGATGATGGCAGTGAGCAGCGCAAAGAACTTAGTGGCGTTGGTTACTACTACTTCCCTGAGAATGTAGGCATACCAAGAGCAAAGAATAAATGCCTTGAGCTTGCATCTGAATGGGGTGCAGATCATATCTTTTTGTTTGATGATGATATATACCCATTGGTTAAAGACTGGCACAAGGGCTATGTGGGTAGCCCAGAAGCGCACCTACAGTACTGCTGGTCTGATATAAAGCCTGGTGAGTATGGTAATGCACACTACTACAGCGTTGGTAAGCGGCTCTATGAGGATGATAAGCTGTTTAGTTTCAGCCATCCAAGAGGACAGATGCTATACATTGATGCTAAGAAAGTATTGCCAAGAGTAGGCGGCTTTGATCCTATCTATGGCAGGGGTATGGTTGAACACGTTGATTGGTCCTGGCGTATCCACAATGCAGGCTTTAGTACTTGGAAAAACCAGGACATAGTAGGCAGTGAACACTTATTTTATTCAATAGATGAGAATGCTAACAGTGAGCCTGACCACGTTACTACCATAGATAATTTTATGCGTACTGTAGTGGACCGTGAAAACCAACGTATACTGCACGCTAAGGGTGACTCTAGTGAGTACATAGAGTACCGTGAGTCAGCACCCAAAGACGTTGCTACCAAGCCACTCAAGCAGCAAAACAATGTAGTTATATGCGGTGTATTCACTGGGCAGCCTGACTTTCAAATAAAGTGGGGTGAGCGCCATAACTCTATAGCTGATCCTAAATATACCAGGACTATGGGGCTTGATGATGCTGATAAGCTCAAAGCATCGTGTGACAAGTTCGGGCAGCGCCTTATAGTACTGAATAACATAGAGCAGCGCACTGATGGGCTTACTGAGTACATACTAACCGGCACATCAACAGACCCGTACAAAAACCGCTTCTTAAAGGCACTGCACTACCTTATTGAACACCCAGAGATTGATAATGCCTGGATCACTGATAGTGGTGATGTAACGATGCTTAATAACCCATTCCCTGATATGCAGCCAGGCAAGGTGTATGTAGGCAGTGAGACGGCTAATAAGCTTGATTGCCAGTGGATGCTATTTAATACAGCCAACCAGTATTACACTCAGTGGCTGCGTAAGAATAGCGGTAAGACCTTATTGAACTGTGGGCTGCTTGGCGGCTCTAGGGATGATGTTATTGCCTACCTTACTCAAATGTTCTACATATGGGGCTACAATGCAGCAAATATGAGCCTTATAGATATGCTGGTATTCAATGCCGTAGGATATGAGCATTTTGCGGATAAGATACAATATGGTGTAGGACTCGTAAACAATACTTTTAAAACGATGCGCCCAACGATCCAGCGCACGGAATGGTGGTTACACAAATGAGAGAAGATAAAGAATTTACCCAATGGTGGCACAATAACGCAATCGGTATGTGGGAACGCTGGATACCTCAAGATGTGAAAAAAGGGCTTGAAATAGGCAGCTTTGAGGGGGCATCTGCTGTATGGCTTATGGATCACCGCCCTAATTTGCAGCTTACTTGCGTTGATATATTCGGACCGGCATTTGATGATGTTACCGGCGAATATGAGCAACGATTTGAGCGCAATGTTGCTGAATATGGCAAACGGATCACTAAGCTAAAGGGCAAAAGCCAAGATGTGCTTGATACGCTGCCACAGCGCAAAACATACGACCTTATATACATTGATGGTGACCATAGCTATGAGGGCGCTGCACAAGATGCCCAGGCTGCATACCCATTGCTTAAAAAGGGCGGCGTATTGATATTTGATGATTACAATAATGACCAATTTGGCGTAAAGCGTGCTGTTGATGAATTCCTAGAGAATGCAGACGGCTTTGAGGTATTACGTGAAGAGGGTGATTACCAAATGGCGATTAGGCGGCTCTAATGCGTATCAGTATTGCAATAATGGCACATCCAGCACGCAAGCCCCAGGCAGAATTCTTATTTGCCCAGCTGCGGCGCTATCCATTTGCAGGCGCTCAAATCGTTTACGATGAAAAGCGTGAAGAGTGGGATACTGGCAAGCGTGCGCTGCAAGCCGGTATTGGTATGGGTGATTGGCACGTTGTTATCCAGGATGATGCCGTTTTAACACCTGACTTTTATGAAAACCTTGAGAATGCCATTAAAGCGCTCAAGCAAAAAACGCTTATAAGCCTATATACCGGCACTGCACGACCAATGGGCAAAAGGGTCAAAGATGCCGTTGAAAAGGCAACTGATGGCACGTGGCTATCATTTAAACAGCTTCTGTGGGGCGTTGCTATTGCTATACCAACATCACAGATAGAGCCTATGCTTGAATTTGTTGAAGATATTGAATTGCAGTATGACAATAAAATTGGTGAGTTCTATACCCAGAATGATTTGCCGGTATACTACTGCATCCCTAGCCTGGTGGACCATAACGACAATATGGGCAGTTTGCTTGATGGTCACGGTAAAGCAGTAAATGATGATCCACGTGTTGCACACCGCCTTGCAGCAGGGCTTATATCTTGGACCAACAAAGAGCGCTTTATCTAGGCAGGGCAGTATTATACGGCTTGCCCAGAGCCAGGTGCTATATCAGTGAAAGTTGCGGCAGCACACGCCGCACTTTTATTTTTTTCACACGTTTGCTTTTATGCTCAACCCAGATATGCAGCTTGCCATCATTGGGTACGCTATCATCCCACTGGACCATACTAGGTAAAAAGATTTCACGTAGGTTGGCTATTTGGGGCTGTGCGGCGAGTTTACGCATCAGGCTGCACGTTGGGCGGTGAAAGTGATCCCAGCCATAGTAGGGGGCATAATGGACCTCTACAGTGGCACAACTGCATATGGCATCACCAAGCACTTCACGCCATTCAGCCTTATACGGCTCAAGCCATTTGGCTGTACGATCATAATTAAACGGTTCAGGCATCTTATCTTGCAGCTTAGCGAAATTGCCAGTGATCGTTAGGCTGCCGTTTGTTTCACAGTCCATTATCTACAGTCCTTATTAACTTTGCACTCATAGGTTTTGTAACCGTGGCGGCAAAAGCCAGGTATTATGCGGCTACCATCTTCACGGTGTGTTGGTCTAGCCTTTTCTACCCTGGATATATCAACCTTGCGTAAAATGCCATTCACATCAACAAACACAATACGTGGGTGCTTTTCTAGTGGACCATACAAGCCGCCTGGTCTGTAATTAACCCTGCCGTGATAGGTGGCTTCATATGGTGGCTTACTCTTGCTGGTTATGATTACTTTGTCACCAGAATGCAATACTTCATCTACAAGATCAGCCATTAGTTTTCACTCCTACAGCAGCAGCGATCATCAAAGCTGGGCTGCCCTAAAAACTCTTCATCAGATAAACAGCTTGAGCAGTGAAAGCCTTTGTGCTGCAACGTATTTACAAAGAACTGATCCCACATTGCTATTGGCATCTTTATGGCATCGTGCTTTTTAAAATAATCAATTTGTTGCTGGGGCGTAGGGTTAGTAAGCTTCCAGGCGGCAAAATCTTCTGGTACGACAATATCAGCGCTCACTACCGTAACTCCCAAATGATGTATGCTGCTTTTTCGGTTGAATTCCACGTATCACGCACTTTGCCGTCTTTAACGCATACCAGGTGACCAGCCATACGGACCACGTAGGTTTTCGTGGCATCCAGCCTGGCAACTGTTTTGCCGGTGGCACGTTTGCCAAAGCTCATCACTTCAATGCGGTCTGCTATACGATCCATATATGTGTTGATGGTTAATTTACCGTTTGGTGGGCATAGCAGCTCTCTACCAAGCTTTGTGAGTTCATCATATACAGTTAGCCAGTCTTTGCCCGTTGCAATGCTTATAGCACGGTAGGCGCAATCATCGTGGCTAATAATGCCATTTGGGTGTGGGTTGGTAAAGGCGTAAGAGGGTGTACCCTTACGCCTTGCAGCTGTTGCCATTACTGATCTCTCTTTTCTACGGCTTCCTGAATGAGATCGTGAGTTTCTTGGTGATCCCAGCCTAGTACGTTACAAGCATCTTCTAATGCGTGGTTATCAGTGTTTAAAAGCACCTTGCTGCCGTCCACTATGTCAAACAATGGTTGCAGCGTGCTTGGGTAAAAGCAGTTGCTGTGGATATTGTATTGACCGCCAATTGTGACTGGGATGCTTGCTAGGTTCATTTCCACGTAAATGGTAAGTGAAGCTTCTTTTACTTTTAGTTGTTCTATTGCTGGTGTTGTTGCGTTCATAGGTTTATTGCCTTTCTATGAATTACTTACTTTGACCTCTGTATTGTATCAAACGGTGGGGGGTTTGTCAACAGGTACAATTAACATAATATGCGAATTACAACCAAAAAGCGCCCATTATAGGCGCTTTCGGGCTTAAACTACACCTCACGTATAGTTTTACCAGGGCTGCTGCATCATAACCACTTTAGCTGACACCCCGTATTTAAACGTATAACGTATGACCGCACTTATTGCAGTGATACTTGAAATTGTAGTACTCCATCTTCTTATTGCCGCATTCAACACACGTAGCGTGCCAGGTGCTTTGATCGTTAATATCAAACTTGCTTTTCTGCTTAACCTTTAGCCTATATAGTGTTTGCTCTTTTGGGCAGCGCCATATGTTGCGGCGGCGTGGAATATCTGCCTTTTCTAGTTCGGTCTTACAGCTTGGGCATAGCAATTTAGTTGCGGTCATTTACGAATACTTTTAATGTTTTATCATCATCTTGGTAGCTCAACTCAACTTTAATGGTGCTTGTTTCAGGGTTGCTGAATGCACCGTATACCCTGCCACCTTTTGTGCCACTACCATCACACTTATCACAAGGCTGCTCTTTGTAGCTACCATCTTTTTGCAGGTAATTAGCCTTGCAGCGCCCACGGCAATAAACACACTGCCTATGGTCAATAACTTCAAAACGATCAACACCACGGGCTTTATTAAGCCGCTTGCACATTTCACTGGCAAAGTCACCGCTAACAGTTTTATCACCGTTCACGTACTCCATATTTGGCTCATTCCAGGTATAGCCAAACTCAGCCATCAAATCATCTATCATTTGATCGTTTACGCTCATATGCCAAACCTTTCAGCGGCATCAGCTATCTCTTCGTTAATGCCATCAATGTTTACTTCACCTGTTTCAGCGCATTGCAGCAAGTCCATATATTTGTAGACTTTATCCATATCCTCACGCCGCATAGAGTAGCTGCTTTCCCACTCTTCTTTTACAAATATCTCTACTTGAATTTTCTTAGCCATTACGGTTTAACTCCAAAGATGCCATCATACCAAACATAAAATTCTTCATCGGTTGTTTCTTCTGGGGGTGGGCAGGCATAATCTAGCCACTCCCAGCCATCACGCCACAGCACTTTATCAAGCTCACGCTTTGTAAGTGTTTCTAAGCCATCGTATTTAGCCGCTCTAGTAGCCCTAATATCTAACCAGCTGTCATATATTAAATCATTGCCATCAGCTTGATTACGTGCGCCATTACGGGTATCAGCGAATACTACAAATCGCCCATCGTCACCATCTTTAATTTCTAAGTACCAGGCTTTCATAGCAGGCTGCCTTGTTTGTTTTCAGCTTCGGTTTTGTAGTGCTGCTGCCATTCGTCTTTGGTTAGATTGTAGCCCAGGGCATCTTGCCAGTACTCTTCAAGAATTCCACGCTTAATAAGCACATCTGGGTTGGTAGGCAAGTATTTATGCTCTTCATTTTGAATTTTAGCACGGACACGCTTTACGTTATCTTCACGGGGCAGATCAAACAGGCGGCGCACGTGTACAATGCCATCGGGCTTATCGCTCACGCCATACCAGCGCTGCCAAATGAGGATCATTAAAGCAACGTCACTGTTACGGGCTTCTGCGCCATTGTACTTAGGGTTATCCCGTAGTACTTGCTCAACCATATTTTTGAGCCGTGGCACGCTTGGTGATGTTGTTACTGGGTCTATTTCTGGGGGTTTTACTTCGGGCATAATCTTTACTCCAATTCTTTCATTTGATTAAGCTTCATCTGGGGTAGTTTGGTGCGGTATTCGTATTCGTGTTCACCGCATAAGTCAACCCCTACTAATGTCCAAATATGCAAGCCATCTTCTGCACGTTTTGGCTTCTGGTTAATATCCCAAACGCCAACGGTGACATATTCAAGAGTATGGTGGGCAACCTTGCCGCAATTCTGAACGTCACACATTTTTAGCGTTTCGGTACTCATATTAGTTACCACACTCTTTTTTACCGTTGCTCATAATCTGATGCTTGCATCGGTAGCCCATATTCTCTTTAGGGCAGTTCTGCCAGCTGTCTAGCCACATAATGAACTTCCACTGCCACCAACCAATGCGGCGCAATATACGCTTCCATAGTGGCAATTCCATACGGTGACACTGGATATGCACAATACGCATATTGGTCTTAATGTTTTTGCCGCCCCTGCTTAGTGGGGTTATATGCTCAACAGATGATTGCTCACGGGTTACTGGTTTGCCGCACACGTTACAAGTATTCATAACTAAAAACCTCCCTCTTTAATAATCAGCGGTACTTGGTGAGTCCACGAATGGCTATCTTGGCTGCGTGGGATAGGCTCAGCGCCGTTTATACTGATCGTGCCAACATCCAGGGCTTTTAGTTCATCCAGGCGCTCTACCCACTCAGGAATGAGCTTGAGCAGCCTAATGCAGCGCCCACGGTCTGCGGCATCACTTGGTGCTTGGCTGCCAAATGGACCACCTTTTTTAACACCACTCATATAGGCACAAAGCGTTTCAGATGATATGCCAGTATCACCACTAAGCGCCCACTCCAATGCACGTTGCCTTACGCTGCCAGTCTCTAATGGCTTCAAGCCATCCTGCAAATATGCCATAGCTGCTTTGAATGCAGTAGACTTACCGGCAGCCTTTGGTGATGGGCGCTGGATCGTAAACTTCTCTTCTGGGTTGGCAGCAAGTATAGCGATTATTTCAATCTGCTGGGGCATTAGCTTGATGCCAAAGTGCCGTTCAACAAACTCTTCAATTTTAAGCTTACTCACTACAGGCTTCCGCTTCTCGCTCTACTGGGCGTGTTACATAAATCATACTTACCCAGAGTGCTTGCTTTGTTGGGCGTTCAATGCGTTTAATGATACCCTTGCGTGCAGCACGTTTGAATGCGCCGCCTAATGGTGAGTAATCATCTAGCCCGTAACCGGCAGACTCCAAAAAGATTTGGACCATATCAGCAACAATGTACTTGTTTTCTTTTGCCAGGGCTTCAAGCAGCTTATCTGCTGCATCACGCCAGGCTTGGCTTTTACCGTCCATTGGCATTATGTTTGCCCTCCTTATGATCGTGCTTAGCTTTTTCAATTTGGTTAGCATAAGCTTTTTTCAATATATTCTTACGCTCACCCTCTGGGAAGTGGTTTAACTCAGGGCTATAGCGTGATGTGTATACAGCCTTACAATCAGCCATTGGGCAGACAGATTGAATAAGCGGTGCTTCCTCAATCATAGTTGCCTTGCTTGGCGGCATACCAAATGCTTCTTGTATTGTGGTGCGTACCTTATATTCTTGCAGATCACGTTCACTTAGAATTTCGCCATCTTTTGTAATATCCATTACACCAGCCAAATCAACATAAAGTGCGTGACCAAATATAGTACCAATTTGCCGCAAGTCTAGTTGGTTATCCATTATCGGACCTCCATAACTGATTTATCTGTGATCGCTTCACCAACGTAGGCAAATGGCTTTACAGTGGCAAAAAACATATCGTGTACGCCCTCTGCGTGTTCAACATCCGTTACTATAAATCGGGTCTTAACTTGTTTATTATCTGGGGTGACCATTTCAAACTGTATTTCATCATTCTCAATGGGTTTGCGTGGCAGCCAGCCAACTACACGTAATTGCTTATAGTCTGACCATTCAATGTTATTGCCCCATCCCTTGTGTTCCCAGGCTTTAATAACTCTGCCGGTGAGTACACGCTTTTTTTTGAATAGCCCAAACATTACTTAGCTTCTTTTTCAACGGTGTAGCCGTTGGCTTTCAAAATGTTTGCTGCTTTTTCCAGGCGCTTTTGGCGTATAAGCTCAGCTTCTGGTTCAGTGATAGTGCTGCCCTCAAAATGCACATCTTCAAGATCAATGCCTTTGTATGGGTTTTCAATCAATATGCTCTGCTCAATTACCGGCGGCGCAAAAGCATCTGGGGCAATTTCAACGATCACTTTTATAGGCACTTCACCACGCCCTAAGTTGGTAGGCAGGTTTTTACGGACCGTGCTACCCACACCGCTGCGGCTTGCTGTCAGGTATATAACTTCTTTCATATTACTTTTTCCCCTGCTTAATGTTGTGTACTGCAACAGCCATTAAGCCAGCAAAGAAAATGATGCCCATAATCTGCCAAAATAATAGCCAGCTCATATTAGAATTCTGCCTTTACTGCTTCATTAAGTTCAGCAAATCGTGCCTTGAGCGCATCCTTTTGCTCTTGGTTGAGTGAGTTATAGAACTCTTTACCAAAGATGCCATTTAGTACGTGGTGTTCATTGCGGCGTGCAAATGCAGTCTCTTTGCGTAGCATACCAATCAGATCACGCTTTTGTTTGGCGTGCCAAAGATTTTTCTGAAAGTCCTGGACTTCGCCAACGGTCATTTTTTCAAGATCAATTGGGTGGTCAACCGGCATTAGGTTGGCAAGCTCTGCATCAGTTGGCTCACGTAGGTAGTGTTCTACTGGACCATCCCAGGCTTCATAAGCTTCACGTAGTGTTAATAGTGGCATAATTATCTACTCCCTTTTTTGAGTTGGCGAAATGCTGCATTAAGTGCGGCATCTTCATTTAAAAATACTATTCGGTTGGGCGCATCCATAGGGCTGGTAACTTTTGCATCAGCCAACAGCTGCGCCAGGCGTTTGGCTTTAAAGAAGCCTATGCCCATTGCCCTGCTTAAACGTGCTGGGTATGGGTTCTTTGAGCGTACCGTGTGAATGACTGCCTGCGTAACATCTTGCTTATCAAGCTTTCTGCCAAACATATCACGGTACGCTTTCATTTATTTGACCTCAGATACAGTTACGTTTGGCTGTACTGCCCAGGGCGCTTTGATCGCAAAATACTTATCAGCATTCACTACAACCTTAATGCGCTTATCCTGTGCGGCTTTATTAACCAAATCTTTGTATGGTGAGTTTGGTGGCAAACAATAGCGGCTTTGGTTTTCTTCTGTCACTGGCGTATTTTCACCGGCACGAACGCTAAAGCACGTAGCATCACTTATGAAGCGGTTGTTGGTAGTGTTATATACGATCCCTGATACTGTTTCATTTGATAGCTTGAAGCGTACAAACAGGAATACGAATAGTACAAATACTATGACCATAAACCAGCCAAATAAACTTAATACTTCCGTGTAGCCTTTTTCGTTATTACGCATTACTAATTTACTCCTTTATCCTTATTATTGATCGGCAGTTTGGGTGCGGCTCAAATTGACTGATTGCCCTATTTAAAAATGTTGGGTCTGTCAGTGCTTCTAATTTGATAAGCAGCTCTCGCAATTGCTGCCTATCAGCACGCCAGTTTTTGAACACTTTTTTTATTCGGGCAATCATAATTACTTTTCCGTAACCTTGATTACTTTTGCTGTAGGTGCTTGTTTTTTCTTAGGCTTCTCAGCAGGCTCTTCACTCATAAAGGCAGCCTTTAGATCGTCTGGGTGAGTTTCAAGCAATGTATCTAACTCACTATCAACTTGCTCTTCTGACGGCACTACTGGCAGCAATACGGTGCTTGGCTGGTCTTTAATCTTGAGCAGCTTAGCAGTCGTTTTACCTGCTTCACGGTACACCTGGACCACATCAAGCATTGTCTTGTAGTCCTTATCGCTTAGACCTAGTAGCCAGTCTAAAACGCTGTTGTAGTTTACTGGATCATCCGGCTGCAAAATAGCTGGTAACTCCACGGCTTGCGGCTCACGCTGCTTGCCAAATAATTTATCTCTTATTCCCACAACTTCCCTCCAATTCGTTTGTTGTACCTCTATAATACCAAAACGGGTAACCGTTAGCAAGTACTTTTACAAACAAAAAAGCGCCGGTTATGGCGCTCATCTGTTAATGCTTGAAATACTAGAATTGTACTTTGCCTGCGGCATCTATTGTACCTAGCTTGTGTGCGTTTGGCACAAGTACTTTTAGTATTAGTTTTGCGATTAAGACTCTCATATTGACCCTCCAAGATCATAGTTTTTATTTATAAGACAGGCTTATAAACGTGAGTGTAAACGGCTTATGGTTTTATGTCAAGCATTTGGGCTGCCCTGGCTTGCACGTGGCAGCGCCAGGTCACTATTCAGGTGTTCAATCACGGCATCTGCGATCTCTTCAGTAAGCCCATCTTCCCACGTAGTACGAAATAAATGCTGCCCCCACAGAAAATCACTAGCATCATCCAGGATGGCGTAACGCCGTGCGCCTGGATGCCGGTTAAGCCATTCCATAATTTCAAAGCCACGGTAAACCATACCCCAAATAGCGCCACGGTTTAAGTCAGCAGTAACATCATAGAATTCACATACGTTTTGCTCAGCCCACTTTTTACTATCAGGGAATAAGCGCCAGCTGCTGCTTAGGACCACTTTACAATTTGTTTCAGCTACAATGCGGCGCACACGATCTGCAAGCTCAGGCTTGATGCCAATAAATTTTGTGTCACCCTGGCGCTCACGGGTGCGGCGGTTATTACAAACGCCATCAATATCTAAAAACAATATCTTTAAGTGCTGTCTCATCGTTTTGCCTTTCGTGCTGCACGCACATATTTATCACGCCCAATTTTCCAAAATACTAGCTGCATCCTGAGTGCATTGATGATGCCGCCCCTGCGCCGGATGATCGCTATATAGTACCGTGGTGATTTCACTTAGCACCTCCAAGTACGTTTTCTGTGTAGTATTGCTGCGGCGGCTTACAATTTTTCAATGCAGTAGCCAGGTATTTTTGGGATATGCCTTTGCGTTCGGCAAATTCCAGCAGATCAACCAAGCCAGCCTGCCCATTTACGTTAATGAATTCTTGAGCTTTGCGCCGCCAGTACTTGTGATATGCGCCAAAACCAAATTTCACTAGCTTATCATCAAGCCATAGTGTAGCCCCTGTAACCACCTCTTTAACGGCTTCAACAAATTTGTACTTGCCGTCTTTTACCATCTTACAAAGCTTGGCAAAATACCTGCTAGGCTGTTCTTTGGTAAGGGCTAGAGCAATCATTTTACCCCATTCATCAGCCCTGCCATCTTTTTCTAAAACTATCTGTGCGCTGCGAAAAAACGGTAGAAAAGCCTGATTATCAATCAGTTGTGCTGCATCCCCTATTTTTGTTAGCATCGTTTGTTTGCGTTTTTCGCCAATACTGTAAGACAAAGTACCCTCCAATTCATTAGTCTGTACTTCAATTTACCATAGCAATGAATTATTTGCCAAGCCGGTTGTGTATAAGTAGGCATTTTCTGTGGATAGCTGGTGCAAAACCGTGTTTTATTACCTGGTGTTTCTATATAGTGTATAAATTTGTTCTAATGAACATTCTATATAGTGTTATAGAAATGAAAGCTGACCCCTGTTATTTGTGGTTTACAAAGAATTCATCAATGCGGTTGCCTAATGGTGCAAGCGCTGCGCCAAGTGCAATAGCCGCCTTTTTAGCTTTGTATGCGTGGAACTGATTACGGTTGCTTAGTACGCCATCGTAATAGATCGGTAGAAATTCGTTTGGGTTGTATTCGTAGTATTTGTTTGTGATTGATTTAATCATAGCTACATTGTAGCACGTTAGCCGTATTTTGTCAATAGCTAGGCAGCGCCGTCAGGAGGGCTAGGGAATATAATTACGTTCTCAAGTGCCTTGATGCCAACTGTGCGCTCACGGTTCAACCTGCGTAGCCATACACGCTTAGCAAGCTCTGGGTATTCATCTATGTACACCACGTTGGTTGTGTCAGGCTCATTTTCCATAAGCATTATTATAGCAAAGCAAAACGCCCCTGCTGCTTTCGCATTCTGGGGCGCTTTTATTGCCGAATTGGAGTTCTGAGTTACAACGTGTCTTACTTCGCTGCAACCTGATGGCGATTATACACTAACCCGTTGGCTGCTACCACTGCCCGTTTTGAAAACTTTGGCAAATCGGACCGCACCATAAATACAAAATGCAGCACACTCAGTTGGGTCAATTTGTATGTCTGGGTTCATAGTGGCATAGCCGTATGCGCCGTCCTTACCAATCGCACGCTTCTTGGCGGTCTTAATGCTGCCGTTCAGTGCCGGTTGATCGTAGTGGGTCATAGTGCGCTGCTCAATAGCTGTTTGAAAGGCACTGTAGGCTGCTGTGGCTTCTTTTACGTTGGGGGTTAGTATCTTCTTGCTTATTCGTTTATCGGTGCGTACAAGCTCTTCTACAAGCAGCGTAGTGCCTGCCTGCCCATCAATGATTAGCTTGGCGCACATACGCCAGCGCTTTTTCTCTTGTCCAGGCGCACGTGCCATTAACCAGTTAGTGATCCAGCCAGTACCGGCGCTCATTGGTTTGCGCTCAATGATCTCAACGTGGCTAGTGTCATTTGGCATATACACCCCAGCGCCCAGGCTCATACCGCTGCCATCCGGCGAAAACTTAACCACGTACACCAGGCGTGGCGGCTCTTCATAGGTAAGCTTCTCAACTTTGATTTGCTGCCATAACTCATCACTAATGGCACGCTGTGACTCTTTACCGGCGATCCAGCCCAGGCGCATTTTGTTAAAGCTATCCACCGCCATATCTTTGGCTTCTGTTCGGACCGCATCAACCATCAAGAAATATCCTAGTGATGGGTTGCATTCATACCAGGCATCTTCATCACCCAGCGGATCACTTACAAGCAGCTCAGTGGACCACTCTTGCCAGCAGGTTTCGTGATCCTTGCCATCAACAACATTCTGCCTAATACGAATAAATACAGTACCAGTACCGCCACCGCTTGGTGGTGTACCTGCACGCAAAATTTGGCTGTTTTGGCTTTCACCGGCAGCAATGGTTGGTAGCAAAGCTTCCTGCTGGGCATCAGTCTCTTCTTGGGCTTCATCCAATATAAGCGTGTCGTTAGTAGTACCAAGCCCACCTGTACGGGTTCGGGTTCGGAATACACAGCGCCCTTTGGTGCGTAGCTCTACAAAGTCCAGGCTCTTAGGCTCTTTATCAAAGTCGCTGGTTAGCAAATCTCTAATTTCCTCTTCTGCCTGGTAAAAGAAATTCATTACACGGCGGCGCACGGCTTCAACGGTTTTATCAGAGTGGGCAGTATAAATTAGCGCTTCATCCATAAAAATCATACCGCCAATAATACGGGCAATGATGATCTCTGTTTTACCGTTTTGGCGTGGCACAAGCAGCCCAGCTTTTTTATTAGCCCACTTCCAGCGCTTTTCCTCTTCATCCCACCTAACAGCCAGCCAGCGGTAGACAATTGATTTCTGCCACGGCAGCAGCTTAATGCCGTAGTGATCCAACAGCTGCAATGTTTTATCTGCCAGCCAAATATCACCATCTTCAAATTGATCTATGCGTGGCTTCTGGTTGCCGTATCTTCGTGCCATATTACTTACCGCCCTCTACATCTTTAATTGTTACTCTTGAAGCAAAGCTTGTTTGCCGGTGACCTTTGCCGTTACGTGCTGGGCGTTTATCTTTGATCTCAGTACCCGTGGGAATATCAGCCAGCAATTCACCCAGGACCGTTTTTTTGCTGGTATGCGCCAGGCGCTTTTCATAGTCAGCAATTTGGGTCATAACTTCCATCATCTGCTTACTGAGGTCTGCCGTGTCACGGTTGCCAGCACCTTTTTGCAGCTTCTCAGCCAGCTCATTACGGATAGCTTTAAGCACGCCGTAGCGGTCATTCTTGGCAGCCAGCTCAATGATCGTTTTATTGTTTTTTCCACTGCTCAAGCCAGCCTTGTGAATTTTATCTATGCGCCCAGGGTTACTGATAATATCGTGCCAACGGCTCAGCGCTGCATATGACTCAGTAGAAATAAGATCAAGCCCTGTTTCAGCCAGCAGCTTAATTTTGTTTGGCGGCAGGGTCTTAAAGTAGTTTAGTGCTGCATCGTAATCATCTATCTTTGGAATGGTTATTTTTAGGTTCTCTTCATTCCAGTCTTTTGACATCCGTATAAATTTTGTGTACGACAATTTCATAAAGTAATTGAAAAACATTTGCTCAGTGATTACCGGCTGAACTACTTTTTTACTCACCTTTTTTTTGGCAGGTTTTTTGGTTGCCTTAGCAGTAGGCTTACTTTTCTTAGCATCCTTTTTAACGGGGGTAGGCTTTACAGCTTCTGGGGTTGCCTTAGGCTTTTCTGTTTTTGCTTTGGCTGCCATTGCCCTCTACCTCTCTAGCGTGGAAGCCCATAACTTTTTCAGCGTGCGGATAAACGCCAGGGCTTACATACTCACAATAGGCATCAGGCACATACTCCGTTTTAATCATCACATTATCATCTGTAGTGGTTGGCTGTATGATCCAATATACTGACCCACTCAAGTACTCAACTCTGCCCACGGCAATACCAGACGTTTTTGAGGTAACGTCTCTAATCTCGTCACCAAGCTGAATACTTTTTTTACTCATAGTGTAAAAAGCCTGGTTTAGTTTTCGGACTCAGATAATTCAAAATGCTCACCGCAATTTGGGCAAGTCACTTCGTGGTTCTTATACTGCTTTTCGCTTTCGCCGCCGCCTAGATCACCGCCTAGTTTGAATGATGGCACGCCCCAGTCCTGTAGCTTCTGGGGGTCAAATTGGTTGGCAATAATGTCACTATCCCACTCACCATTATGGATGTTATCTTTTACAATAAATTCATCCTTTTGAGCTTCGGTAAGGTTGAACACCTGTTTAACGGTGACCTCTACATAGTCCATTTCTTCAAGCGCATACACACGCTTGTCACCGGCAAGAATTAGGTTATTTTCATCAACGATAATCTCACGCAAAAGCTTCATTTCTGGGAATTCCTTTAGGGATTTCATCAGCTCTTGATGCTTCTTACTTTTAATGTAGCGTGGGTTACGTTCGTTATGCACCAATTCCTTTATGGGCATAACCTTGATTTCTGTATAGACCTCTTTTGTAGCCATTCCATCTTCTCCTTTTTTTCCGTGCAGTCCACGTATATGGGTTGGTTTATGGTGTAATTATAACATAACCAGTTAGTGTACAATTATTGTATACAGATTGGAGGTATTAACACTTATGGACCGAACGCCAAAGAAGCCCTGCAAGCATTGTGGGCTGATGGGGCATTTCTCTTACGCTTGTTATCAAAACCCAAAACGTAAACTAAAACAGCTCAAGCGCACTGAAATTAAACGCTCTACAAAGCCTATAAATAAGATCGGTAAAACAACAAAGCAGTGGTTCATCACACGTGCTACGTGGATCAGAAAAAACCCACCTGATGAAAATGGCTACTGGTACTGCTACCTGCGAATTCACCCCTGGTGTACGCCAAAGCTCACCCTGGACCGTGACAAATGCGGCTATGGGGTAGGGATGCTAACGGTGGATCACGTAGTTGCCCGTACACGTGATGGCACTAAGAAATTCAGCCAGGACAATTTGCAGCCAGCCTGCGGTTACTGCAATGAAATGAAAGGCAGCCAGTCACTAGACAAAGTAAAGCCAACGCCTGTACAATAAATGTATTCAGTAAAATAAAACAAACACTGACCAATAAAAAAGAGCGCCATTGCGAGGGCGCTCTTTTTGGTTATCGGTTGTAGTTACTGTGCATCACGGTCTACTAATGTGGTAGCTTCAACGTCCTGTGCGGCAGTGCCAACGCCGGTTGGCTTCCATAGCCCGTAATACATCGCCACAGATATTGCAAAGGCTGGAATGACTGCAAGCAGTGCTAAGCCTAAATCATACGGCGTGCTATTAGCTATGGCGGTTGCCAGTTGGCTCACCAATGAAGTGACCAGCGTAAGACCGGCAAGCAGCCAGGCTTTGGTTGATCCCTTAGTAACCCGTGTGGTCACCAGACCCACTAGGATAGGCAGCACAACCGCCAAAACGATTTGTACCACTATTGCCCAGTCCAGTGAGAAAACCACTACTGGGGCGTTTGTAACTACTGCAAGAACATCAAACATATTCTTATAGTCCTAACTTACGATTTACTAATTGCTGGATAGTGCCGTAATCGTAACCGGCAGCTGCCAGGCGGCTCTTGCGCTCATCGCCATTGCCCCATTGACCTTGTAGCACTTGGTTGGCTACGGTGTCGTTTGAAGCTTTGGTAACACTGGTTTGACCAAGCTTGTTATTAACAATGCTTTGGACCGCATTAAAGTCATAACCAGCACCCACAAGGCGGTTACGGCGATCATCACCGTTACCCCAAGCGCCAGCCAATACTTGATCTGCAACTTGCTCATTGCTCAAACGTGCAGGTTGAGCAGGTGCGCCCCCAACCTTGCCGTTTACAATTGCCTGGATCGCTGCGTAGTCATAGCCTGCTGCTTGCAGTTTAGCTTGGCGCTCAGGGTTGTTACCCCACGCACCGGCTAGGACTTCTTGCGCTACCACTTCATTTGACTTACGTGATGGTGCAGCAACTGGGTTGCCAACTTGCCCGTTCACGATAGCCTGAATAGCGTTGTAATCGTATCCAGCGGCAGTAAGCTTATTACGGCGTTCTGGGTTATTACCCCAGTTGCCTGCTAGTACTTCTTTGGCAATCTCTTCATTGCTCTTTTTACCAGGCTGTGGGGCAGGGGTGCTACCGCCACCATCAAGCGCTGCATTCACACGGTTAGCTAGTTCAGGCAAAAAGCCCTCAAGCTGGAATGGGCAGGCAGTTGGGTTGGTTGATACATCTTTGTGACCAAATAGGTTTACACCCACTTGCAGCCGTCCAATAGATGGGTTGCGGCGCACAATATCAGTGACCAATTCCACTAGGGTATTGCGTGTTTCAGGCGCTACATCCCAGTTAGGCGCACCGCTAGAGTTTACGTTTTCAATACCAATTGACTCTTGGTTTACTGGGTAGTTACCACAGTGGTATGCTGTGTGGCGCTCAGCAACGTATTGATCCACGTTGTTATTGCGACCAACGCCGTAGTGAGCGCTTGCGCCCCGTCCAGGGTTGGCGAATACCTGCCCAATGCTATCAAACACTGTGCTTGCAGCGTGGTGGATAATAACCTTTTTAATAGTCTTACGGCTAGTATCAAAGTTGTTGCTATTAGCTGGGTTTTGGCGTACTGAATAACTCATTTATTCAACGTCCTTTCCGCTGCCCATTGTTTCTAGCTCAGCTTCGTGTTCTGGTGTGATTGGTGTTTGATATGACATAATTTCCCTCCAATTATTTATATAAGCATTATAGCACGTGCGGCTACCACTGCCTGGACCACGGCACTTGATTGGTAACTTTCTGCTCTTCGTAATCTTCATCCATCCGTGCGCCTTTTCTGCGGTTACAGATATTGTGCGACATTTGTAAATTATCCAAAGCGTACATTGCACCACCTCTTGAGCGTGGCACGATGTGGTCAATCTCAACAGCCAAGCTATTCCATATGCCGGTTACGGGGTCTTTCATTGGCAGCTCAACATCAATGTACTTGTGACAAATAGCACAAATAGGATCAAGGGTAGCTATTGCCCTTTTACGTGCGGCAGCCCACTCAGGACCGCTTAGCTTCTGCTCTCTGGGCAGGTTATCCATACCTGGATCACCTAGCTCTCTGGGTCTGGTTGTACTACGCTTAACTGACCGTCAAGCATATTCTCTCTAGTGACTTCGTAGCCATTATCTTTTAAGAATTTGATACGCTGTTTGTGGTTCACTCCGCTTGGTATACCAGCGCCCCAGCTCTCTCTAAACTCAGCCTCGGTAATTTTGCTCTTCAATGTTTTTTCGTCAGCATCACGGACCATAACGCCAAGTTTTTCTTCCCAGTCTATGAATGTCTTTTTAACTTCGCTCATAAAACCTCCAGTTAGGTGTTACTTATTAGGTGACCGCCAAAGTATTGCAGCCCGTTACCAATTTCAATAGCAGATGCGTTTGTGCAATAATAAAACAATTCAACGTAATCACCAACGGCAAGCTGCAAGTCAACGCCAACAATTGATGCTGGTGTAACAGTCGTGTAGTCAGTACCACGTGCAATTTCTGCGCCATTCTTGTAAAGCATAACAATCATACGTTGGCTACCTGCGTTGGCTGTGCCTGTACGACCAAAGAAGTGGTAGAAGCCAGCCTGCGTAACTGTAAATCGGAAGTTGGTTACTGGATCATAATTATTGCCCGTATCCCATCGCTCAGTAGCTACAGGGAATTTCGTGAGGGCAGCAGCGGCGTAGTTATAGGCTGTGGTGCGTTCTGCGTAAAACTTAAACGGGCAGTGTGAAAGCCCTAGTGGGAAGCCAGACGGGTTTTGAACATATGAAAATGCTGGTTTATCAATGGGCAGGTTGGCAAGTGTATACAAGCCAATGCCATCAATAGTAACGGTTGTGTTAGTGCTAAACGCCGTATTGGTTACAGTAAAGTACTTGAGTGTGCCGCCCTGGTATAAAGCAAGCTTGCTGCCAATCGGGAATTGCGCCCGTGCATCAACACCAGCGATTGTGAAAGCAGTTGCGCTGCTATAGACCCAAGTATATAGATCGTCATAATTCCAGCCACCCTGTAGTAAGCCAGTTGCCATAAGGCGTAGATCATCAATAACAGAGTTTGTAATGCTTGAAGCGCCGGCTGCGACACGTACACGGGCAAGTTTGATATATGGGTTGCTTGCGCCTACTGCTGATTGGATGCTTGCGTTTGATGGGTCTGATGGGCTACCGGCAGGTGTGCCAGGTATGACCGCTATTTTTACAACTCCGTTGGTGTTGTTGCTAACGCCAGTACTAGGCGTAACGCTGTAATCAATGTACATAACGACAATATCACGGCGTGGGTTGCTCACATCGGCTGTAGTAATCGCCACATTGTAAATGGCATCTGCCCAAGCTGGGTGACCGTAAGTACCGTCACTGCGTGGTATAACTGCATCGCCTATTGCAACATCAACGCTCATATTTGCGCCAGCGCCACGTTGTGACACTGCAAGACCAGTTAGAACTTGAGCTTTAAGACTTTTGATTAGCGAACGTAGATGCCCACTTTCGCTAGTTCGTCCACCGTCTCTGTTTGATGTTGCTAAACTCATTGATGTTTCTCCTTATGCTATAATATCAGATTTTACAAATTAGTTGTACTAAATGTGCCAGTACCGCTTGCCCAAAAGTAGAACTTTATATTTACCAGTGGGTTAGGGAAGAAATTTGAGCCGCTAACACTAAATAGCCAAGTCTGGCTGCCATCGGCATTATCAACATTCTCACGCTCAGCATCCACCTGCACTGAACTGATGCCTGGACCACTAGCTTCGGTATGTGTGTAGACCATTTTGTACACTAGTCCACGCTCAGCGCCATCATCTGGCGTAAATTTAAGTCTAAATCTTGTGTTGTTAAAGCCTACGCCAGTCATTGTTTTATCACTAGCGTTGTTACTAAAGACACGGTACATACGGATGCTGTCTGAGCCGGACCGTGCAAAGCCTTTGTAATCTTCAATATCTTTAAGAAGCTGTTTTACATCAGCCACAAATTGCTGTTCTGGTGGTGTGCGGTTATTGTTATCCATTAGTTCAACTCCGTAACTGCGATTTGCACATCATCATTAGCTACCACGTAGGCTTTCAGGTATTGATTATTCAATGGTCTGCCGCCGCCTGTTGGGTTACCACCATCAAGTACCACGGTCCAGCTACAGATGTTTTCCTGTCCTGGCATTTGAGCATCTGGGTAAGCAAAGCTATTAAAGTAGATCGTGTTTGCTGCAATCTCATCTATGTAATTGAAGATAGTGTGGCGTGCAGCCGTAGGGCTGTTAATGCGTTGTTCAAATATCAGATCAGCAAATAACACGTTCTGAGTGAGCGCCGTTGCTTTCACACGCAAAACTTTTGTGCTGTTGCCAGATGACTGTGGGCTTTGTGGTGGCACGCCGCCCCAATCGTAAACAGCGCCGCTATCTTTCTTATAGAAGCGGATACTGTCACCACCAATAAACTGTGACTGCTTGAGTTCACGCATCGCTTTCATTGCCATAGCTACCCTATTTTCTAGATTATCACTGGCTGCTATATCAAGTCGTTTATCATCCATTATGGTGCAATCTGCCTTACTACTATTGTGCCATCGCTAGTACCGGCTGCATAAACTTTTATGTAATAGGGAAGTGTGCCAAAAACATTGAAGCCAAACGTCCAACGGTACTGAGTCTCAACATTGCTAAAGCTCTTATCAAATTCTGGGTTACGGTCAAACATACTGGCGTAGTTCACGCCATCATCATAGCCCCAAAAGCCGTTAGGCAGCTCTTTTGGCTTATTTGCTTCACCAGTGCCGCCAAATCGTATATCTAGCTGCACACTCTCTACAGGGAATGGCTGCTTGCCGCTTGATCCAAATACGATTTCAAAGTCACGGTAGCCTGGATCACCGCCGCTGTTGCTTGCACTGCTGATAATATCCCAGGTGTTTGATGTGGATACAAAGTACCCTTGCAGCCCACTAAGCCCACTGTGGCGCTGCTTTGTTTTTATCTCACGTAAATCATCTTCGGCTTGCTTGAGCAGTGTGGCAAGTTGGTTTACTGGGTCTAAATCTAATCTGTTCATAAGCCATAGTTATCTACCGTTACTGATATATCTTCGGCATCGTTTTCATCCAGGTCAACTGCCAGCCTTTCAATGCGGTATGTGCCGTTCAGCGGTAGTGCAGGGTGACCAACAACCTCTACTGGAATACGATCCCCAACGCCTAGAATATCCAGGTTGGCAAGTGCGCCGGATAGCTTAAATGTTGGCAGCTCAAGAATGTTTTTTACTTTTTGCAGGTAAGCATAGGTGTTTTCATCAAGCGTTTGTTGTTCAGTGATGCTGTTGAAGCTCACAATCTTTTGCCTGGTCTTATAATTGCCACGGCTGATAGGGTCTGCGGTGACTGTTCGTAAAGCTTCCTCACCAAAACCTGATCCTAAGCCAATAATGTAATTCCATAGGCTGGTGGCGGTGTGAGTGACCTTGCCACTCTTGATATTATACGGATAGGTAAACTTGTTATCTGGGCGATCACTCCCAATTTGGGCAAACGTCTCAACGGTGCGGTCATAGTTAAAGCGAAAATCAAACTGCCCATCACTAAGGTTGGTAAGATTTGTGCCGCCATCACGCACGTTTTGATCTGCATACTCACGGTCACTAAGTAAGCCGGTATTGTATTGCAGTGGACCAGGTACAACGCCAAAGTTATCATCTGGGTTGCCGGTTGCTTGAGTAGTATTTATCAAGTCCAGGAATATGGCTACACGCTCTTGCTGCGTATAGTTTTTGGTAACGTAGCGATCAGCGAATAAATCAAAGAAGCCGGTAGCCTTAACCTCTAGCGTAATACCACTCTCTTCAAGCGCATAAGCCATATCAACCACGTGAACGCCAAAATAGTACCTGCCGTTGCGTTTTACACGAATGTCAGTTACATAAGCTTCAAGCAGCGCCTGCGGCACAGCGCCAGCTTCTGCACAATACGCTTCCCAGGCTGTGAGACTCATAGTAAAGCTCAGCAGCTCACTGGCATTGCGGATAAGTTCAAAGTGGCGGTTTTGTGCCAGCTTAGAAATGTCACCCACCATTGCGCCGTTTATCCAAAGTTCTAATTCATACTTTTTGGTTGGGGTCATTAGATGCCCCTTACGCCGTTGCGCCAGTAAATATCAGCCGTTATGGTATCGCCGCCACTGTCACTATCCAGGGTGATTGCGTTAGGACCAGGCAGCAAGCCCCACCAGGTGCTATCAGTTGATTTGTTACCAATGATATTTGAGCCGTTTAGGGTCACTGTGCGCTTACGCATATCAATTACTACCAAGTCACTAGCTACCAAGTTAATGTTGAGCTTAAAGCGTTCACCAGTTGTTTGGTTGGTAATGACTGGGTTTGCAGCCTGGTTATGCAATTCAATGCGTGGCAGGTACAATGTTTCACCGTTATTTGTGACTACAGTAGGTGAGCTACCAGATGCCCAGTTTACTGGCAGATCGTAAGGCGTAACATAACCACCCTGAGTAACACGGGTAATAACTGCGTGCTGTTCATCACCATCATCAGTTGAGTAAAATAGCGGATCGCCAGCTGTCAGCTGAATTAAGAAGTCACTGGTCACACCACGTTGGCGGTATTCAACCTTTGCATCTGTTACGTTAGCATCTATGCGGTATGTTTCACCATCAAACACGGTGATATAAACAGGTATTGTAGTGCCAATTGGTAGCGCATCTAGCATTGCTTTGCGGTCAATCTTGTGCTGCGCCCTGGTGTCATTGTTTTTACCAATGATGCCGTTAATGACTACTGTACGGAAGCCTAAGAATTGATCTGTGACCATACCGCCGCTCTGCCCACTGAATAAGAAGCTTGAGGTGCGAATATCAGCGATCCCTAGACCAGTAACACCCTTAATGTGAAATGCCGTATCATCGGCTTCTGCGCTTAGGGTTAGTAGATCGTTTAATAGTATATTCATATTTTTATCGCCTTATTTGCCACGCTAATTCACGGGTTACTGAGTCCAAATCTACCTGGTTATAGATGTTATTATTTTGCTCTACCATTGGACCGCTTGCAATACCGCTTGGTGAGTACGGTGTAGTACTCATTGGTGAGACTGCCATACTTGCTGCAATGTCAGGGCTTAGTGCCATTGAATTCAATGCGCCTGTTGACATTTTATCTACAGCCTTGTTTACCATACCAGTTGTACCCTCAATACCAAGTGCCAACCCCTGCCCCAGGTTTTTACCAATGCCAGCAAATACGGTTGATGGTGAGTGGATGCCAAAGAAGCCCTTAATGCCGCTTAGGATGCTATCACCAAAGCCTTTGATTTTATCAAGCACCCATTTGCCAAGATCGTTAATACCGTTCCACAAGCCTTTAATCATATCGCCACCAATGCGTGCCATATTGCTAGGTGAAAGGGTATCACCAATAGTTTTGAGTATGCTGCCCAGTGCGCCTATGAGTGATCCAATGATTTGTGGGATAGCTTTTACCAGCGCCATAAAGAGCTGGATGGTGGCGTTTATCATCATATTGATGTAAGCCGTGCTGGTGAGCGTTTGAACAATGTTTTTGATAATGACCGGCAGTGCATCAACCAGGGCAACAATGATCTGCGGCAGTGCCGTGACCAGCGCCAAGAACAGCTGAATGAAGCCCATAATCATTGCCGTCAGTGCAGTTGGGTTTGTAAGCCCGTCTACAAGCGATTTAATGATGGTTGGCAGCGCATTGGCAATGATGGTCACAATTTGCGGCAAAGCCTGTAGGATCGCTAGGAATAGCTGAATAAACGCATCAATGAGCGTTGGCAGTGCGCCTAGTAGTGCTTGTACGATTGTAGGCATTGCAGCAACTAGCGCCAGGATCAGGCTTTTGGCTGCGTTAATGAGGGCAGGTATCAAAGTTGGCAGTGCAGCGGATAGGGCAGGCACAACGGCTTTTAGAATAGAGCTAATACCCTCAACCAGTTTTGGCAGGAGGGCTACGATCTGCGGTACGGCAATTTCAATTGTTTTGACCAGGCTATTCACAAAGCCATTTACGTTGCCGGTTGCCATAAAATCTTCAAATGCTTTTTTGGTAGTGTTGATGCTACCAGCCAGGGTGTCATTCTCTTTTGCGTAGTTACCGGCATACTTGGCGGTTTTTTCCATAAACATCTGCTGGGCAAGCCCAACCTTTTCTTGGATGCTCATTTCGCTGGTAGATTTGTTGATGCCTTTAGATAGCGCATATGCACCAATAGCGGTGTCATTCATCGCCACACCCAGGTTATCCATCATCGTAAAGTTACCCTTAGCCATACCAGTAACGGCTTCTAGGGCTGTGGTTGTATCAATACCCATAATACTGGCAACGTCTGATGCACGCTGCATAGAGTCAGCTGACATCTTCATAGAGCTTTGAACGTCAAAGCCTGCGCCCTGGAATAGTGACCCCATTTTGTTTGCGCCCTGCAAGAACTCATTTTGGCTAAGCCCTGCATTGGTATAGGCATCATCAGCAGCCGCCTGGATATTTTTAGCATACTCACCAAACACCGCTTCTGATCCACCAAGCTGCTGTTCTAGCTCAGCACCAGCCTGCAATGCTTTTGTGGTTAATGCAGCCATACCAGCTGCACCGGCGGCTAGTCCTGCGGCAATCGCAAGTCCACCAGCTTTTGCAAAACCACCAAGCTTACCAAGAGCGCCCTGGAATGGACCGCTATTTTTCTCAACCTCATCACCAAGTGCAGCTGTAGCAGGACCGGCAGCGCCCTTGAAGCCAGCGGCAATCTTGCCCTGGATGCCGGACATATTCGGCGCTACTCGTACTGATGCTGTTCCAATGTCACCTGCCATTTGGTTGGGTATTCTTTCGTGGTTTTATTAAGCCAGTTTTACCGCAACCGTAGCGTGGTTATATATTGCAAATTATACCATAAGCTGTTAGACACGCCCAGCATCACGTGCTTTGACTAATGCCAAATGCCCAATGTAATTTTGGTGGGCATCTTTGCCCCGTGCCGTGATCGTTGCTATGGCACGCCGTCCACGCTTAATAGTACCTACATTTGTGGTGACCGTTATTATTGGTGGGTCACTGCTCATTGCAGCCGCCATTGATGTGGCACGTGCTGCGATAGCTTCACCAGACTGCTTAATAAGTGGCGCAACCATTTCAGTAAGGATGCTTTCAGCGGCAGCCGTGTCTAATGAAAATGTTACGTCTCTATTACTCATACCACTTAGTATAGCTCACACGTATGGGTGATGCTATTGGTTACTCCCCTGCTCTGCCTATGGGTCACACTAAAAACGCCCTATTTGGCATATTACGCCATAAAATAGGGCTTTTGATAGGGCAGGGGAGTGCAAATAACAGGGGTGGGCAGTTTTTCAGCCAATTTGACAAAAAAGCGTAAAAATGGCGGCAGGGGAGTGGTATTTTTACCCTCTTGGGCGTGCAAGAAGCTCTTTTACCTTATCAATATCCATTGCCACAGTATCCTTTTTAATACCCTCAGCGCCGGTGGCTTTTTTCATAAACTCAGGCACGTATAGCTTAGGCTTGGCAGCCATATGCGCTGCTTTTTTCTTAGGATCAAATGCCTTTTGCCATATAAGAGTTTCAAGCAGGAATACCATTTTGTTTTGGAATACCTCACTATAGCCCCACTCTGCTGCCGGTTGTATTTTGCGATACACACGGCAATCACGGGGCAGCTGGAATAACAGCCGTGCTGCTAATCGCCGGTCAATAGCCGTGACATCTAGGTTGTAGTATTGGTAAAAGTCTGCTTCTAATTCATCAGGGTACTCACGGCGTACCTTAATGAGCGCTAGGCTTTTGGGTTAAACTTCTCAACAATCGCCAGGTATACATCTTGCAAGTGCTGGATACGCATACGTGGGTGGTATTCTGGTGCATCTGGGTGCAGCTCAGCATATACTTTTGGATCAGGGAATTCTTTTTTGTGGTTTTCAGCATCCACTTTTACAAAGCCATCTTCAAGCTCTTGGTAGCGCTTTTTGCCCAGGGTGTTTTTGAGCAGTGGCATCACTGCGGCAACCTGCCCTTTATCTTCAATGCGATCAAAGTATTCAAGAGTTTTAACATCGTCCAAAAGGTCAGTATCTACAGTAAATGTGACCCCGTGTACGGTTAATTCGTGTACTGTGCTTTTAGCTTGTTCAGCCATAATTCTTTCACTCCAATTCTTGGTTGTTAGTAAGCATAATTATAACACAACAAAAAACGCCCCGTAGGGCGCTCTTTGGCACAGTGGCTTCAATTAAGAAGCAAGCTTAGTGATGTACTCTTTGTGAGTGTCACCGTCTGTAGCGTTCGGGAATGCTTTTAGGTTGATTGGGTAAGCGATTGGCTCACCGTCAACATAAGAGATTTCGGCGCTACGGTCAGCGATCCTACCACGCTCAACCACAATACGCTTGATGCGCCCTGCGGTCATTAGAAGCTCAGCCACAAACACTATTTCTGGTAGTGTCTTGCTGTTAGCCCTAATAGTGATATTATCGCCGTCAACAGTAACATTGTCCTCACCGTAGTACAACTTAGCAACTGCTACATTGGTTTCAATGAGATTGAACGTAAACATTTCCATATAGGTAGTTTGGTCTGACAATACATTGTCACCGCCCCACGCAAATACATCTTCTACGTCAGTCTCAACGCCATTCACAAGCCCCTCATCACTCACGTAACCCAGGTTCTCAAATGCAGCATTCAAGTCAGCGGTTGCGTTAGTAGGGACAGGTGTACCGGCTGGGGCTACGAATAGCGCACCAGTGGCTTTTGGCTTACCAAATGATACATTGGTTGAGTCGTTGTTTTCCATCGGTTTGTACCTTGTCTAGGCTATTGGCACAACTACCGTTTTTCAGGCGCTCTGCTTATGCTTGAATTATAGCACTACTTTTTATTTTTAGGAATATCAATAGATTTGCTGCCTGCAATAAGCTCAGCAACTTCAATTACTACATCTGATAGCTTGTACAGTGTCCAAATAAGGATAGAAGCGAACATAAAGGTTAAGTTGTTATCCAGTGAGTAAATAACCACTACTAGGTTGGCAGTCTGTGATGTACGCACAGTGCTGTCATATAACGTGTATAGATCAAGACCAAGTGGGTATAGGTTGCCTATAAATACCAAAATCGCCAGGAGTGTGAGTACCTTGCGTAGGTTTTTAAGTCGTGGGTGTATTGGTGAGTTACGAATACGCCACTGCTTGCGTAGTACGGCTATAATAAAGGCTTCTGAAATAAGCCTGCCTATGAGTAGTAGGAATGCGAGTAATTGAATGTCCATCTTAGTTTTTTCCACCTTGCTTTTTGTGACTGATTTGTGCGCCTGCGGCTAGTGCTATTTTAAGCGTAAAGCCGTTTTCAACCAATAGCTCTTTTATGTGTTGGTTGACTGCATCAGCTTTTTTGGCAGCATCTTCACTAGCGCCCTTGTGCAGCTCTACTTCCACACGGCTAGTAGGTGGCGGTGCTATTACCACTGGTGGTATCTCTTCTTTGGGCTTGCGGTTAAACCATCCCATAATTATCGTCTACCTTTCGTGATCTCTATTTTACTTGCCAACAGCTCTTGTGCCTGTGCGTTACCTAACAACACTGTCTGATCGTTTTTAGCCATTTCACGATAGTCTGTTGTATGTATCTTATTATCATCCAGGCGTGCGTTCTGTAACAAATCTATCTTTAAATCTTTTTCGTCAATCTTTTTTGTGTAATAGCTAAATAAAAAGCGAATGACCAAAGCTAATACTATCACGGTAACGCCAAGAACACCCTGCGTAAAGTAGAAGCTCACTGGATCATTAGCCGGTGCTGTTGCTGCAAGAGTACTCAGCATAATTACGAACTTTCTATATCCGTTGGGTATGGGCTGTAGATGTCACGGGCAGTGGTGCTAATAGAATTCAAGCGCTGGTTGCCATAAAAACCTAGATCGTGCAGCTCTGTTTTCTTAAACCACAAATCACCGGCAGGGTTTGTGAATACGATATTTGAGCTGTATGGACCGGCAGTTTGCTGCACGCTGTTTGCTGGTGGCGTGTCAGTTGGCGTGAGCATAGCACGCTTAGCGGCTTCCATAACCACCCATTGGACCGTAACAAAGTAAGATGCACTGGCATTCACCTTTTCATCAAGATTAGTGCTGTATTTGTCAGCAATGGTGCGTAGGCGGTTGCTGGCAAGCTTGAGCAGGGAATTAGCACGGGTTTTTTCTTCATCCGTGAGCGCACGCCAGTACTCAGCAAAATCTTCATCGTTTGCGTAAGTGTTTGGTGATACTACTGGTGTTGTTACCTTAGCCATTATGTTGTACCTCCACCACTAGCCATAAACGTGCCAGTATTAGCCGCCAGGCGGCGTTTAACAAGCTCTTCTGCCTGCCGGATGCCAATTCCCATCATACGGTAGCCCTCAACAGTACCAACAAGCTCAGGCATTGCTTGGAATAGCTTAAACATTGCATCACCAACTGCGCCAATGTTCTGTTCAAAGATTGGCTGCCACGCTGGGGAAATTTCGTTGAGCTGCGTAGGTATAGTGTCGTTGTTATCAAGTGCCATACGCAAAGTAATAGCGATCTCTTTAATCTGCCTGCCCATTTCAGACTGCGTGTGCTTTGCTTCAAGCAGCAGATCATCTGACATTGCTACAAGGCTTTCACCGCTGGTTGGGTTGGCTGTTTCATAGCCCAGGTTACGCATAGTAAGTGCAGTCTCTGCACAGAAGTCACGGGCTTTATCTTTTTTGCTAGTCTCAAAGCCCTCAATGCTCAGCTGCGCTAGTACGCCAACATTTGGTGCATCACCCTCTTCATCTTTGGTGATAGTCCACACCTTGCCCAGTGCGCTATCAAGCCCACCATCAACATCAGCACCCTCAGCCAGTCCACTAATGTAGCGCTGCGGCATACTGTAAAACTCTTCTGCGATCTCTAGGCGGCGCTTCATACGTCCTACCTCATTGATGATACGGCGTGCAGTGTTGGTGATACGTGACTTACCAAGTGGGCGGTCAGCGCTGCTGCGGTGAGTAATAGCGTGCAGCATCGTGCGGTTTGTAGAATTTCGTACAATTTGATCTAGGACACGGTTTACAAAAACAAACGTGTACTCAGGGGTGAATACAATGTAATCTTTTGGCGCATACATAATGCCAGGCTTGCGTGGCTTTGGAATGTGCCACTTAGTCACAGCCAAGCCGTATTTGAGCAGCCCAGTGGTCTGGTCAATTTCGCCGGTGGCTTCTTGCGCTGTGAATGGTACTAAGACTTTGCCGCCATTGCCATCATCTGACACGGCAATAAAAGCACACCCTGCAATAAGGGCATCTTGCTTAGCTTTGCCCAGTACGCCGTAGCCGTTAATATCTTCAAGTAGTGTGTTGATGCTAGAGCTATCTTTAGCAAAGCCATCAAATATAAGGCGGTCACCAAGAGTGTTTACCGCACGCTGCGCCCAACCAATTCCAGGGCGCATATGGCGCATACGCATAGGGGTAGAAATACCAAAATCAGGAGTATCATTATCAGCATTGTAGTAATCGTACTTATCCTGTACGTGTGTCTGCTTTTCGGTCAGCGAATAGATCAGCCTTGAGGCTAGTGAGTAGGCGTAATCTTGTAATTCAGTTGCCGGTTGCATTTGCTTAATGTTATCCTTTTAAGCCAGTTTTACCGCAACCGTCAGCGTAGTTGTTATTGGTTGTTATTATACCAGATATTGTAATTGTAGCATAAGTGTATTAGTCGTGGATGATTGCACTAATTTCTTGTTCAACTTCCTCTGGGGTGATTTCACGAATTCGTACAAATGCGCCTGGCTTGCCCTTGCGGTAAACACCTATGGTGCTGCCGGCTGCCACGTATTGGTAGGCATCATCAGGCAGCACGACCATTTCAACCAACATATCAAGCAGGCTAGTACGTTTATTATCAGCATCAGCTTTGCCGTGTGTGCCAAAATAAATGATTGTATCTATCTTAACCATTCCCAAAAAGCGTTCACGGGTCTGCTGCCGCACTTCCCACATTGCCTTTTCTTGCCAGTGAACAAATTTTTTGTTCGGAATTGATACACCTGATCTAAGGTTTACACGACTGTTTTTTTTGCTGGGTATAGTACCCTCAAAGATTAGCTTAACCATTTTCATTATCGTATTGCAGTATTCACAGCGCGATCAACTGACCAACCTCTATTTATTCGCTGTTGCAGCGTTGATGGGTTCATACCAGCTTCACGTGCGGCGGCAGCCACAGTAGTCATTTTACCGTTTACGGTGACACCTTTTACATAGTTATCTAGCAGACCATTGCGTGTTTTATAACCCTCTGTGCGAATGTTGCAATCACAACCGCCGTGGCGATGAAAGGCATCTGCTGGTGGATCATTATATTCGCCGGCTTTTCCGGTACACCATTTACAGGTTTTGCCGTTTGTAGTTCGGGTCATTCTAGGATGCTTGCCGCTCTCACGGGCTGTTTTCATAGCATCGTGTTGCGCCTGGCTTGCTGAATAGTCTAAGAAATTCTTAACATACTCTTGAATTCCAAGAGTGCCGGTAGCTGGTGCTGCTGCTGCAACCTTAGCAAGACCGTAATAGCGTTCGTCAATGCCAGGACCGCTAGTATGTTCAACTTCAAAGTCAAACGCATTCATATGGTAGACTTTTGCGTAAACAGCAGCGCCAACAGTCCTAAATAATATCTCTTGGTTCTTTTGCCTGGTCACTGGGTCAATCTCAGGGTTGTTAATCAGCAGCATTGCCGCAATTACTTTATCTAAAATAGTACGGTTTAATTTAGCGTAGTCCATCAAAGCCCCAATCATCTATAGTTGCCAAAACGCTATCCAATGCGCTCACAGTCTTTTCTACACGCCGTGTAGAGTACTCAGTAGACCTTACGGGCGTTTTTGTGGCATTCAATACGTCTATGAGCCTGGAAGCCTGCCCATCATCCAGTGCGCCGGTAATTTCTGCGATGCTTTGGGCAGTTTTAACAATGTCAGCATCAGCGCTAATTATGCCATTAGCAATAAGAAGCTCTTTGACTTCTTTGAATTCTTTGGTTTTTATTACTACCAAATCACGGATATAGTTACTCTGGTCTTTGGTTGCCATCTTCAATCACCTCTTTTTTGATTTCCTGAATGTCAACAATGGCTGTGGCATTCCGCATTACGCCGTTTGGATCTTCTGCTTGTGTGGCTATCTGAAATCTAAACACTTTTTCACCCTTTTCATTTTTAGCAACTTTTCCCCTGTGCCAATCTTCGTTGAGCTTTGCGCCCTCGTTTTTGGTAAGCGTTTTTACATCGCCGGTGAACTTGTTGATGAATGGGTATAATTTTGTTGTAGACATAAGCTTATTTTACCACACAAAAAGACCCCATTGCTGGGGTCTTTGAGTTAGGCATTATCAGCGGTTAGGCTGATGGTGCTACGCCGTCAATGAGGGCGAACGCCTTGTAGTCCATAAAGCCGAAGCCAATTACAGACTCTGCACGGATGGCTACTTCGTTGGTGCGCTTGAGGTCACCTTCGCCATCTGGGTTACCGAATTCAATCAGTTCAAGCGGCATATCACGGGCTACACCCCATTTGAATGCTTCAAAGTCAGCCATAACAGCGTTCAATGTTGCATCTTCTGCATCCAACTCTTGGCGACCTGAGACTGTATCGCTGCTTGCAGCGTTAAGACCCTGGAAGTTATCAAAGTTGAAGCCTAAGCCCATTTCTGGGTAAAGTGGGCGATCCTGACCGTCTTTAGTACGGGCAAGCTGACCGGCAAACACTGGATCAAATGCGATACCATTCGCAACGTATCCCTGTCCTTGTAGCAAGCCAGCGGCTGTTTCAAGGTCATTTTGTGCGTTTGCTGTTCGGGTGACTGAAAGTACGCCGTTACCAGACTTGGTAAGGTACTCAGTGACTGCACCAGTGTCACCAGTTGCTGGGTTGATGCCGTGAATGGCAAGCAGGTCAAGCGCACGGCTGATTGCTGTTGCAGCATTCGCTACCAGGTTCTCAATAAGTTGAGTCTGGTAATCTTCATCTTCCCACTGCACTTCATTGCTAAAGCGGTAAGTGATCTGAACTTTGTAAGTGCTAACAGTTTTCTTGGTAGGTGTGCCGTCAGCTGATCCCTTGTTTCCGCTTTCGCCAACAAGTTCTGCTTTAGGTGTGCCGGTGAATGTAAAGTGGTCTGTTTTACCAACTTTAAGCTCTGGGTCACCAGGTGTAAGCTTTGCTAATACACCACCTTTAATGTTTTTGCGCCACGTTTTGCCCTGGTGGTTAGCTAGGTTCAATACGGAGGTTCGGAGGGGAGTTGCCATAATGGTAATCTCACTTTCTATACGATAAATTATTAGTTAATCGTCAGAGACTATTCTTTTGAGCCGAATAATGATTTAGCTGCCGTAGAAGCATCAGATTTTTTACCATCCTCAGGCTTCTTGGTCTTATCAATCTTTACTGATGAGCCAGGTACGTTTTTGCTAAGCTTCTCAGCTTGGTCACGTATGGTTTTCTCATCTGTGCCGTTGATAAATTCTGACAGATCATCTGGTAACTTGAATTCGTGCATCATTTTGACCTTTACAACGTCTAACTTTGCAGCATCACGCTCTTTTTCCACAGCTGATTTTTCCTCACCTGCGGCAGTAAGCTTGCTTTCCCATTCAGAAGCGATTGTATCAACTTTGCCAGCTTTCTCTTTTAGATCATCGTAATCAGCATACTGCTTTTTCACACGATCCAAACGAGTCTCAACAACTTTGTCAACCTCTTCTTGCGGCAGTAACTTTTCAGTCACCTCCACATAATTGTCACCATCTTTTTTAAAGTATTCAGCCATTCCCCTCTTTCCTTTCCGGTGAGTAACCGTTTTGTTCTGACTTGTTACTAATATACCATAACCTTTTTTAATACAACAACTTTTTGAACAACTTTTTTATTCTAGCGGCGGTGCTTGATGTCAATGTAGACTTGGTAGCGCTCATAGCCGGTTTGCAAATCAGGTAAGTGAACAACAGAATTAACCGCATCGTGGCGCACGGTCACATTTTCAGAATAGGCATTTAGCTGTGGTACTTTATCAGCAATTTCATAAGCTTTGTCTTTGGCTTTGGTGCGGTCATTCTTGTGGTAGACCTCAATAAGTAATTGCGCTGCATCCAGGACCATAGCCACACGTGGACCACCGGCACGATCAACTAATACATATTGCTCAGGCGTATCTTTTGGCTTTTTGCCGTGCGCTGCCCAGCCCTCACCCAAAATAGAGTTAAGCCAATTGACTGCAATTACTTCAACATCATCACCCATTGATACATTCCGCCCTAAAGTAAGTATTCCAACGTCCAGGCGTATTGCTATCCATAAACTGCACACTGGCGCTGTCTACTTTGAATACTTTGCCCTCATAGGTAAACTCACTATCACTTATATCTTCTGTATTAACCTTTGGCAGATGCACACGCACCTGGTCACGGCTTTGCTCAAGCGCCTGGCTCTCACGTAGGTTGCTAGGCTCAGTAATCGGTGCAATCAAACAATCTTCAATAGTAATATCCTGGGTTGTGTACGTGGGATCGTTCAATTCATCCACGCCATTGGCAACCTGCTTGCTGAATGTGACTGGCATACCGTTTAACATAACCATATTTTACCACAAAACACACCTGGCAGAATTTGCTTGTCAAAATGACCCCCGAAAATTGGGCATAGATCGGAA
>OFRM01000132.1_pt1 | contig 33579 bp, 47 predicted proteins | sample 1543101 | NCBI WGS metagenome assembly OFRM01 (sample SAMN07774223, study PRJEB24372) | wastewater metagenome | isolation source: Exp Tend VB 0WW | collected 2016-02
AAGGTGCAAAAGTCTGTTAGTGTAATGAAGAGTGTGCATACTTGAAAGCAAAGTCTCTCCTCGAATCATCCATCTTTCCTGACGGGGCGGTTGGCGGTACACCAACGAACTCAAGACGGAGGAGCGGCGACTTTGCGAGAAGCCCTCATGCGTCAGAGAGTTGAAAGCACATGTTTCTAAGTAGGCGACGGCGGAAGCACCGTCAATTCCAAGGCTCGTCGAGCGACCATTCGTATCAGTTTTTTCGCCGGAAGATCTTTACAAAACTTCCGAAGGTTTGGTTTCAGGAAAGCTCAAGTTGAATCATATAGATCGCCAAGGATTTTGCCGACGGACCCTGGTATGAATAGGGATCATCAGCCGGTATATGGGTGTCAGCGGTACACTGACAAATTCAACTTCCGCACTACAGTCCGAACAAGGGAAGGAGTAGAAGCATGAATTGCAATCACCTCTTTAGGTGACTGTGACTCAACGGACAATTTGAACAGGCGTCCGGTTCAGTGGCCGACCGCCGTACTGATTGGGTTTGTGATTTTCGTAGCGGTCGAGATAATTGTAAGGCACTCGCTTCTGAGTGTAAATGTTGTGCTGGCCAACAACTTCACCACGAGGCATCTGATGGAAAGGCTGCCAGCCCTTAACAGGTTTTCGGTCCGCAGCTTGAGAGCAAGCTGCCACTCCAAGTAAGGCAACCACAACAATCAATCTCTTCATAACAGTCTCCTAAGTTTGAGAATGGCGGCGGAACAACCGCCAATGTGAAGTCACAAGCGGGACTCGAACCCGCGTTTCCGAGCCGTAATTGCCCGGCGTCCTTCCCGATTAGACGACAAGTGCACACTTAAATCCAACGGAGGGACTCGAACCCTCAACCTGCCATTTACAAAACGGCTGCTCTGCCAATTGAGCTACGCTGGAACAGGCTATGAGCGTTGACGCCTCATTAGCTTTGCCATTTCAACAGCTGCTGCGGCGGCATGAGCATTACTTGTTCCAGCAATCTTCTGATCACATGGTTCAGGAATCAATTCAATCTTACTCCCGCTCAGTTTGAAAGGACAGTCCTTCACCCAGCGAACAATGGCTGCTTGTTCGTTCTTGAGGTCGTCAATGAGTGAAGCGTACTCTTCTTTATCCTCGTCCATGGCCCGAATGTTTCGAGTTGCTTCTTCCTTGAACTTGCGGAGCTTTTCGTTCAGTTCAAAAGTCTCGTTGCGTTGTCGCTGATTTTCGTCAGATAAAGCCGTAACAAAACCAGCGAACGCACAAATTCCAATGAAAGCTGCTGCCGTCAAAGCACTGCCTAAGATCCACCACATGACTTCTCCAGAATATCTTTCAGGTTTGGGGGCTGGTAATTTGGACCCTTCAAAATCTTTCCGTCTTCTCGGTAGATGGGCAAACCATCATCCCCGAGCTTGGACATGTTACTCTTATGGACTTCCCAGAAGCATTCATTGATTGGAATTCCATGTTCCAATGCTGCTCCATGGGTAACGTACAGAAGGTCTGAAAGAGCGTCAGCAATCTTAACGACGTCTCCTTCGGCCACAGCTTCATCGTATTCTTTGAGTTCTTCTCTAATGAGTTCTGACCGAAGGTCAGAACGAGCAGTGGGCAAGCATGTGGGCACATCTGAAATGGGATGCCCAAACGCTTTATGGAATTCTCTGACCATACCAGAGTGGGTAGCTGACGCAACAAAATCCTTGATTTTTGCCAGTGAATCAAAGATGTCGTCTTGGATTTTTTGCTTCTCAGCTCGGTTCTTTTTATGGAACCAAAATTCCATCACAAGTATAACAACCAGAAGAACCAACGAAGCAATTGACAATGGATTCATTCGACTTAACTCCTTAACGTACTGTTGGATTGGCCTCATTTGTTTTTCGGCCATCAGCTTAAGGAGAGGTTGCAGCTTTGCGCGACCGACCCCTGGGTATTATTACCCACTGGTCACTTTTTGTCGGTGCCCCAAGCGTAAAGGTCGAAGTGATGAATCTCTACCGACCAGCATTTGAACGCATCAGAGAACATCTGAGAGACTTCTTTGGGTTCAATGTTCCTGTAATGAGCAAGAGTTCCCGGAGAAGCATATGAAAGACATTCCTCCGTTCCATGCTCAGGTCTTCCTACAGTGGCACAAGTCACAATGAGCACGCCATTTGGCGTCAACAAATCAATCATCTTGGCAAGAGACAGCTCAGAGAATTCGTCATGTTCCAGACATTCCGTGGAGATGATTGTGTCGAACGGTTCGTGATTGAACTCATGAATTCGTGTGACAACATCAACATTGTTTCCAGGAAACACATCAATGCCAAGATACTTGCTGTTATCAAAAAGGTAACGATTGTTTCCGTTGACGTCCAAAGAACCACAGTCAAGAACATTTCTCACAACAAACCAGTGAGGGAACCTTCTCTTCAGTCGCTCACAGAAATCAATTTGGTCTTGGTGCATCGCTTGTTTTTCCAGTCTTGATACCGTGGTTCAACTTCCGTTGCCCAATACTTATGGTCGTAAAGATTGTTGACTCCATCAAAGAACAGGCATCCAGCTTGGCTGTCCAATTGGAAGAGCAATCGAGGAAACTGCTCGACACACCCATAGTATTGGTACTTGGCAAGGATCGTCTTCCAATCTCGATTGAAGACATCTGCCAATCGCATTGAAAAGAATGTCCCCGAAAAAAAGTAGTGAGGACCAACGCCCGGAAGGCCAACTTGGAAACCGCCTCGCATTAGAAATGGACCACACACTCCCTGATGATTGAGCATGCATTTCACCTCAGATTGATTTCGGAAAGTGGTTTCAAACATAACTTCAGCCCAACGATTGGATGGGCTGTCAGGTGGGCCGGGACGTGTAACTCCCTTGCAGTGACCGTACGTCATGATTTGGTTCGGGTCGTGAGTATGTAACTTATCAAGAATCAATGGAAACAGAACGCCTTCGCCAATGCCCTGACGATGCACGCCATTGCGAACATCATTCGGTGCTTGAACATACTCGGCTTCCAATCCAGCCAGCTCTTCTTTGACGGCATCAACATCAAAGTATTGGTAATGATCGTTGTAACCGGGAGTGACCACGCCAACAATCAAGCGACCATTGAAGTTGTTCCTGACTTCCCTGAGCCATTGCATATGACGTCGCCATACCCATTCAGTCTCACCTTTAACTGGCATCACATGATAGAGAATATGTGACTGGAGCTTGTCTGGATCAATGGGAACTCCAACTAGAGGTAAGAACTTCTTGGTGTCACGAATCTGCCACTGACTCACTACTCCTTGTACTTTTTTTTTACAAGTATGGATGGCTCGCTCCACCATCATCTTCGCTGTCCAGCTAAAGCCGGGGACGTTATCGAGAGAGAATCCGGCAACTTTCATCTTGGCGGCTTCTTCGGCCAGCCATCCAACAATCTTGTCAATGTTCTCTTCGCACCATTGAACGCCGTTGGTATCCATAATTTGCGCATGCTTGATACAAGAGCAACTCGAATCGGCGTATTTTCCAAACCACTCCAGCAGTTTCTTAAGTTCAGTTCCAACGCCACCTACAGTGACGGAGCTAACTGTTGATGCTGCTTGCTGAAAGTTAGCCTGTGGAACGATAGGCGGAAGAGCAACGCCTTCCTTAAACATCTTTGGGAATTCGACTGGTTCTGTTTGGTCAGACATCTGGCCACGTTCCCATGCATCCCAATACTTGGCATTCTGAACGGGGGTGCAATTGATTCCTCTGCACAACTCATGCAGCCGAACAGTCTTGTTCACTTTGTGACGTTTGCAATACCCGGCCATTGGACATTCGCAAAGAGGATTCATTCGCTAATGCTCACGGTGAAATTGTTACATTTGGGAAAGAACGGCGGAGAGCATTCGCAATCACCCTTGCCGTGACCATTAACATCTGTGAATACCAGATTCATTGGGGCACAAGAGCCGGTGTACGTAGTGTACATCGTGTATCCAGGACCACCATCTGTTGAATACCTGAGAGACAAAATCCAATTTCCACCAGAGCAATTCAATTGAATGAACACCTGACATTTCGTTGGCCAAGCAGAACAAAACGCATCGACATCGCTATTACCAATCCAAGTTGTGTCGCCAGTTAAAGTTGTCTCAACAATGGGAATGCTCAAAGATTCGCAAGAGCATGAGCCACCATTAATGATGGCATACAAGACTCTCGGCAATGGCTCAGGACAGCATGGAACAGAAGTCAATGCACTACATGATCCACATTCGGATGATGCCACTGTAATGTTGAACGGCTTAATGACCGATGGGTCCGAATCACGAGTTGCGGTAATCGCAAACGTGACACTCACATTGGGACACTGCCCAGCAATGGAGCTAATCTTTGGCAGCGAATCAACAGTGTATCCCGTGAAATCAAACCCACCAATTCGATCAAGGCGAAGCTCGCATGTTCCATCATCTTGATTTGTGTTAATGGCAACGACAGTTCCCTTGGGCGTCGTCCAACTATAACTGCAAATGGCGACGTTGACATTTTCAATGAGAGTGCCCGCTTGGCGAACCGTGATGCACATGTAAGTTGAAATGCAATCACATCCAAGGCAAATGGCACAACTTCTGGATCGAGGATAAACCGTTGACTCATCAATGTAAAACTCAGCTTCTACAGCACATGGCTCTTGAGTACACTCATCACATGGCATGGCAGGAGTCATGCTGGTATGAGAAACGGCAGATGCTCCAATTGAACATGGGTAACCACCAAGATTCAAATTCCACATGAGAGCGTACGATGGATAGAACTCATCATTACAGCCTTGACAATGAGGCGACAACATTGACTGAATGTCCCATGTCAATGCAATACGAGCATCGTCCTCATGGCCTGTGATGCCCAATGCTGGGCAAACTAAACAGACATAACACTGACCATCAACAATATCAAATTGAATCTCAGCTGAAGCATATGCCTCGTAAATGTAAAGGTATCCGGTCCAGTACGAATAAACATGATCGGCGTCACACGGATCTCGTCGCGTGAACATAGACGGTTCAGTCACGCTGTTGCATGTAGCGCTTAAACAAAGCTGGTACGGCATACATGACAAACAAAGATTCTGAACAGGAATTGGGCTTGGATCGGGAAATGAATCTGGCCAAATCCCACTTGCATCTCGTTCGGGAAGAGCAACGGTGTTAGGTTTTGGAATTTGTACTGGTGGACGGTCACACCCAACGCAACAGCACTTGGTAGATTTTGCGGCCATATTAACACTGTGGATTCATGACGCAGTTCAGGGCAAATACTTCCCACTGCGGAGAGAGGTAAGCAGCATTGGGCTGACAGGCATTTGGAACGAGTGGTTGCATATACTTTGCCCAACCATACCGATTTGTCAATCCAGCCTGAGGCTCATTGAAATACGAACAATTTGGATCACACACGATAATGTTTGGAGTGCCCGGAAGTGGGTTACCAGGAAATTCAAGGTTTGCCAAATCAGGAACGTCTTCGAGAGTAAAGCCAGCATCAACGGCATGAATAAAACAAATTGCTGACATGGTATTGGCGATTGGAGCAGCAACGCGAAAGCGAACCGTATTGCAAGTTCCACCACCACTGGCCGCTTTCCTGATTACCTGAATTCGCTGATTCGCCGGATCAAAAACGCCAGCGTATAGGTAACCAAACCCGCCAACATCCATCTGCCATTGACCAGAAATTGGCCCAACTTCTGTCGTCCAAGCAGTTCCAGGAGCGGTTTCTCTAGTGTAGTAAACCCAGCACGGCTGAGAGATGGGATCAATCAACAAGCCATAAGCCGTAGGTCCAGAAGCTCCGCATCCTTTGCCGTTGTCAATCCCGAACACACTAGAGCCAGCAGTTGGAAAAGTGGCGCTAATACAAATGAGGTTGTTGCCCGGAGCAATGGCCGAGTCACCAAAGTAATTGACGACGGCATGGGCGGGGATGTCCAAGCCGCTAACATTCTTGTATGGAAGATTGATCACTTATCTTCCTTATCTTTCTTCAGCTTTGTCATTCGCGACCTGCGAGCAATAAGACGCTGCTGTTCTGTTGGTAACATGTGAAGAAGCTCGGCGTACTGAGAGACAATCGTTCCAAATGGAACAAGCGACTTCACGGCACAGTTCCACTGAAGCTGGAGATTGATTCCATCAGTGGCAAATAGATAAGTACCACGATACAGCACAACACCACCAGCCGTCGTGAAATATTGGCGCTGAGCATTGTCCAGCGTCAACTCTGCTGCGGTATCTACTGTTGCCTTAGTGTCTGTAATTGACGTCACTGTGCTTGTTCCAGTCGTGTACTTAACCGTAAGAGTTCTTGCCAAGTCCTCGTTCTCAACCTGATCCATTCCATATCCGCCAAGCGTCCTGTCCTTGATGTACCGGTCCTTGATCAGTGTATCCAATGGATGAATACTGTATGAGCACATCAAATAGATATCAGCGAATTTGAATGTACCACTGTCTTTCTTCAAAACAGGAAGTGCCTCTCCGTCTTCGTTTTTCAGCTTAAACTTGACGATACCTTCGTCTTCATCTAAGTCAAACGGCAAACCTTCAAGAACAGAGAAAGCCGTGGTGTTGTCGGCTGGATCAGTCTTTTCATTCCAAACGACACCTAACACATAAGAGTCGTTCTTGGTGGTATCTCCATCAATGTCAGTGCCAACATCAACAAGCTTCTTACTGATTGGAAGCAATTGAGAAATGTTAGTAACCGCCACTTCACCACTGACGTAATCAATGTCAGAACCATCTGTGATATCAAACCCACCAGAAGCTTGCTCACTCACCCGATACCATTTCCCAACAGTGGCCTTGGCTAAAGCATTCGCTTCTGGATCAGCAATGGCTGAACATACCACCAGATCAATGCCATCCCATCCAGTCGCGACAGAGACGCCACCGGGATTGTATGACAGTTCCTTGGCTTCTTTCACTGCCCCGCCATTGGCCTTTGTCTCTCGGCCAACAGGAATGCATTTGAGCATGGACTGCACTCTGACGCGTGCTCCAACTGCCCGAAGCTTTTCAGGGATCTCTGGAGGGTCCACAGAGAAGCTGGCATTTACGACATCGTCATTAACAGGAAGAGTGGTTCCAACGCCTCTTGGCCATACCTTGGCTGTGTCACTGGTGGTCAAAGAAACGACATAACCTCGCTGCTCAAGTAAATTATCAAGAACAGTGTCGCACCGTTCATGGTCCCAATTGACCTCAATCCTTTCAGTATCGGTGACCAGAGAGACATCAACGCTTACTCCGATTTCAGCGAATATCAATTGAATCAACTCAGAAGTGGTCTTTTCCGAAGTGGTGACAATAGTTCCATCTGGGTAGCGAGCATTGTAGTGACCAGTCATGAAAGCCTTGGCCCATCGCCAACGGCTGTCAAAGATCGTGTACACCTGCATATGACCCTTTGTAGTCACTTGCAGTGTGCCGCTGTCACACAATGCATTCGTCCACGAGACCAGCACACCATTGAATCCAAACGTCAATGTTGCCGTGCCAGTACAATCTGGGGAGGTCGTTTGTGGGCGTGCCCAAATTACAGCCCGATCAGGAGTAGAGCCGTTCGTGCGAACAGCAGTCATCTCAATCGGCTCAACAATCCCAGGAAAAGAAATTGCACCTGCTGGCATTGGTTACACCGGGCTGCTAGTTTCCTGAATCGTCACAAAAGCGTATGGACCAACCATACCAGTAGACGACCCAACAGCCAAGGCCATGGTCAACCTGTCGCCAGAAGTCAGCGTCGGAATTCCAGACAACGTGGCATCCTGAACTTGAGCATCAGTCGTTGCATTTGTAATCGTGATCACAGATGAAAGGACAGTAGTGCCATTCTTCTTCAGGTCAAATGTGACGCTTGCGGCAGAGCCAGTGTCAATACACAAAGCATGAAACCCTTTGACAACACCAGCTCCAGATGCAACATACACCAGCTCTTCCCGAGCGACAGGCGTTGCACCAATGGCGCATTGGAAATCAGTTCCAACCTTAAACGAATGACGCATTGTTTCTGCCGGGATGTCCGCTTGTAACGACAAGTCCGTTCCAATCACGCTTCCAGACTTAATGCGTCCGCCAAGAATATCGCCCATGACTTCTCCTAAAATCCAGATGGTGAGGCAACAAGTGGAATAGTCGACCAACAGGTGTACGACCATTCAGTACGAAAACGAGTGTTGATGTTTGGGCCATACTTTGGGGAATGGTTAGTCACAATCATCTTCTCTGGAACATAATACACACCGGGGATCGCAAGCCAAAGAGCACTGGCAGGAGTTGGGTAACCTAACAAGCCAACTCCCCATCCAGACTGCATTGCCCAATACTCAGTGATTGCTTCGGTCTGCTGAGCTTGCACTGCACCTGTCAAGCTGCGAACAGGCTTGATGCTTGGGCCACCATTGCCAATTCCGCGAAAAGTTTCATGCCATTCAATTACGTCTGTGTCAGACGTAACAGGAATCTTTCCACCAATGATCACACGAAATGTTCGACGAAGGATGCATTCAGCTCCGGAACCATGAGCACCATCAAAACCTCTCAACCACGAAAAGTGCAAGATCTTGACGCCATCCACGCACTGAGCATTGGTTAAGCTGTAGCTTCCAAGGTTGAAAGAAAGGTCATAACCATTCACCAAAGCGGCCCTCAAAGCGACAGCCTTGGCATCAACAGTCGACAAACTGTTACCAGTGATACGGCCTTCAATGACCCACTGATGGTTCATCTCCATTGTCCGGCCAACACTACTTTGCTCCGCCATTTGATGAATGGTGAAGTAAGTTGAGTTTGGCTCGAAGTGATAATCTCCGTATTGGAGAATCCCTGCCGTCATGTCACGCCTCCAATGATTCTGTTCAACAGGTTCTGCTGTGCAACGTAGTCATGGGCAAATGACTTGAACTGCTCTCGGGATTCTTCCAAATCTGGACCAAGTGCCTTAGCCAACTCTGCCGCGAAGTTCTCTCCAGCCGCATACTTGTCCATCATTTTTTGCTGAGCTTCATCAACATCAGGATGGTCTTGGATTTTACCAAGACTGAGAATCTGATCTTCGTGACGTTGCGACTGCTCCACGCCAAGAGGGTTGTCTGCCCGATCTTCCGGAGTTGTCACAGGAAGCTCGTAAGTGTTTTCTCTGGCAGCTTCTCCAACCGGCAAGTCGTAGCTGGGTTCCGAAAAAGTGGAAGCGACCGACCCCTGGGTATTTTGCTCCGGGGGTGCCCCCTCCTCGTGAGGCTCGGAAATATCCAACACAGTTTCGTTGGTGTTGGGCTGACCTGGAATGACGTCTTCACCGGGAAGACTGAAGTCATACTGATGAGGGTCTTCAGTGGGGAGGGTCTTAAAATCCGCGTCAGTGGACTCGGGAATGTTTAAGTCATGCTCCTCTGCCGAACTCGGTACGCCGATTTCCAAGGACTCATCAGCGTGCTGCTCCGGAGCCGTCTCATTACTGAGACTCTCTTCAACGGAGTGAGGCGTCTGGTCTTCGACTGGCGACAAATCGTCCGGCTCGTCGTGATCCTGTTGTGGGATCATTGACTGCACTGTTTCCCGAATGAGGCTTTGGAGATCCACTAGATTGCTTCCCGAAGATAGCTTCAATGATGGCCGCATTCCTTAAAACAATCGAGTCGTTCGGGAAAGTACCAGTTGCCCGCCATTCCAAGTGCCGATTCAAAGCCATTGAGTTTAACGCAGACAGTCGCATTGGATTGGAGTAATGCCCTACAGGACATCCAATTGTCGTCTCACAAGAAACAGGAGCATACGATGGTCGCAAAAGCTTCTGCTTGCCATCCATGCAGTAATTACCTGATTCGTCAGTCCAATACTTCTGGCAATCTGTGCAACTGATTTTCCCAAGACGTGGTTGTTTTACCATAATCAGCAAACCTTTGCGAAGGTTCTCTGCTGATGAAGCTTCCCAATTTCCGTCATCAATTCCAGCCACGCACCGCCAGATTTTCTTAAACAGCTCGCCGTCCTGCTCGTCAATCTCCTCCAAAGACTCCCAGTTGATTGGAACATCCAAACTCCAATGAACAATGTGCTTAGCCGCAGAATCAAAAATGTAAAGCGGACCTTGGGTGCCCCCGATGTGAGCAGCAACATGCAGTGTCCTGATCAACTCAGGAGTAAGCATTGGCCGATACACAATCTTGAGAGAGCCAATCGTCTTCGTGAAGTCGTAACCATCACCAATCACTACAACACCTTGTTGACAACTTGAATAGAGGGAGTCGTAGAATTAGCGTATCCCCGGAAATGCAGTGGCAACCGAGTCAATGATTCCTTCGTAACATTTGGAGCGGAAAGAATTTGAATCAACTCGGCAATCAAAAACTTCGTTTCGTTGGTACCGTTGTTAAAGTCCAAGAATCCGGAAGCCTTGTTCAAGCCAGACAATGGCAACGTAAAGAACCCAGTAGCTCCAGAACAATCTGAGAATGGAGTAGACGTCCCCAGCGTAACGGACCTGTCGGTGGCGCAAATGTTCGTTGGTGTTTGGCTGTTGTTGTGTTCGACAATCAGCCCATGATCCACGTTCAAAGCAAAGCGATCAAACAGCCAAGCATCACCGTCAAAGTCAAAAGTGCCTTGAGTGAAGGCATAAGGCAACCCGCTAATTAACGATGTGTGACTGTAAGTACCAGCGACGTCCGTATCCAAGGTCATAGCCGAGCAGCTCATGCTCAGCATGATTGGCTGGCTTCCCTTTTGACCAGAGACACTCCACTTGCCGACAACGCAACTGGCAAAAGTGAAGTCCAAACCATCTTCAGTAGTCAACACTGTCGTAAATTCTGGAACAGTATTTGAAGCTTGGTGAGTGATCGGAGGAGTAACGCCAGATGTAGAAAGACCCAACAGCGGCAGTAATGTAGCCGCCTTTTCTTTGGTAAGGTATTGGGTCACCGTGAAATTTGCGAACAGCAATCCGTCCTGAACATCCGTATCCATGTGGTCCAAGCTGCCACGAATGGTACGAATGCTTCCATCAGACAGCACCTTCGTAACATGGCTACCGTCAAACGACACGAATGTCATCTGAACACCACCCATTGAAAGTTGAGCTTGGCTTCCACGAGCACAGCAGCTAGTCATTATCAGCTCCCAATTGGGCGGTTCTTCAAAACAGTGACTTCAATTTCCACGCCAGAAACAAACCTAGGATGCTTCACCCACATCTTTTCGTCAACATCGTCAATCATCGTGACAAGAACATGAAAGATGCAGCCAAGTTCTCGAGGTAATGATTGCTTTAGATTCTGGAAGTTGAACAGTTCTACCATCTGCTCTTGCCACTTCCAATAGGTAGAGTACCTGTCACTAGGTGACCTGTCGCCATCAATGATCTGAATCATGAAGCGATGCGTCCACCAGTCACGAGCATTCTCTCCCTTTGTGATTTCCTGAGTCGTTGAACGTGGGGTCGTCACGATCAACCCAGGCATCGTCTCTTGACAGATGCCTTCTGTCTCTGGCTTTGGCTGAACCAACTTGCGAAAGATAATGGAGGTCTTCTCAATTTGCCTCATCTCTTGAGTGTCAACGTCTGTAGGAACAAACGTCGAATCATCGCGAAGCTCACGAAGAATTTCCTGAAGCAGCCAATACTTACAGCTTTGATTCATGTTACCCTCGAGGAGCAAAGTGCGGGGCAACAGCCGTAGCGTACAAACTCAAAGAAGAGGTTGGGGTGACATCATGCAAATTAATTCGATGATCGGCTCCCTTAGCTTCCAAGAGAAGTTGCATGGCCAGTTGCCGACGCTCAATGGCACCCTTCATGGTGGCCATGCTCATGTATTCGGCCAAACAAGCTGCCTCAAAATAGGAAAGACACATGTTCATATCAACGTCAATGTAGTCGTCAATGAGGTACTTGACGCTTGCTTCACTGGCACCAGTCTCGTTAATCGTCAAACTGGTCGCACTTGCCACTGACCTGATTGTGTACTCACCAACAAACGGAGCCTGACCAAAAGAATCTGTTGGGAGCTTCGTAGTTGTTCCTGTCCGAAGAACACATCCAACCATGGCCGACGTAAAAGTAGTACCAACGCCAGTCACCGTTGATCCACTGATGCTGACAGTTCCCGCAGTCGCTTCCGTCTGCAATGTGCGAGCACGAGGTTTCGCTTCGTACAAAATGTCAAACGTCTGAGATGAAGCTGGCGGAGGAATGAACTCAATATTCATTCGACCAATCGGCCCGTATTGAGCACCGCTGATGGTGAACCGCCATGGACGAGTTGGGCTAAACAAAGTGTAAGCCCAATCCAGCATTTGTTCTGGAGGAATGTATTCCAGCACCCACGCACTGCCAATTTCAACGACCTGTTCCATTCGAGAAAAGTCAGCTGGCAATGCATATTCTGACTGGTAGAGCTGATAGCCAGTCCCCGCATCGACATCAATGGCTGGCGACCGAGTTGAAGACAGCGTCAATTGTGTTCCGCTGTCTCGAGTGTCAACTTTGTACACTTTTGAATTGATGATGATGGAGCCTGATGCGGCCCACGTTGGCCATGTCCCTCCTGAGAGAGTCACAGCCAGCGTGGTTGCATCATAGGCGATTGTCCCTTCCCCGTACGGAGCATTCGTGACAACTTGCTTCCGTCGCCGGTAGTAAGTCCATGGATGCAGCAATGGCAAATTTCGGTAGACAGCTGCCACAGCCAAACGCTGCAACGAAGCTGCCTTTGTTCCAGTGCCTTCAGGACACTGCAACTCAAGCATTGCCAATTGATCAGAGAAGAGACGAGCCATTGGATTACCTAGCTGGCGGTCGTAATTGTGATCCCGGCAGCAACCTTGCATGTTCCATATGCGAACCAGTTGGTTCCATCACAAAACACATCCACCCGATCCCCAGCCACTGCTTGTCCATCGACAAACGAAATGGTGTCACCACCGCTTGTTTCAGTGTCAGCAGCAGTTCCATCTGAGGCTACGACCAAGCCCTTGATGACGTTGGATGAAGAGTTGGTCACGATTGTGTAGCTGGCACCAGAAGGTGCTGCCGTACAAATAAACCGAAACTTCAGACCAGCAGCGACAGCAGGCAGGGTCGAGACGAATTCAGTTCCCGAATTCAGAAAGAAGGTACTTCCAGTTTCACTGGCAGCGATGACGTTGGTTGCCGTGACAACTTCCGTCAAGTCCTTCACGGTTGGTGTGTTGATGATAGGACTGGTCAACGTCTTATTGGTGAGCGTTTCAGACCCGGTGAGAGTGGAGTTTGTTCCACCAGCCGAGTAAGACGCACCCCAATCCGTGCCATCAATCGCTTGGAACACACCAGTTTGACGAGAAGCCACAGTCACTGAAGCGTTGGCAGACCCGCCGTTAATTGTTCCACTGGTGTTTGGATACACCTTCAAGTTGCTGGACGAAGCGTTGTAAACGCGAATTACCGTCCCAGACACAACAGCAGTTTGAAGTGGCAGAACGACACCAACAGTTCCGTCACCACCAGTGACATTGTACGAAGGAGCGCCAGCCAAAGCAGTGGCATCTGTTTGCAACGAGCCAGCCGCTGCAAGTGTGACAATCTCATAGGCGAGGTTGTCTTCAATCGTGACGTTCTGCCCGAAGTTAGGGACAGACCGTTCTGTAAAGTAATTCTTCGACATCGACATTCTCCCTAACGGACGTACAGGTACATTGTGCCGCCCTTGCTGTTTCCAGCACTGGTGACAGCAAGAGTGAGGTTGTCATACAGCACGACGTCCCTCGGATATTGAATTGAGTTCACAGTCACAGAAACAATTGGAGCAATGATTTCAGTTACTGTGGTTGATCGAGTCACGCCAAGACCACCAGCAACATCACGACCCTGCTCATCGGTTAAAGTGAAACCATACGATGATGGTTGAGTACCACCAGCATCTGGAACGGTTTCGATCCCAATGAGGGTGCCATTAATCTTGTGGCCAATTGGCTGGCTGAAAGCACCGCCAGATGTGGTGGCCCACGTAATAACCCACTTTTGAATGGGTCGATTGAACCGGTCTGTATTGTCCGGAGGAGTGACGGTGATTGTTCCTGCCATCGTGATTAACCTCTGATGTTTCCGTGTTCTTCAGAAATCTGATGAGCCAGTTCCTTGCGATCAGCCGTAAACCTCAAGTCTGGATTCTTCTGGAATTTCGCTTCCATGTGCTTGGCGACCAAATCATTAGCAAGCTTCTTCTTCTTGACTTTGGATGGATCGCGCTCTCTCGCCTTCATATTCACGCTGCCCATGCAGCCTGTACCGCGATCTTCCGCCAATTTGAGGAAGTGACCAAGCCCTTCTCCCTGAGAAGCAAACGCTTGTGGATCACCCTCAAATCTTGCGAACGTCGGATTATACATGTCGTTTGGGTTAGGAGTATAACCATGTTTCTGGGCTGCTTCACAGACACGTTGGGCGTGTTTTCCCAATTGTCTCTCAAGATTTCCAGCATCAGCAAAAGCTCTTGTGTCAGTACCGTGAACTCCCGGAGAAGTACGGTACGCCAAGATCTCTGCCATGGACCGGCTATTGCCCAATTTAATCAATCGCTGAATTTCGGCCTCGACTGAACTACGCATTTGTATTCCCCCCGGAACGTTGTTGCATTGCGATCTTCGCTTTCATTTCTTGCTCCCTCAAACGCTGAGTAGCAATCTTCTCTTGCATAATCTGCCAAAACTGCGCAGCTTGTTGTTCACGCTGTTGCTTGGCTTTTGCCTGTTCAATCATCATCTTCTGAGCTTCAGTCGCCTGAGTGGCCTGCATATCTTGCTGGGCCTTTGCAGCATCAATCGCCATTTTCTGCTCGGCACTAATGCTGGAAGCCATCATCTTATGCTGCGTATCCGCCTGAGCAGCGGCCAACTTTTGCTCTGTCGTCATCTGATCCATCTGCATTTTGTGCTGAGCCATCTGCTGGTCAGTCTCAAACTGCATGGTAAGTTGCTGGGCACCTGCTCGAGATTTTTCCGCATCAGCTCGCAACTTGTCAGACTTGGCCTGCTGTTCGTCCATGGCCAATTGCTGCTGCTGTTCGACCATTGGATTGGGTTGAGGATGGATGAGCCACTTGCTGACGTCCTGCTCCATCGACTCGCCAACCGAAGTGACGAAGGCGTTCCATGGCTCAAAGTCTTGGCTGGTAAAGGCGTACTGCGACAAGACAGGCAGCATTGATGTCAGTAATTGCTGCATGTTTGCCGTCTCTTTGTTCTTGTCAGGTTTACGAACGTCACTAGCCTCGACAGTACACTTCGTGCCACGAATGACAACTTCAGGGTCTTCGTTCTCAACCAACTCTTGCCAAGCGAAGGCTCCGTACTGACCCAGCAATGGGGCCACATCCTCGGCTGTCATGTGAAATCGCATGACAATGGCTTCTTTCTGGGCGATCTCAGACTGCCACGAAGCAACCTTCTTTGCCATGAAGTCAGGGCGAATCTGAATGCGATCATTTTTGATATTCGTAGCAGCTGCCGACCGATCTTGTCCACCTTGACTGCTGCTGCCGTACATTAGCTCTGAGAGGCCAGTACGCTGTTCAAACAGCTGAATCGTGAACTGAATGGCTTCAATCAAATTGTTATTGGCTTCTGGCCGATTGATGAAGCTGATCACCTCATTTATGTTCTTGTTGACGTTGTCCGTGATCGGAATGTAACACGGACTCTCGCCACTCTTGATCGCTTTCTCGACGTCAGCTGCCGCTGACCTCAAGTAACCAATCAGGGATTGCCGAGATTCGTAGGCACCACTGATATAAGCAGCAACCAGTACATTCAGGCAGATGAGTTCGCCCAAACCGGCAGCCAAAGGAGCAATAGGCCATGCACTTGTCGTGTCATGGTAGTAGTCCAAACAACTCACCGGCCACTTGTCATCGGCCCACAATGGACCACATGGCCATTCAAAGACTGCGGCAATCTCTTCATCGCCAGTGTTGGGATCAGACATGAATTCCGGAGTACAATTGAGCGGATAGTCGCAAGCCTTGCAAATAGCAAGGTAAGCGTAATCACCAACAACTTCGTCCCAAGCGTCGTCCATGGCAGTACGAGCACCGTCAATGCGAACTCCAACACCACATCGTGTGTAGACCTCGTACCATTCAATGCCGTCTTTATCTTCGCTCTTCTTGCGAGTTTGCTGACGAACTCCTTGAGCAGCCGCAGTTTCAAACTGGGCCTTGTCTCTCAGGAAATTCTTGGGCAACCCAAACTTCTTCTCCAGCTCCCAATAAGGGGTACGCCGACGGCGTGCGATCCACTTCGCAGAGCAAAGAGTCGGGTCGGGGCAGTCCGGATCGACAAGCAAATTGTTGACGCTGTCGAAGAAACTTCCAACAAGAGTTCGCCCACTGCCAGGGTACTTGTACGGTTCGGTCCACAAACATCCTCTACCCTTGACCAGAGATTCGTTAATCGCAAGCTCTGAGTGCTGAGCCAGTCCACCACCCGGCTGTTCACGCTGAATGTAGTTCAGCACTTTGCTGTACATTTGATTGCGAACTTCAGACTTGGCATCCTCCAGCATTTGCATTTGAGCAAGCTGCTGTGCGAACTGAGCTTTCATGGGATCGTTCCCAAAAAGCTGAGGATCAATTTCCAAAGACTTGTTTGACGAGACATTCCTGTATGGATACTGCCAATACAACAACGGTCCAATGATGGCAACGTATTCAAAAGCTTTGGCAATAGTCACTTGGAACGTCGGGTTGGTGACATTCGGACCCATGTACTTCTTTTTGAAGTCGTCCTGCCACATGAACCCAACGCCCTTCTTGGGCGAATAGAAGGCCGAGCATTGCTGAGCAATGACATTGAATGCCTTCTTGTCGTCAGCAGCACGATTGAGAATCCCAATCCAAGCACTATTCAGTTGCTTGAGCTGCATACCGATAACTTGATCGGCCATCTATCCGCTCCTCAAGGGTTTCTACTATTGCTTGGCGGTAACCCGACCACGCAATGGTCGATCAGGCTCATTCTGAGGAGCCTTAGGTGGAAGGAACGGTGCTTCTTCCTCAGTCGAAGACCCCTGGGTATTATTACCCACGGGTACAAGTTGAATGATTTGCTGATCCAAAGGAAGTTCAGTCGGAGCATCCTTTGCGATGTTACAATACAGGGATGGAATGTAATCCCATGCCCCGTGATCCTTCCGCCACTGAGCATTTGACTAAATCACAGGATCTTCCATGTGCCGCTGGTCTCGACGAATGCGATGAGATCCATTTGTGTCAACCGTCTCAATGATGAGCAGGTCGCCAGTGTAACCGACAACGACAGCAGCTGTTGGGTCAATTCTCTTGTCGGCTCCCGGATACCAACAAATCGGGAAACCAATTGGTGGACGATACTTTGCAGTCATAACAGGTTCCTAATACGATCAAGCACCGTATGCACCCGGTCCACATTGGACCGTCTTCCCCCCAGCACCAGTGCTATTTGATCGCACAAACGCATTCCAAGCAGCAAGTCCTCGAGATTCACTCACTGCCGTCTCCTGTCGAACATAAGTCGGCTGGAAGCCAGCAAGATACTCCAAACACGTCGCCACGTCTATCTGCTGTGACTTTCCGGGCTTATCGGTAGGCTTCCGATCCGGACCAGCCTGCTTGCGATATCGTTCTAACTGATCGCACAGATTGGGGCAACCATCACCATAGATTCGCAACTTACAGGTTCCATCAGGTCGCTGAGCCATCCAAGCCTGCAACATTCCAATACGAATCTCCGGAACATCAATACCAGCCAAGAAGGCAGAGCCAGTGTAAAGCGACCGAAGGTCTTGCGCTCGGAAAGCTCGACTATAGTTGTCGGCAATACTGAATCCAATACCGGGAGCTGTTTGTCGGGCAGCACGATAGTCCGCAATGAACGAATGAAACGTCTCATGTGGAGTTGCTCTTTTGATGCGAACAGCCAACTCATCAGCATCGCAACGACCGGGATAAACTTCCATATAGGGAACAACGAAGTCTCCAAACTCCCATGGTGGTGGAACTGCAATCATTAACGCAGCAGGATGAGAAGTACCTGGGTCCAGAGCCAGATATCTTGTCCAGTCTTGGGGGATTCCGTTGGCAGCTCTAATTGCCTTTGCAAGTTTGTCATCAAGGTCTGGGTCAGAACGGAGGGCCGCATGGATACCTCTGCTGTATTTAGGATACATCAGCCATCCATCCATCATAAACGTACCGGCATCACGAGCCGCACGTTCTTCGGGCGACATGGTTGCTAACGCTGCTTCACGATGTGCATTCTGGGTGTGTGGGTTTTCTGATCCCTTAAATTGGAAGTACAGGGCCGATGGTTCAATCGCTCCTCGCTGAGCCTCACCACGATCCTTCACCCCAATCATAGCCGCAGACGGTTCTGTCGTAGGCCATGTGGTCCAGATAATCTTGCCTTCGTACTCAGAAATACGCATCAACCATTCTGCGTAGTGGTTGTCGTTCTCAATAGATTCGTCAACCCAAATGGCGTGAACAGGGTTACCCTGAGCAACTTCCGCTGTCGATGGATAGAACACAAGTCGTGTGCCATCAGCCTTAAGAGTGACGCTGTGAAGTTGTTTTGCTTTCTTGTTTTCCCAGTCCCATGATCCAGGATCAATAGCACTGGCAGGAATTAAAGGAGGAGCCTTAACCGGGATCTTGCCTGCGTCAGCGACAGGGTCATAAGCTCTCCACTTAAGAGTAACTTCATCCTTGATGATGTTGAAAGCGCCCTTCTTGAACAGCAATCGGTAAAGAGTTTCCCCAATGTGCTTCCAGTTGTAGCCAATTCCCCAAACCAGCAATCCATCACCACGCCATCTCTGAGGTCGAGCAAAGATTTTTTCGCCAGAAGACAGGATGATTGGCTGATCGAGCAGCAAGGAAGCCATCCACACAGCTGTAGTCACAGACTTTCCTGATCGGTTACCACCACTCAGGAGGCATTCCATCACACTGTCCATGCCAAAATCGCGAAGCATCTGCTCCTGATGCGGAAGCGGGCGGAACAGCGCCAATGCGTTCTGAGCGCGATTCTTCGCTTCAGCAATTGCCCTGATTTCAGATGGAGTTAGATTCATTAATGTGTCTCAGTAGGCTCAACATCCAAGATGTCTACGCCCATGTCAGTGAGAAGTTTGCGCCTCACTTCAGGAATACTCAGCAATTGGTAACAGAACGTGTCGTCAGTCAGGATAAGCTTCTTCGCTGGCTCCATCAAAGCGTTCAGCAAGTCTTCCTCATTAATCTGACTCAGATCAATAGGCTCCGCCTGATTTCGATGAAGCACACTCAGCGTGTCAGTGATCAAGCTCATGTACTTGATCGCCACTCGGCTGTCAGTGGTGGGATTGGTAATCACTTGTTTAGTCAGCTTGCCGACCATGTCGGCAGCAACATCCATTCCACCCATGGCGTCCATCATCTTAGTGGCGAACTCTGCCATTGATGGGCCATCATTCTTCGCAGCAACAGGACGACGTATCGCTTTGCCCAAAGCCGTTGCCATGTTGTCCAAGGATGTGGACTTTCTGGTCAGAGCCTTATTGCGACGAGCATTCTCCAAGCAACCCCAACAACACTCAAGAACGTACTTACCATCAGTTTTCTCAATGCAATCAAAGTGCTTCAGCAGCTTTACTTGTTCGCAAACAACGCACTTTCGTTTGTCATCACCAGCCCACAATGCATCATGTCTTTGGTGCAAGACACGAGCAGCTCCCTTAGCTTCCATTGTTCCCCCTCAAACGAAGAAAGCCGCCTGCCGCACGAAGACGACAGGCGGCTGACTATTTCTCGCTGTGCCTAGTTGCTGGTACAGTCGATGTAAGCTCGGCCCTTCAGGTGGGCTGTCGCTGCAATGGTTTCCAAGACACGACCAACACGGCTGTTCACCTGAACCATAGCCGCAGTGGTGTCAGCAGGAGCTGCCGTCTGAATGTTGACTTCACCAGAAGCTGCTGTCACGACGACATTGCCAGCACTCAGGGCACCACCACCATCCGACACGATCTTTGCGGGACCGCGACGAACAATCAGGAAGTGACCGCCGCTGGCAACACTGGAAATATACGGTGAGCAAACGCCCACTGCCACTTCACCATCGCCAGCAACGCTGACTCGAGTGCCTTCGTAAGAAGACGTCCACTTGACCGCCTGACCAGCAGTGATTGTTTCACTGGCACGGACGCGACAGACAAGAATCATCTTGTTGCTCAGGCGAGGATACCCCGGAGCGAGTGTTGCCGAAGAGAAGTCCAAGTCTTCCACTTCGTACTCAACACCCAACAGGGTATCGCTTTCACCTGTAGTTTGCTGGTTGAGGGACAGCAGCCCAAATGTACCCGACATCAAAAAGTCTCCCAAGCAGAAGTGGATTGAATTGGATTAGGCAATGGCCTTCAAAGTCGCGAAGTGCTTCGGACGGAACTTCATGTTCCCGAAGATCACAACGACGAATTCGTAGAACGTGGTGCCCGGAACCAGACGAGGTCCAATTGACCAGAACAATCCACCGCGTTCAGCACTGAAGTCTGAAGGAGGAGCACCCATGATGAACATGTCCATCATGTTTGGGTTGATGCCGTAGGCTTGACCAGCTGGGCAGTCAAAGTCTTCTTGCAGCACCGAGCCTTCAAAGTCGATGGCGGTCGGAAAGCCAAGTTCCAGAGCTTGCTGGTTGCTGCCTTGGATGATTCGGTACTTAGACCACATGTTGGTCTTGAAGTCACGCAGCATCTTGGTTGGCATCAAGAAGATGTTAGGAGCAGCGCCTTCGCCACCAGTCGAACGAATCCACGAGCTGGTCGCACGCAACACCAAGTCGCTGTTCGCCAACCACGTTGCCGTGCCGGTCCACTTTGTCGAGGTGTAGTTGACCATCTTTGGAGCCATGAAGTCGTATTCAGGCGTTCCGTTACCATCAGGCCAGTCATTGGCCAGAGTGGCGTTCGGGCGATCAGCGGTTGCCAATCCTGTGGACCATGTTCCGCCGTAGTTGGCCAGATCCATTGTCAGACCGGCGTATGTACCAGAAGGGACTTGGATCATGTCAGCTGCGGTGCAAGTACCGCCACCCTTCAGGAACGTACCTAGACCATGGAAGTCTGTTTCGTGACCGGAAGCGGAGCCGTCAGCATACAACTGCTTGGCCAGTTGAATAGCCATGCTGTCAACCAGAGCGGGAATCTTGTCCGACCACAAATCAACGATTTGCTGAGGGCCACGATTGGTGACGATTTGCTTCAGGTCAAGAGTGTCAACGCCCTTGTTACCGCGAACGTCGATGTTCAACTGCTTGAAGGGATTGAACTGGCTGAAGCCGTGAGGCTGGCCTTCAACATAGCCAGTGGTCGGAGGGTTGGCGTAACGAACGGTCCAAGTCTGGTCGTAACCAGTCCCGTCCTTTTCGATTCGCCCTTCTTTTTCGAGGAAGGCCAACCAAATACGCTGACGAATTGTCTCGTCAGTCGCCCCCTCCATGTATTTCTTCGCGGTAGTCTGGACGACGAGATCAGTTGTCACGCTGACGTTCCTTCTTCAATGGCGACCGGCAGTCTTATTAGACTTAGGAAGCCGACCCTTCGAGAATTTCTGCTTCCGCTTCGGCGGCAGCTGCACGCCATCGTGCCCTTGGTGTCATACGAGCCGTGTTTTGAGGCGACTTCGTTTCAATGGCAGTGCGAATTGTGTTGGAGACGTCGCTGGGCTGGCCGGTCTTCTTGTCAACCTGCTTCGCCTTGGCAACGAACGCCTTCTTGACGTCCTTCGCAACTTCCTTTGGATCAACAACCTTGGTTTCTACCGGAGGAGCGACCAATTTGGCCATTTCCTTGGCAAATTCCATGGCATCCTTGGGATTCATCCCTGTTTTGCAGGCTTTTTCGTAAGCCATTCCTGCCGGGGACAGCTCAGTTTTGCCGTCTTTTTCGACGAACAGAACGTCTTTGTGCTGCCACTCGAACTGGCTCAGGGCTTGTTCTTGTGCTGTTTGCTGAATTGGAGCAAGCTGACTCTTGAGTTCCTCAATTTGCTTGAGGATTTCAGCTTTGTACTGATCAACGATTGGTCGGGCGATCTCAGCACCGAACGCATACGGATCAGAATACATTTCTTCGGCAAGTTGCTGCCGGTACATCATCATGCGGTTGGCTTCTTCAGCCCGTGGTGCCAACTCAGGAAGTTTGGCTCGCCACATTCCAGTACGTTCATCGCGCTCCAACATCGGCATGATGTTGGGATCAACTTTGACTGGATTGTACTTACGCTGAAACTCAGCGACAGCCTTGTCGACTTCCTTTGAAATCGTTTCGTCTGGCTTTTGAGACGCCTTCCACTTTTGGAATTCGTCATACTCGCCAGCGATTTGCTGCTTGAAGGCGTGCGCTTCGCGATAAGCACGAAGAGTGTCTTCGGTTTCGTTGTCTTCCAGCAGACTTGCCCGAGAAGTGGCATGCTCAATCGACTGAATGAGCGAATCTTCGTCAATGGAAGGATCAAGCCCTTCAAACTTTGAAGCGAAGGCGTCTTTGAAAGAATTGAACGACGTTGGCGCTGTCACCTGTTCAGCAGGTGGCGTTGTCTGAGTCGTAGCGCGAGGAACCAAATCGGCCATAAGTATCATCCTCCCCTCAGAGTTGATTAGATGTGCCGATCATGCTCTGGTCTTGAACATTCAGGAATGCCTGATACGATACATCGTGCTGTTATTCCACTTTCTACACTTTCGGCACAGCAAATGAGTGACTTGAACGAAGAGAAGATGCTTACACCAAGTCAGGTGAGAGGACGCCTTAAGTCCAGACGCAGTATTTCATGCATCAGGAAGTGGATGCTCATTGGTGTGGTCAACCGTAAGACGGGAGAGACAGCCTTTCTACGGCATATCATTGAGGGCGGGCGGTATTTGATTCCTGAATCCGCCATCGCTGAGTTTCTTGCCGCCTGCAATTGAGGCGGCAAGGCTCCATCCACCGTAGGATACAAATACCCAGGGGTCTTCCCTGAAGACAGGAAACAATGAGAGTTCTTGTTGGCTGCGAATTTAGCGGAGTCGTGCGAGAAGCATTCAAGGCTTTGGGCCACGAAGCTTACTCCTGCGACCTAATTCCGACGACACAACCTGGTGACCATTACCAGTGCGACGTACGTGAATTGCTGAACCAAGACTGGGATTTGGCGATCTTTCACCCTCCGTGCACATATCTGTGTGGGTCTGGAATTCACTGGAACGACAGGATTTTCGGTAGAAGCAGGCAAACTCTCGAGTCTCTTCGGTTCGTTGAAGACTTGATGCACTGCAACATACCTCGAATTTGTATCGAGAATCCTGTCGGACTCATCTCCACAGAGATTAGACCGCCTGATCAAGTCATTCAGCCATGGCAATTTGGTGATGACGCCAGCAAACGAACCTGTCTGTGGCTCAAGGGACTACCTCTCTTGGTGCCAGACCCAGCCGACAGGTACTACGGTCGATGCGTAGTCATCAACGGAAAGATCGTTGAACGCTGGTCAAATCAAACTGACAGCGGCCAAAACAAACTTGGCCCATCGGAAACCCGTGGAGCTGACAGAGCAGTCACATATCCCGGCATTGCCAAAGCAATGGCGGAGCAATGGGGTGGTTCACTATTACTGAGGACCGAGTAATGAATAAGAGGACAAGACGTCCCAAGACCGACAGAGTTCCACGGACAAGAGCCAGTGGTCAATGGACAGAAGCAGCCTTCTGGTCCTTCCTTCGCAGCGGCATTCGACGAATGTCCATGCGATGGCCACCAATCTCCGAGTGCCTCAGGGATGCCCGCATCCCATATGTAGGTCCAAACAAACGCAGGAAATACTCCTACGTTTGCTCACAATGTGGCGAGGCGTTTGCCCAAAAGGACGTCGAAGTCGACCACATTGAATCGTGCGGAACATTGAAGAGCTTCGGCGACTTGCCGGGATTCTTTGAGCGTGAGTTCGTCGAGAAGAACAAGCTCAGAGTTCTTTGCAAGAAAACATGTCACGCCGCACGGCGTAAGGAATCAATATGACAACAGGTGACATTGAGTCAAATAAGGGGGATGATATACTTGACTCATCAACGGCAATCGAGAGTCGAATTGGCCGGAAGCGGATTTTAGACATAACGTCTAGACATTTAGTCTTTGTTCGCGTCGGGCGGCAGTTTTCGCCGCTTCGCTCCGCTGGCCTCTGCTCTGGAGAGAAGACACATTACGTGTTCGTCGAGTGGAAGATGGGTGGCGGTTTTCATGGCCGTCCAATGTGCATTTCGGAATTGAGAAAACAAGGAGCACGAATATGACCACGCGATATCCAAGTGTCCCGGCGACATGCGAAATCGTTGGGCAGTTGCATGACACCGCAGACGTGACTCTTCTTACGCAAGATATGCTGGAAGTGTTTTGCCCTGAGACCAGTACGCTCATCCGAGCGGGGTGGACGCCAGACGAAGATCCGTCCGGAAGCTACTTCGTTGCGGCGTATCGTGGCTGCAAGCGGATTCGCACCACATGCCGAAACGTCCGTCTTTCGGAGGTGACATCGCTCGTTGAGCGATTGGCTATCGAATACTCTCGTCGAGTCTTCAGCGATGATCTGGTTGTCGTCGATGCGAATGAGGCGGTTCGATCGCTGCGCCGCGTAGCGACGAAAACAAATTCGCAGCCGACATTGCTCGTGGAAATCGCCTAATGCCTAGGCCCGTGTGGATCAATGGTCCAATTGGATCAGGGACATCTGCCTCAACATTTGATTATGTAAATGTGATGGGGGAGACGTACATCACGCTTCGCAAACAAGACGGTGGTCAGGTCGCAGTACCTACCAACCGAGTAATACTGTTTGCCGAATTACTGAATGGGATTCCGGACTCAAAGCTTCATCAATGTGCAGCATTTGCGAAGTTCTTCCTGCCAATCACCGATCACATGAACGCATTGGTCGAAGGCGGCATTGAAAATGTTGTCACTGAGGAGTCTGTGGCTCAGCTCATGAAAGATATTTTTGGTTTGGATGTCGATGTTAAATTCAAGGGGAAGACGGATGCTCAAAGCAGCGACAGTGCAAATGAAACTTCACGGGAAACAGGTGGCCTTTGACTCCCAAGCAAAGCGATGCTTTGAATCTGCAAGGAGCATTGCCGAAGAAGTCCTGAAACGTTGTGAAGTACGCGGGGAGTTCCTTCTGACACCACGAGAAAAGGTGAAATGGAAGGCGAAAAATGGGGAAAAAATCTGTTTACGACCATCAAACGGTCGTGACATTCGCGTCCGAATCAGGCCGGGAAACAACGATACATGCTGGGAATACTCGCTTATTAGCCCTGCTGGAACTGAAGTTGACGCCTTGAGGGTCATACTTGAGCAGAACTTGGGACCAGAAGAGACAGATGCATCCCATGAAAAGCGGGAAGACACTGCTCTCACTGCCGACCTTCAGGAAGTTCAGGACGCGATCATTCTTGCCATGTCCAAGCGAAACGCCAGACGGCTTGCAATCCAGACAGGCCTTGCCAAACACCAAGAACTCGGTGCTGAGATGTCAATGCTCATGAATCATCTGGAAAAATTGACAGAGCAGGCGGAGAAAATGTCTACTGAGCTTATTGCTATGGCTCAGCAAATCGACAAACTCAAGGAAGACGACAGAAGCGATAAAGAGGCCGACTCCGCCGAGCAGCTTGCCAAGGAACTTGGCTTAAACTTGGAGTAGCCATGGACAGATTTGAAGAACTTGAGGCTGCCACGGAGAAACTGAAAGAACTTGCTCTTTTATGTGCGCAATCCAAAAACCAAAAAGAATCAAATGAATACTTCGATCAAGCCAAAAATGTTTGCTTAGACTTTCACAATGGCAGCAAGGAAGTGCCTCAAGTCTTAGATGTTCTCAACGACGCTTGGCTTGATGGGATTAGCTTAGGAAGGGCACTTTATGGATGAGGGGGAAAAAGAATTCGAGCGAGTTCTGAGCATTGAAACAGCTATGTACAGAATGTCCGTGGACTGGAATGAGGCGAATGCTCGATTCAGGGCAGAGATCGAAAAAAATGGTGACACCACAAAAGCTACCAAGCTCAGAAAAGAACGAGACGACATTCTTCAGAACGCAAAGAAAGTTTTTGACACAGCTCCAGCTTGGTCAATGGAATTAATGGACATTGCTTGGGAGCAAGGGAGAGACTATGAACCTGCTGGACGCCTATGAAATTGGGTACTCACACGGCCTGCATCGAATGACGAAAGCACGCACCACCGTGAAGCTGTGGGATGACGGGCCACTGAAGAGCATGTACCTGAACGGCTTCTCTGAGGGTCAGCGTTATTCAGACACAATGAAGATGCTGCGTGAAACAGTGGGCAGCAAAGAGAAGCCTGACTTGCCACCGGTGCTTACGTGGGAGCACCAAGCAAAATGAGAAAGCCAATTGCGGTTCCTCTTGACTCCGAAGACCGTTTCAAATTCTTGGAAGAGTGTGAGCGTCTTGGATACGACTACGGACTCAACTACGAGCCAAAAGGTATCGGAGAGAAACCGTACGATGACTTGATGTCGCTCATGGAGAAGTATGAGCTATCCGACTTTGGTCGCAGCAGGAGTGAAATCATGGTGTTCTTTGGAAAGATGGCTGAGGCATTCCACATAGCAGAGTACAAGGCAAGGGGCATTCATGGATATGGAACAAGTGACGGGAAGGATTACGGCTCCGGTAACGGTCAATCATAGAATCCTCACTGGTCGCTACGAAATCCTTGAAGCTGTTTACGATTTGGGATTCATGCACAGATTGGATGGAGACGAGAACTCCAGATACACCAAGACGGAACACATGAAGAAGGCGGAGGCCATTTGTGAAAGTCAGCCAGACAGAAGGTTCCAAGTTCTCATTTCCGATGTGTTCTGGCGTGGATGGGAAGCTATCACAAGAGGAAATCCTCTCTGATCGCTTTCTATTTTTGGAAAAGGCATATCGTCTTGGCCAGAAGCATTTCCTTTCGATTTCTGAAGGCGGAACAAAATACGAAACAACTGAATGGTGTGATCAAGCCAACGCGATGTGCATTGCAAACAAGTCAGACTCGTGGCTAATTGGGAGCATATTCTGGGAAGGGCATGATGATGCAGAGCGAATCTACAGAGCCACTGATAGTCAGCCGTGAAGATGATCAACTTCACTGACCCTGTCTGGGTTTGGACAAAAGAAGCCATCGAAAATGGGGCCGGGCGTTACAACACTGTCACGGGGAAATTTGAATGGATCAAACACAAGACGGAGACGGAGTAGCATCGCAGCTTTTCCTTGACGCCGAGAAAATGGCAGAGCTTGGGACCAAACTCGCGCAGTTCCCAAATGGGTCAGACGAACAAAACGCAGCCGCCTTGAATGCACAGCAAATACCCGATACCTACCCGAGAAACGAGGATGGTGATCACAAGAGATGCTTACTCCTCAAGATCTACTGGGACGCATACGATCTTGAGATAACAAGAATGTGCGCATTGGAGGCTATCGAATTCGCATTGGAGGCTATCGAATTCTATGACACCTGAAGAGAAATTCCTGCTTCTGGAGAAGGCGGAAGTGCTGGGCTTCAAGCGCGTCTTTTACGGTGAGGCATCAGCGTACGAAGAGTTCAACGACACTCTCATTCAACTGCGGAAAGACTTGCCCGACAACCATGAATTCCGGCAGCTCTACTACATCACGTACCACAAAGCCAAACAACTGGCATCCAACATGATTGAGGCCCAGAAGAAGGAAGGCTCCTTTTAATTGAAAGACCATTGACGCCAGAAACCGCCCGACGCTACCATATCGCCGTCACCTGTTGACACCAATTGGGACCACAATCCCGCCGCGTGGAACGGTGCCTTAGCATAGGCCACTCCACAAACCAAAGGTCGTACTCGTGGAAATCGTCGCAATGTGTTCCCAGCCAGCCTTGCACACTGCGAAACAGACCCCTTGGGGAAGCCCTCAGAAGCCTCCTACGAGCGTGCCTGTAGATGTCACAATCTACGGAAACAGACTGGTCGAAGACGTTCCTTTGACCTACTGGGCGGAAATGACTGAGCCTTCCCCGCTTGAGACTGTGAACTGACGTACAGTGTCAAGCCACCTGTGGGTAACAGTACCCAGGGGTGTCCACGGGGAATACCAAGCTCTTTCACCGCCATTACGACAAGGGGGCACTGCGTACTTACCCGAGAAATGTTCACACACATCTACTCTCTTGCGTACGCAGCACAGCGATATGTCACTATGTGATATGTGCCGATGACGTCGCATTGTGATATGTCCCACACTCTTCGCACTGCTGCGACTGACCCGCGATTCAAAATTGTGAAAAAATCCAGACGGGGGTAGGTGATATGTTGACAGCCCCGCTTGGGGGGCTGTCCCCGCCAGTCGCAAACCTGGCCGTCGCAAGTCCCGGCTGTGAACAGGGTTGCGTCATATCTGCGGCTGCCGATGATGCGGTCGGTCGGCAAACCTGGAGCCATCCGTACGAATGTCGGGCTGACCGTCTACTCTGTTTTCGGCTGGCCAAGTCTGTCGTGTATGCTGGCAGTCAATGGTGCGGTGAAACGTTGTTCACTCATGGCGTTTGGTCCTTCTGTTCGTGTGGTTGGTCGCCAGTGTCGCGGCCTAGGTGGATGTCCCTAGGCCGCTACGGTGGCAATCATCCGGGATGGTCGTCTCAGGCCATCACTTGTCGCGGGCTGGCGTTGGGCCATGCGTTGCCAAGCAATCGACAGCAGCTTGACGCCAAGCGGTGATGTGAGCGGTTTCACCATTCACGGCGACGGGACCTAGCAAGTTTAGCACCACTTCGGGATTCGTCCGGAAGAAGTACTTCCACGATGCGTTGGCGTGCGGTGCCAAGCTCACCTTGGCGGGCCAAGCTCCGTTCTCGTTCGATCCCGGTGCTTCAAACCAAGCGAACGGGCCACTTTTGATGGCAGCCTTCCGGGATTCTTCAGCCTTGGCTGCGAGTTCGGCACGGTCAAGGGCTTCCTGCGTTTTCTCAAGCTGCTTCATAATCGCGATTTGCGATTGCAGGTTGGAAATGATCAGCGTCTTGATGCCGTCCGAAACGGTCGCGTCGTTCTGGATGGTCGCAATCTGTGCTTCCAGTGCTGCCACTTGTCCGGGTTGGACATTGGGCACGGAAGCCATGATAGCGGCCTGTCGTGGATTCAATTTCGCCATGTTCTTCGACTTTCTTTCTGTGTCCCATGTGGGACGGGTAACAGTGAGGAGCGTGATTGCCAAGCGGCGGGGTTGTCCTCACTTCATCTTCGGCGGTCAGCTAAAGGGCGGGAGCAGTTAGAGCATGCAATAGGCGGCAATTGTTACTTGTTGCGGTTTCGCTCGGTCCATCCATTCAGACCTAAGGTCGTTCGTGATTGAACGCCATCGCACACCATCAGTGTAGACAATCAGTGCCAAGTGATCGCGAACGGGCTTGACCAGCGTAGTTGCTGGCCTGTTTGGCGTTATGGTTTGCATGTCTTCGATGCTCCGTTGGTCTGCGGCGTGTAGGTCGGTTTGCGGTGCGTGTGGTGAGTTGTGAACGGCAAGCAAGTAAGTCCTGCCTTCGTCAACGACTCGTTTCTCTGCCAGTGTCATTCGTGAAACGTTGTCAAGCTCCGGGTTCCAAGGTGCATGCCGTTGGGCGAATTCGTCTTTGACACTTCTCTCAATGTCGGCTTGTCGTCCCTCGGTGTAGTCGATCAGGAATCGGCATACTGCCGCGTCGATGGTTTCGTCCATGTCCATCGTCCAGAATTGCTTATCAACAAAACTGGTCGATCCGTCTTCGTTTCGTCGCTTGAATCTCGCCAGTCTGACAAGCTGCCACGCATGGAATCCAGCAAGTCTGTAGACACTGGCAAGATCGTCGCATATCGGCGTCAGTGGGTGGAGTTCAGTCATCGGCTTTTGATCTCCTCGACCAGAGCACGGGCAGCGACCAGTTTTTGGCCGGCCATCATTGCTTCATGTTCTGCGTCTTGCAGTCTCTCCCGTGCTTCCTTGCGTACTGCTTCCAGTCCTTCCGGCGTCATCAATGGCAGCATGGCCAAGAGAGTACCGTTCGGGATTTTCATAAATGGTCGTTCCATGTGTCTCTCCGTTTGCGGTCTGTTGGTTGTTTCGGACTCTGTTGTAGTATCGGTTATTGTACGGACACCGAAAAACGTCGTTGTAGTAGGCCGATCCCGTAATCTACTACGGCGGTCAGCTATAGGGCGAGTTGTACTGAGTTGTCAATGAACTGCTCACTGCTGCGACAGTGTTGCGGTGGGCGGTGCCATCGCGAAGGAACGATATCGCAGGTGTCGTGCCATTCGCGAAAATTATTCGCGGATAGATCATAAATGCTGATGGCCGAAGGATTTATGTCAATTGGCCGGTCAGCGACCATGTGCTTCAGACACGATGACTGTCATCACTTTTCGCAACCTGGACCGAACTAGGCCACGTTTTTTGACGCAATCCATTGCCTGACAACAGTTTACAGCACTGTCGCTTAATTGAGTACACAATTCATCACTTTGATGACGTACTCAATTAAGCGACAGACGGATCGTCTGAATGTCCAGGCGAATCAAATTGATTTTGGCTGATGTGTCCCTATCGGCTACGTGGGTAGTGATGGCGGCTTGTGACCCGATGGCATACCCCTGGGTATTGTTACCCTAGGGCAGCTCTTTAACTCTAGTGGGAAGTGAAGGCAGCACATGACAATGAATGTCTATGAACGCAACTGTCAGCGCAAAGAAGAGCTGCGTAAGGAGTTCGACAAGAACTGCTGTGGCTATTTGTGGTGCCCAACGTATGACTTCAGCTTCGTGACATACGAGGAAGTCATTGATGAGTGCGTTGAACGTGCTGGGGGGATGCTTTCGGGGGACAGCTCTGATACCCCAGGAATGAAGGCTTTCGTCGCGATGGTCAACTCTTGGACGTGAAAGGGGATTTTCAATGAACTACCGAATTGGTTTGCGCTACGCTGTTTGCGACGTTGTGAAGGTGCAGTATCTCCAGAACATCACTGACTCTGCTGTGACTTGGGCCTTCGCAGATAAGCAAATGGCAATTGAGGCCGGTCAGCGTTCGCGACATCATCGCATCTACGACACTGATCGTGAACTGCGACAGACATGCCACACCCTGTACACGTTTGGCTACAGCAAGCTCAACAAAGACTGCGAGCTGTTCGTTGAACAACGCGAAGACAATGGTCCGTGGATGCCCTGGACAAACCCATCAAAGTGAAAGGGACGCAATGAAGTCAGTAGCTTCTCGATATTGCTCGGCATGCTGCCAGTGGTACGCAGATCCATCACCTGATCCCGAACAGTACGGGGTTCACTGCCCTGTTTGCGACAGGATGATGAAGTTGACAGACAAGCCATTGGACACCGTCAAACGTGAATTGAGACTCTCCAAGGCTGAGCTTGGGGCTAACCCAGTCGTGAAGTGGGTGAAGACCGTCTAACTGACTGCCGAGTATGTAGTGATGGACACCAACTCCAACTGAAAGCGACCAAATGAACCACCGAACGACAGTTGACGAGCTGATGGAGATTCAGGACCAACTCATGGGGGTTGCCATTCGTCGTGGCCACATACTGAGGCCATTGGCAGTCATTGACGAGCTTCGGGCCATGGCCGACGAGAACGACGCTGAATACGGGCTGGAGCACAACGATAGCTTTGACGACAATGACGAGTTCTATTGGCGATCAGTCCAAGAGGACTTGGCTCGGCACAAAGCTGCTTACGAGCATCACTTGGCCCAAATGGAACGCGACATTCACGGCGGCCATGTCTCTGGCGACGGCTATGACCAAGAATGGGGTGATGTTGAGTACGAACTGCAATACATACCCTGACTGTTCGCCGAACGAACACCGAACGAACGCAGCCCAGCCTAACACGCTGGGCTTTTTTCATTGGCTGACAACTGTCAGATACTCAATTCACGTAAGGAGCGACGACCATGAGAACGGAAAAGGGGCGTGTTTGCATTGCTGCCCACAAACGAGGGTTCACAGCTGAGGAGACGAGGCACATCTTCAAGGCGTTCAAGCTGCCGCCTACGGTTGCTGAAGTGCCTCAGAAGCGCATCTTCGTGCCAGGGGACGCCAATTTCGCTGCTCGCAGCTATCGCGACAAGAGCGACTATCGCGAAATCACCCGAGAGCAGGCCAACTACCTGATTGGGTACTTGGCAACGTTCTTCCCGGTGATTCACCACCAGAAGGCTCCAAAGCGCCGTACTCCTTTGGCTGACAGGGCTTCGTCTCCATTCCGGAGTCTCGTGGAGTAGCTGCCATCTGCTTTAGCTGACATCCCTACATTGCTGTCGCTCTTGGGCAGCAATGACTTGATGCCAGAAACAACCCGTTGGAGACAATCATGCCGAAAACTACTCGAACCACTCTCAGCACTGGACCAAAGAAGAAGGAAGTCACGTTTGACGTCCAATTGGTTCCAGCTGGAGACAGTTTGGAAGATCTTTTGAAGAAAGCCTTCAAAGGCTACACAGTCAAAAGGAACGCCACCTTATCAGGTGGAGAGGCCATCATGCACACAGCTTGGTGGCATTTGGGGATTGCTCTTGATGGGTTGGAAGCTCTTCGCCGCTCTGCACCGACAGCAAAGAAGGCTCAGTTCGCGAAAGTCATTGATCAGGTCGTTGCTGTTCGCAATACGCTGTTCGTGAGCGGCAAGCACAACAAATACACAATCAAGAAGGCTCCAGTGAAGAAAGCTGCGAAGAAGGCCGTCAAGAAGTGAACAGGCAACAGAGCATCCCATCCGAATAAGCATTTGCTCATTGGATTGGGGTGTTTCTGTTGGTGGCTGCTGCTGTGGTCTGGGCTTCCTTCCCTGAAGGACTGCACCCTTTCACCTGATGCGACTGACTTTACTGGCCGTTTTGAGTGCTTCGGATGACGACCGGGACGTTGCTCTGATTGGTGGATCTATTACCACCCCGTTGCCCGGAAACTCCCTGAATTGGGAGACGCACCTTTGAGAGTCGCTTGTCAGGACTGGCGGAGCTGTCAACGCCATCCACTGCGGGCTGAATACCGCCACAGTTCTTTTGTCGTGCAAAGTTCTGTGAAACATAACGGGCCACCATGCTCGGGAAACACAGGGCCATAAACGAAAAGAACCCCGTGGCGTACCTAGCGGGGCAGTGCCACAGGGGTTCAAAGCTCGCGGTGAGCAAGCGTGAGTCCAAATGATAGCTTTTGCCCCGCTAGAGACAACCCAAATGTACTCTCAACGCCACAATTTCGTCAAGTGAGGAAAACAAATGCAGAAGAACCACGGTGAACCGTTTGAAATGCGCGCCAAGTACAGGACTCGTTGTCCACAAACTGGCAGGCTCATCGCTGTCGGTGATCTGGCCATGTATTTCCCCAAAGCTCGCAAGATGTACCACCTGGAAAGCCCTGCGGCTCAACAGGTTAAGGCAATGGAGTACGCATCGTGA
>OFRM01000134.1_pt1 | contig 33328 bp, 49 predicted proteins | sample 1543101 | NCBI WGS metagenome assembly OFRM01 (sample SAMN07774223, study PRJEB24372) | wastewater metagenome | isolation source: Exp Tend VB 0WW | collected 2016-02
ATCACCTCGAACAACGAAAAAGAGCTGCCGGACGCCTTCCTGCGCCGCTGTTTCTTCCACTACATCGCCTTCCCCGACCGCACCACCCTGCAGAAAATCGTCGACGTGCATTACCCGGACATCAAGAAAGACCTGGTCAGCGAAGCGCTGGACGTGTTCTTCGACGTGCGCAAGGTGCCGGGCCTGAAGAAGAAGCCCTCGACCTCCGAGCTGCTCGACTGGCTCAAGCTGCTGCTCAACGAGGACATCACGCCGGAGATGTTGCGCGAGCGCGATCCGCGCCGCACAGCGGGCACCCTGCGCCGGAGCATTGTCCTGGCGCGCTCGAAGATCGTGCGCCAGCGCGGCGTCATTGCCTACTACGTCGGAGTGCGCGCCTCGAAGAAAGCCGCGCGTGGCTCCGCGCGTGATCCGTTCTACTGGCGGTTCCTTGAGGGCGGGTGGATTCCTCGGGGGCCCGGCAATCGGGCACGCGGTGGAGAACGTGCTCGCAACCAGATCCGCAGCGCCAACGCCGGCCGGCGCATTCAGATCCCGTTTCTCGATCCCGCGTTCCGCCGCAGTCAGTCCGCCGCCATCGCCGCGTTCAACGCGCGAGTCCGGGCCCGGCTGGAGACCGAACTCAAATGAGCGCCGAGACCCTGCTCTACAGCACGCTCTCCGGCGCGGCGGCGGTCACCGCCATCGTCAGCACGCGCATCTATCCGGACGTCGTGCCGCAGGACGCCACGCTGCCCTGCGTGGCATTCAACCGCATCGACACCGTGTACCACACCACGATCCATTCGGCGGTCCCGGTTGCCGAGACAGCGATCCTGGAGATCACCTGCATGTCCAGCACGCGCGTCAACGCCGACGCGCTGGCCGATGCCGTCCTGGCCGCCGTGGGCGCGGCCGGGTACGTGCCCAGCGGGCGGCGCGGCGAGATCGACACCGAGAACGCACTGTGGGCCAGCGTGCTCACCGTCGAGTACCTATCCTAGAGGAGCATCACCATGGCAAACGTCAGCAAGTGGAGCTCGGTCGCGGTGGCCATCCAGTCGGCCCTCGCCACTGCGCAGACCGTCACCGCGATCAGCAAGGCCAATCCAGGCGTCGCGACCTACAGCGGCACGGACACGTACGCCAACGGCGATTACGTCAAGGTCACGGCGGTCGGCATGGCGCAGGTCAACGGCCGCGTGTTCCGCGTGGCCAACGTCAACACCGGCGCCAAGACGTTCGAGCTGGAAGGTGAAAACACCACCAGTTACGACACGTTCACGTCCGGCTCCATTGAGGAAGTGACGTTCGGTACCACCATGTCGAGCGCGACCGGCCTGCAGGCCAGCGGCGGCGACTTCGACTTTATCGACGTCACCACGATCCACGACAACGTGCGCAAGCAGATCCCCGGCGCGGCGAACCCGGCGGTGTACACGTTCGAGTCGATCTGGGACGTGGCCGATACCGCACTGATCGCGCTCAAGGCGGCCTCCGACCAGCAGGCGCAGCGCTGCGTCCGGTTCACTTTCGCCAACGGCCAGAAGGTGGTGTTCAACGGCTATGTCGGGTGCGTGCTGCTGCCCACCGGCAACGCCCAGGACAAGGTCATCACGCAGTTGGTGATCACCATGTTCGGCACCCCGACGTATTACTCGTCCTGATCATGGCAACCCTGCTGGAACGCATGCGGGCCGCCCGCGAGACGTGGTTCGAGGTCGTGCCCGCTCGGGCGCTCCTCCTGCGGCGACCCGCTGCGGTGGAGCTGTCGCGGTGGCGCGGTCTCGACGATCGCGCCGTGCTGGCCAAGGTCATCGTCGGGTGGCGCGGATTCGTCGAGATCGATTTGGTGCCGGGCGGCGACAGCGCGGTGGTGCCGTTCGACATCGACGTGGCGCTGGAGTGGCTGGACGAGCGCCCGCAGTGCTTCATGGCCGTGTGCGCCGAGCTCAACCGCCTGCTGGAAGCCGATCGCACCGTCAAGGACGAGCAAGAAAAAAAATAGCGGCGGCGCTCGATGACGTGACGAGCGCCGCGCATTTCGGCGGCGATCCGGTGGGCCCGGATTCCGACATCGCGTGGATCGTGGAGGTGTGGAACCTGATGGGCGGACAGATCGACTGGAACGCGCTGGAGCCGCTGTGCGAACTGCTGGGCATCGACGATCCCGATGCCCTCGTCCGCGGCCTGGTGCAGCTGCGCAATCACTTTCGTGACGTGAACGGAGGCCCGGTCCGTGCCTAGCTTCACCATCGACATCGAGGCCCGCCTGGCGTCGTTCCAGGGATCGCTGCAGAAGATCGGGCGCGACACCCAGGGCATCGCCGACAAGATCTCGCGCCAGTTCGGCGGGCTCGAATCCGTGTTCACGCGGTTGTCCGGCGTGCTGGCCGGAGCATTCTCGGTCACCGCCGCCATCAACTTCGGCCGCGCGATCTCGCAGTCGGTGATCGAGGCCGAGCGCAGCGCGGCCCAGCTCAACGCCACCCTGCGCGCCACCGGGTACGCGGCCGGCCGGTCGCGTGAGCAGCTCGAGGGGCTGATCAACGATCTGTCGGCGGGCACCGTGTTCGACGACGATCCAATCCGCGAGGGCATCGCCACCCTGCTGCGATTCCGCGGCGTGGCGCGCGAAGTGTTCGACGACGCAGCCCGCGCTGCTGTCGATCTCGCGGCGGCCACCGGCAAGCAACTGCCCGAGGCCTTCGGCGCCATCGGCCGGGCGCTGCAGGATCCAGAAAACGGCATGAAGACGCTACGCGAAGCCGGCGTGCGTCTGACCGACGGGCAGAAGGACCTGGTCGCGCAGCTCATCAAGACGGGCGACGTGGCGGGCGCGCAGAAGGTCGTGCTCGACGAGCTGGCCAAGTCGGTGGGCGGATCGGCCGGCGCTGAAAACACCGGCCTGTACGGGGCGACCAAGTCGTTGGCCAAGGCGTGGGACGACCTGCTGCGCAACATTGGCCAGCTGCCCGCCGTGGCCGGCAGTTCCCAGGGCGCCGTACAGAACCTGACGCGGCTGCTCAACCTGGCCAACCGCGCCACCGCCCAGGAGCCCAGCCCGCTGGGCAACAACATCCGCGTGCCGGGCGTGAGCGGTCGCCCGCGCATCGGTCAGCTGTCCGAATCGGAAGCCCTGGCCCTGCAGAACATCGGCGGGCCGAAGATCAATATCGCCGAGCCGAAATCCGCCGAGGAAAAAAAGGACCTGTATGCCGAAGGCAGCAGCCGTCAGGCGCGGCGCCTGGTCGACATCTACACCGACCAGTGGCAGGAGCTGTACCGGCAGCGCAAGCAGATCCTCGACGAGGCGACCAAGCAGCAGAAGGAACTCGAAGACGCGAAGATCGAGCTGCTGCAGGAAGGCCCGACGGTGGCCGAAGAGCAAGCCACCAAGATGCAGCAGTTCCTGGAGTCGACCACGACAGGCCAGGTGCGGGCCCTGCAGGAGCGCGGCCGCCAGCTGGTGCAGGCGCTCAACCTCGATCTGATCACGGACGGGGAGTACGACGCCGAGCTGCAGAAGGTGCGCGACCAGATCGCGAAGCTGCAGCTCGAGGCGAGCGGAGCGTTTCCCAAGGTGACCGAGGACGGCGAAAAAGCGTTCCGCCGTTTGCAGGGGTCCATTGAGCGCTGGGGCGACGCCACGGCCGACGCCATCGCGGACATGGTCAAGACGGGGACGTTCGAGTTCGGGAAACTGGTGGATGTGATTCTGTCTGACCTGGCACGGTTGACCCTCCAGCAGACCATCACGCGACCGCTGTTCTCGGCGCTGGCCGAGTCGCTCAAGGGCGTGTCGCTGTTCGGCGGCGGCGGCTCCAGTTCGAGCTCTGGCGCATCCGGCACGCCGTTCGGGTTCAGCTTCGGCGGCAATCGCGCCAGCGGTGGACCGGTGCTCGGAGGGAACTGGTACAACGTCGGCGAGCGCGGCGCGGAAAAGCTGTACATGCCCCATGGCACCAGCGGCACCATCGTGCCTAATGGCGGCGGGATCACGTATCAGCAGACCGTGGTGATCCAGTCGCCCACGGACGGCGCCGTGATTCGCGCGGCCGTGGTGTCCGGGGCGGCGATGGCCCGCAGCGAGATCGCGCGCATGGGCCGCATCGGGGCGATGTCATGACGACGCTGAGCTGGCCCGCGTTCTCCATCGATCCGACCCGCACCGAGTGGTGGCTGGAAACGCTCACCCAGGAGCATCGCTCGCCGCTCACCGGTGCCGTGCAGACGCAGGAGCTGCTGGGCGCGCGCTGGTCGACCCGCGTCGAGTATCACAACCTCGGCGAGGCGGACGCTCGCCTGGCGTGGGCCTTCATTGGGTCCATGCGCGGCCGCGCCGGGCGGGTGTACGTGCCGAACTTTGGCCGCCCCACGCCCAAGGGCATCGGCGGCGGCACGCCGGTGGTGTCCGGAGCCGGGCAGACCGGCAGCACGCTCAACGTGACCGGGGGGCCTCTGACGACCTCCGGCTGGCTCGTGGCCGGCGATCTCATTGGCGTCAACGGTACGCTGCATCTGCTGACCGCCACGGCCAACACCGACGGCAGCGGCAACAGTGCGCTGGCGATCGCGCCGCCGTTGCGAACCTCGCCCGCCGATGCGGCCACGATCACGCTCGAGCGGCCGACGCTGACCTGCATGCTCAACAGCGACCGCAACGGCTGGACATACGAGCCGGCCGGCATGGGCCGCCACACCTTTGTGTTCGACCTGGTCGAGGTGTTCTGATGCCGCGCAGCCTGAGCCCAGACGTCGAGACCGCGCTGGCCGCGTCGAACGTCTGCTGGGTGCTGCTGTACGAACTTTATTTCCCGAGTGGCACGGTGCGGTTCTGCAGCGCCATGCACGATGTCGAGTGGGACAGCAACACCTACCTGGGCGCGGGCGCGGTGTCGGCCGTGGAGCCGGTGATGGAGTCGGTGTCGCCGACGGCCTTGGCGCGCAACATCCGGTTTTCGGGCATCGACACGTCGTACCTGACCGCCATCCTCGACGATGCGTACCAGGGCCAGACGGTGCGCGAGTACCTCGCGCTGTGCGACGAGCACTGGCAGATCATCGACGATCCGATCTTGACGTTCGAGGGCCGCATGGACGAGCCCGAGATCAGCGTCGGCACCGAAGCGGTCATCCAGTTGTCCGTCGAAAACCGCATGGCCGGATGGGATCAGCCGCGCCTGCGACGGTACAACCACGCCGATCACACGGCGCGCAATCCGGGCGATCTGTTCTTCGAGTTTGTGGAGGAATTGCAGGACAAGACCATTGTCTGGGGCGTGTACAAGGGCCCGGTGGCGCCCGATCCGTTGAAGTTGATGAACCGCACGCTCGACAAGTGGTCGCGGTTCATCCCCGGCTCCAAGCAACTCGTGCTCGATCCTTTGCGCAAGGTGGGCGACGTGCTCGGCAATATCTTCGGGTGGTGACATGGCGTCCAGTGCCGAAACCCAATCGCTGAAGGGCCCTGGGCTCGCCGCCGCGCTCGCAGCGGCGGCCACCGCGTTCACCGGCGGCGCGGCGCTCCCGGCGTTCCTGACCACGTTCGCGCTGTCCTACGGCCTGCAGGCCTGGTCCATGCGCGAGGCGCGCAAACGCGCCATGGAGGACGTCGCCGACCGCAAGGTGACCATCAGTTCCGCCATCGCGCCTTTTCGCGTGGTGTACGGTGAGGCGGTGGTGTCGGGTCCGAGGCTATACGCGCAGGTCACCGGCACCGACAAGGAGTATCTGCACCTCATCGTGGCGTTGGCCGGTCATCGTGTGCACTCGTTCGGCGACATCTGGCTGGACGACGTGCAGGTCGGCACGCTCGACGGCTCCGGCAATGTGACCAGCGGCGATTTCTCCGGACTGGCGCGGCTGCAGTTTGTCACGGGGACCAATCCGCAAAGCGCGTTCTCCGATCTGGTGTCGGAGTCCGGCGGCACCTGGACCACGGACCACAAAGGCACCGGCATCGCGGCGGTATACGCGCGCCTAAAGTGGGACCAGGACAAGTTCCCCGGCGGCATTCCGCAGATCCGCGTGCTCGTCCGGGGCGCCATGTGCTACGACCCGCGCACTGCCGCGTCTGCGTTGACGCACAACCCGGCGCTGATCCTGCGCGACTATCTGATCGCGGCGCGCGGTCTGGGCTGCGACTCCTCGGAGATCGACGATGCGTCGGTCATCACCGCCGCCAACGTTTGCGACGGCTGGGTGGCGCTGGCCGCCGGCACCTCGATCAGCGTGACGGCAGATCCGGCGGCCGATACGTTCACCACGGCCGCGGTCGAGTCGAGGATCCAGACCGGTGACCGCTGCGTGTTGTCCGGCACCGCGCCCACCGGCCTGACGTCCGGCAGCACGTACTACATCATCCGGCGCGGGCCCTCGACGTTTCAGCTGGCCGCGGACTACTCCTACGCCATCGAAGGCACGCCGATCGGGTTTGCCGGCACCGGTTCCGGCTTGAGCTTCGGCACGATCGAGCAGCGGCGGTACACCGCCTGCGGTACGTTCACGCGCGACATGACGCCAAAGGACGTGATCGAGGATCTGCTGAAATCCATGGCGGGCTCGCTGGTGTGGACGGCGGGGCAATGGCGCATGACCGCTGGGGCTTACGTGGCACCCACCGTCACGCTGACCGCAGACGATCTGCGCGGTCCGGTGACGTTCAGGAACCGGGTGCCGCGCAGCGAGTTGACCAATCAGGTGCGGGGCTCCTACGTCGAGCCGTCGCGGGGCTGGGTGGTGACCGAGTTCGCGCCGGTGACTGATGCGGCGTTCGTGACCGAGGACGACGGCGAAAACATCGAACGCAGTGTCGATCAGCCGTGGGTCACGTCCGCATTCCGCGGCCAGCGCCTGGCCAAGATCACGCTGCTGAAGTCACGCGCGAAGCGGCTGTCGATGCCGTGCAAGATCACCGCGCTCCCGCTGGTGGCGGCCGATACCGTGTCGGTCACGCTGGCCCAGCTCGGGCTGTCGGCGGCCGCCTATCGCATCATCGGCTGGAAACTGACCGGCGATGACGGCGGCCTCGGCGTCGACCTCGAGCTCGAAGAGGAGTCCGCCGATCACTACGACTGGGATCCGGCCGACGGTGTAGATCCGCCGATCAACAACACGCCCGAGCTGCCGTCCCAGCTCACCGTAGTGGCGCCGGCATCGATGTCGATTGCCTCCGGCACGTCGGAGCTGCTGCTGGCCGGAGACGGCACCATCATCTCGCGTATGCGGGTGACCTGGCCAGCCGCGGCCGAGCCGTCTGTGACGGGTTACGAGGTGCAGTGGAAGCGCGACGCCGAGTCGACGTACAACAGCGTCACGCTGCCGCGCGACGGCCTGCAGTATTACATCGGGCCGGTGATCGACGGCGAGCTGTACCAGGTGCGGCTCCGCACGCTGGCCGCGCCGATGCGCCGCAGCGCCTGGGTGCCCAATGCGCACACCGTTGTTGGCAAGACGGCCGCACCGACGGCGCCCACGTCCATCGGCATCACCCAGCTGCCCAATGCGCTGCAGATCTCCTGGACGGCTTGCCCCGACGCGGACTACCGCGAGACCGAAGTGTGGGAGGCCTCGACGAACGATCGCAGCGGCGCGACCCAAGTGGCAGCTCTGGCCGGCACCGCGTTGACGCGCTCGGGATTCGCGGCCGCCGCAGTGCGGTACTACTGGGTGCGGCACGTGGATAGCAGTGGCAACGTCTCGTCGTGGTATCCCAGCAGCGCCACCGGCGGCGTGAGCGGCACGGCCGGCGCGGATCCAGGCAACGAGATCACGCACGACTTCACCGGATTCCTCGCCGGCGGAGCGAGCGGGTACCTCTCTGGCGCGGGCTATTGGCTCGGGTATGCCGGCGGGGCCTACAAGATGCACCTCGGCAATCCCTCCGGCCAGCACATCAAGTGGGACGGCACCAATTTCACCGTGGTGGGCGGCGTCGTGGCCGGTGCGTTGACGGTCAACTCGTCCGGGTCCATTGCCATCGGCGCCACGGACTATCTGACCGGGTCCGGTTTCTGGGCGGGATACTCGAGCAGTGCCTACAAGTGGCACTTCGGTGATCCTGGAGGCCAGCACATCAAGTGGGACGGCTCGGCGCTCACCATCAAAGGTGGCTTGGTCGCCGGAGATCTGCAGGTCGACGCCGGCGGAAACATCCGCGGCGGGCAGACCGCGTACAACACCGGCGTCGGATTCTGGATCGGAAAGGACGGGTCGACCTACAAGCTGAGTCTCGGCGATCCCACCGGCTCGTACATGCGCTGGACAGGTACCGCATTCGAGGCCAGCGGGGCCATCGTTGATACGCGGCCATTCGTCGCGGGCAGTTACCTTGTGGCGGCGAGTTGGACGCCCACGGGCATGCCGCTGCCGTCGGGTACCTATGCTCTGCTCAAGGCGATCAAGGTGCCGCGCGCCGGAACGATTCGAGTGGGATGGAGCATTGCCGGCGGCGGCGGAACCTGCAAGACGCGCGTCTACGTCTCCGGCGTTGCCGTTGGGGCGGAGCACACCACGACTGGAACGAATATCGACTCGTGGTCGGACGATGTCACCGTGGCCGCGGCCGACACCGTGGAGATCTGGGGCTGGTGGTCCAGCGCAAGCGGCACCGTTTATGACCTCACTCTCTCAAATGCCTGGAACGAAAACCAGTTCGTCGTCGTGCAAGAAACCATCTAGGAGGCCCTCATGCCGTGGCTCGCGTTGTCGCTGTTTGTGGTGGTGGTGCTCCTAATCCTCTTCGGCATCGTCGTGATGGTGACGCCTGCCCAGGCCGCCGGCGGGCCGTCGCCCTTCGACTACGGCGTCCTCACCTACCTGTGGGTCCTGTGCCTCTCCGCGTTCGGCGGAATCGTCAACTTCTCCAGAAAGTTGCGCGACGCCCGAACCACGCCGTTCCGCCTGACCGAGTTCGTCGGTGAGATCGCCACCTCGAGCTTCGCCGGCCTGCTCACCTTCTGGCTGTGCGAGTCCGCCGGCGTCGATCGACTCATCGCGGCGTGTTGCATCGCGATCTCCGGGCACATGGGCAGCCGCGCGGTGTTCAAGATCGAGAAGTTCCTCGAGGCCAAGATGGGCGGCACGCCGCCCGCTGAGCACGGTCCGTGATCACGCCCGGCCTGCTCCTCCGCCTGCGTGAGGTCGCCGACATCGGCCCGGACGATTGCGCATCGTTCGCCATGCTCCGAATCGGCGACCACGACGCCCGCGAGATCCTGGCCGCCGTCGACACCATGCAGGCCGTGCGCGTGTACCTGGCCGCGCCATCGCCGTCGCTGGACACCCTCCGGCTGCTGCTCGAGCAGCCGAGCACCGAAACCCTGGAGATCGTCCGCCGTGATCAGACCCTGGAGCCCTGAGGAGATCAAGCGCATCGCCCCGCTGTGCCCCGATGCCGTGGCCTGGGCCCGGCACCTGGGCACCACCGCGCAGATCTACGACATCCTCGACACCGAGCACCGCCTGGCCATGTGGACCGCCACCATCGTCCACGAGAGCAACCAGCTGCGCGACCTCGAAGAGGACCTGTCCTACTCCGCCCAGCGCATTGTCGAGATCTGGCCGGCGCGGTTTCCCGGCATCGCCGCCGCCCGGCCGTTTGCGCGAAACCCGGAGCGGCTGGCCAACCGCGCTTACGCCAATCGGATGGGCAACGGCCCCGAGGAGTCCGGCGAGGGATGGCGCTACCGCGGCCGCGGGCTCATCCAGATTACCGGCCGGGCCATGTACGAGCGGTGCGGCCAGGGCCTCGCTCAGCCGCTCCTCGAGCAGCCCAACCTCCTCCTTACGCCCGAGCTGGCCGCGCTCTCCGCCGGCTGGTACTGGACCGCCAATGGCTGTCACGCGCTCGCAGACGCCGACGACATGCGCGGCGTGACCAAGATCGTCAACGGCTGGCTGAATGGCCTGGAGAAACGCCTGGAGTACCTGGCCCGGGCCCGCCACGTCTTCGAGGCCCGCCCATGACCGGCGCGGCCCTCTCCCTCCTCCGCAGCCTCTGGTCCGCCGTCGGCCTGCGCGGCATCGCCGGCACCATCGCCGGCTGGTGGCTGTGCAGCTGGTGGACCGTCACGCCCCTCCAGATCGACCTGGCCGAGGCCAAGCGCGGCCTCTCGGCCCTGCAGGCGTCCGTCGCCCAGACCGACGCCGACTACCAGCGCGCCGCCCGCGCCGAGGAAACCCGCCGAATCGAAGTCACTGAGAGGATCGCAACCAATGCCCAAGCCGCTCTCGACAATCTGGACCGCCGCCATGCTGCTGATCGTGCTCGCTGGCTGCCAAAGCACGCCCCAGCGCCTGGTGTGCCCAGCGCCGACGTACGATCCGCCCCGGTTTCCGCTCCCGCCGTCGCAGCTGCTGACGCCCCCCGACCAGGCAGCGCTGGCGGCCTATCGGACGAGGATCGAGCGGATCTTGTCGGGCTCCTGCAGCTGCTCGAAGTAGAGGCCGAGAAGCGGGGACTGCTCATCGAGTGGGTCAACCGCCAGGCACGGCCGCCGTAGGTGGGTGTGAGACGAAAACGAAACTTCTGAGGGCCGACTTGCCGGATAACGCAAGTCGGCCTTTTTTGTTCAAGGGGCTTGACAATCCACGCGATGCGTGGATAATAGGTTCCATGGTCGATCACCGACCAGCACCACCCCGGGGGTGAGTACCCGGCAGGAGAGTCGACATGAGCAAGCTTCCGCTGCAGTTCCGCACCCCCGACGTGGACGCCGAGTGGGCCGACAGCCGCAAAACGCATATGGCGGTAGCCACCGCCATCCACGCGATAAGCGGCCCCCTCCGCAGCGCGGAGGCGATCTGGGAGGCGCCGACGTGGGCCGAGTGGGACACGGTCCACGTTGCGGTCGAGAACTACGTCGGTGCCGGGGTATTCCCGGCCGAGGACGACGGCCGGTACCAGTGGGGCGAGGAGGTTGTCCTCGTCAGTCAGTCGATCGACGAGGCGTGACCCAGTTCCGAAAACGTGCCTCGGGGCCCCTCGGCCCCGAGGGCTACCGCGCCGCGGCCCGCAAGCTGCGGCGCTTTGCCGACACGCTGGACACGCGTGCGGACGGTCCGCCCGCCGCGCTCTCACCCATCGTCCGAGATATCGAGGCCCACGCCCGATCGCTCGCCATCCGACACCAGGAGGCCCTCGTGGCACAGCAAGCGGTCCGCATCACCATCCCGGACGATCTCGACTACGCCGATCTCAAACTCTCCCGCGATGTCGTCACCGGCGGCGTCGATTTCGACTGGGCGCCCATCGAGCGGATCTGCGAGGCCAGCGGCCTCGACGTCGCCCTGTTTCGTGACGCCCCAGAGGACAACCTGTCGGCACTGCTCGTGGCCTGGTACACCGAGCACCTCGCCCGTGGAGGCGCCCCGGACGCCGTCCAGGAGCAGATCCTGGCCGAGGTCGAGGCAGAGGACACGCTCGGCGCCCATCGCGTCCAGATCGGCTCCGGCAGGCCCCAGTGACCGAGGATCTCCGCGCCGCCCGGGAGGCGGCTGGCCACACCCAGGGTCAAGCGGCCGAGCTGCTCGGCGTCGCCCGTCGCACCTGGGAGGACTGGGAGGCTGGCCGCCGCCAGCCCCAGCCGATGGTCCTGCGGCTGTATCGCCTGCTCACTGACCAGGATCCGGAATACGAGCTGCAGCGCCGGACGTAGGACTGGGGTCCGTATTTACGCCTCAACCGACGTAAGCTTCCGCGTCGGTTGAGGTCGATTGGGCGTTGGCAGGCAAAAGCATGTCGCCCTGCACTGCCGTATCGCCAGCGCCGACTTTTGCATCCTCGAACAGCCGTGGCTGTGCGTAGGCTTGCTCTATTCGGCGGCAGGCTATGTCGAAGTATTTGCGCTCACGCTCGATGCCGGTGAATGCTTTGCCTTGTTGAACGCAGGCTACGCCAGTAGTCCCAGACCCCATATATGCGTCAATGCACCCTCTATCAAAAACACAGCTTGAAATAATTGGAGAAACCAACCTTATTGGGTATGGGCAAGGGTGGTCGTTATCACTATCCTTCTCAATCCCCGGCGGAATTCTCCAAACAGATAGCATCTTGTTGTTTTCGTTATTCCATTTGTCCGGTTTTCCGAATCCAAACCAATATTCATGCGATGGTGCGTATCTTCCGCAGTTCAACGCCATAGACCCACCGCGATCCCAAACAACCTCAGCAAACAGTGGCGCACGATAGAATTGCAGTGGATGTATGCCAAACCCATCCCGGTATCTTGTTTTATGGTTGATCCAAACAACAGGGGCAACAGACAAACAAAGATTCAAAAAATCCTGTTGCTGTTCTTGGTATTCAATTTCATCCATCTGATCGAAGTAACCGCCTTGTTTGTCCATCCATGCGTTTTTTCCTGTTTTTCTCTCCGCATGTAATCCAGATGGAGAGGCCGAAGGGTTTAGCGTGTTGTAAGGTGGAGAACAAACAACAGCATCATGCTTCGGCAGCAGCGGCAGCACTTCGCGGCAGTCGCCGTGGTACAGCGTGCAATTCCCGATTGTCACTTTCTCAGCCATCATCACTCCGTAGTTACGTTTTGCCTGCCAACCCGTCGCTCAAGCGGACCGGTCAAAGCTGCGCTTTGCCGGCCCGCTTACCTCTGCGTTGGGCCGCACTTGGCAGCGTCGTGCCAGCTCCACCAGCCATAAAGCCAGCTCGGGCGGCGTGTGCTCGCGTTCGGCCTTCGTCACGATCTTTCGGCCGTCGCGGGGTATCCCGCGCTGGGGCTTAATCACGCCGGTCGGCTCGCCACGCGGCGGCATCGGCGGCAGGTCGTCAGGGTGGCAGCCCACCACATACAGCCAGGTCAGTTTCTCGGCCTTGTGACCCCAGTCACACTGCCGTATCTCGGCGGTCCACCCGCCGTGCTGGTCGGGCGCGCGGCCAGGCGTGGGCAGGCCCATGTGCGCCCACAGCGTGCTTTCGGCCGGGTGCTCAAGCACGCCCCCGAATCGCTGCACACGGCGCACCGCGTCAATCGCAAGCTGGCGCTCCATCGCAGGCTCTTTGGCCTTGGCAAACTGCCGCAGCTTTGCCCACAGGCGGCACGGTGGGTGCGCCACCAGCGGCACGCCGCCTGGCCACTGCCGCGCGTCCCTGGCTTCGTCCCATACGTCCACGGCAGGCAGCGCTTTGTAGTGGCTGTCTGCGCGGCAAAACAGGGCAGCCACGGTGCGGGTGCGGCCCAACACGTCGCTCGAACCGACATGCCCCGGCGGGCGTTCGGCGGTCATCGAAAGGTCAGCGAGGGGCATGCGGTTCAGCTCCAGCGTTAGAGCGCTCCATCACTCCGCACCGAAGCTTGCAGCAAGCCGGTCGTCGAAAGCGTCGTCGCTCTTGTCGCGCAAGATGCCATCGAAAAACACGTCGGGCTGTGACTCCAGCAGGAAATGCGTCGCGCACGTCCAGGCCTTCGCCTCGTCCTTCGCTTCAGGCGTCATTCGCTCGCTGCGGTCAATCGCCGCAAGGTATTCGCACTTCCGGCATTCTTGGCCGAGCCCGCAGCGCAGGTGGTTGTCGGGCAGTGGCGTTGCCGGGCGTGGATCGTGGCCGCACATCTTGTAGCTGGTCGGCATGCCGCGCTCGCGCTCGTACTGGAACAGCAGCACCATGCGCGGCACTTCGTCGCTAATCTTCATCGCCGAGTACATCACTCGCGGCCACTCGCCGCCCTGCTCGCGCAGCCGCTCGCTTTCTGCGTTGCAGGCCACGTGCCACGCGTGGTCACCGCATCCGCGCTGGTCGGTGCCACGGTTTGCCCGCTCCAGACGCATGCCGCGCATGTACTCGGCGCCTTCCTTCAGCTGCTCCAGCATGTTGCCGCGAGCGCGCGCGTAGCGGCGCAGGTACACGCCGGCCATCAGCCGGTCCTGCTGCTCTGGCGTCATCTTGTCGCGGTCTATGCCGGGCTGGCGCCACAGTTCTTCGTGGTCAATCCGGTTCGCCAGGGCTTCCAGTTCCTCGGGTGTCGCTGCCATCTTCAAGTCCTCCAAGTTCAACCGCCGCGCTCTAACAAGTCACACCACCGCCGCATCGGTGTCGGAGGGTGTCTCGGTGATGACGAACGACACGCGGCGGCGCCACTCAGGGTGCAGGCCGTAGCGGATCGGCTTCCTCGCAGTGACCTTGAGCAGCCACTCGTACCGCACGTAGTTGCACAGCGAAACCCGTAGCGCCTGCAGATCGCCCAGCTCGGGATCTCGTGCGAGCAGATCTTCGGCCGTGAGCGGAGCGTCTGCCGCGGCCAGGACCCGGCAAACCCTCTCGGCTTTCGTCATTGCGCAGCCCTCCTGCGTTCCATGGCCCGCGCGAGGTTGCGCAGGCAGATGGATAAACACGGATCCCGCAGCGCGTCCTCGAAGCACCGGCCCAGGCGTCTCAGCCCGCTCGCCCTGTAGGCGGCGTAGAGATCGGCGTCGGGCTCGCGCTCGAAGAGGTCTGCGGTGTGGGTCACTCCGGCGAGGCCTCCGCGGTGGCCTTGGCCTTCCTGCCGCGCTTCTTCTTCGGCGCTGGTTCCGGCTCTGGTTCGGGCTCCGGGTCCGGCTCCGGCTCTGCCGCGATGGCAACGGGATCGAGGCCGAGTTCTCGCGCGAGAGTCTCCATTTGATCCAGCTGCAGCGTGGTCAGCGCGCCGAGCTTGATGCACTTCCACAGCAGTGCGGGGTCCGTTGCCTCTCTAATCCATTCCTTGATCGCCGTCTCCGCCTCCTCTGGATCGTCCGGCCACTGACCGCCGAGCAAACCAAACGCCCGCAGGAGCGACGGCGCGAGGCCCTCCATGTAGAGCACCGTGTCGGCCAGGTCGCGCAATTCGATCAGGGACAGTTCTCTCGGACCCAGCCGGGCAATCGCTGTCGCGAGCTTGTTCTTGCGGTCATTGCGCTCGACCCACGATAGCGGTGCACCTCGCCCGTCGTTGTCGTCCGCCTCGTCCGCCTCGCTCTCGTCGTCACCGTCGTGCATCCCCAGCTCACGCGCGACGGCGAGCGCATCTTTGCGGGTGACGACGTAGTACGGGACGCCCTCGGCGTCCGCCTGCATCAGGATCTTCGGCGGAGGGTTCTTCGCCAAAGCAATGACCTCCCCCCAGCGGCGGTTGCCGTTGTCGTAGTGACAGAGACTGTCGAGCAGGTACACGGCCTGCTCGTTGTGGAGCGCACGCACGGCGTCCGCGCCCTCCACGACCCGGCCACCCTTCTCGCGGTGCGCGGCCTTGATCCGTTCGAAGTGCGCCGCCGTCTTGCCGTCGTAGCACACGCTGTCCGTGCAGGTGTCGTCATGCGCGATATCCCCGAACAGCTCCGGCTGATTGCCGGTGCGCTTGTGACAGTCGGTGCAAGCGCCCGCGGCGGGACAGAGCGTCGCGTCGACGGGATCGAAATGGGCATGCTCCAGGCGCGTCATGAACCAGTCACGGATCATCTGCGCGGCGCGCGTGGCGGACATGGGCGAGCCCGTGTGATCGGCCGCCACCCGCTCCGTAGCTTCGACCTGTTGCGACGGCGTCGGGATGCGCGCGATCAGCAGCGCCACCGTCGGCGTGATTCGGCCGTCGCGGAGGTACTCGCGCGCCTCTTCGCAGAGCGATGTCAGCTTGAGCCGCGAGTAGACGTAGGTCTTGGACTTGCCGACCTTGTCGGCGATCTCCTCGACGGTGTAGCCGTGCGTGGTGTGCAGGCGCTCGTAGCCCTCGGCCTCTTCCAGCGGAGGGACATCCTCGCGCTGCAGGTTCTCCGTGACGGCCAGCTCGAGGGCCTCGGCATCGGTGAGCGTGCGGACCACGGCAGGGATCTGTTTGAGGCCCGCCAGCCTGGCCGCTCGCCAGCGCCGCTCGCCGGAGACGATCAGGAATCGCGCGTTGTCGGGCCGCACGAGGATGGGCTGCAGCACGCCCACTTTGCCGATCGAGTCGGCGAGCTCGCGCAGGCGCTCGGGATCGATGGTGCGGCGCGGGTTGTTGGTCCAGGGGGAGATCATGGAGATGTCGAGCATCTCGGCGGCGGATTCGCCGCGGAATGCCATGGCTTCAACGGTTGCGGGTTTCATGGGGCTCACTGCGCGTTCTCCGGTTCGTTCCGCGGCCCGGTCCACGGGATCGCCTCGTCATACGCGCTCGACTGTAGCTTCGGCGTCTCCACGCCTAGCGCCTTGAGGATCCGCAGAGCGGGTTCCGGGTCCATCACCCCGACTTTCATGTGATCGTGAAAGACCTGCGCCAGGCACATGCCGAACATGCCTCTATCCGAGAGACCCTGAATGCGATCCATCGCTGGTTTGATCGCGGCGATTTGTTTGGGCGTCAGGGAAATGATGATCTGCGACATGGCATCTCCAGTGCGGTAGGTCCGGGGATATCGCTCCCCGGCAGGCGGCGGGTTCTCAACACTGGGCCCGCTGGCTCTGTTGGGTGTCCATGCTCCTGGTCAATGTCGTCACCAGGGGCGGCCGCGCCGACGATTCGAGCGGCACACGTCGTCGAGGCCGGATATGGACCGAGGGAAACTACGCACTCGTTCTGCGCGGCCGCTGCGGCTCGCTGGGCGTCGGCGACCGGTCCATGTACTGGCACGATGCCGCGCCCTGCACCCAGGCCCACACCAGCACCTGGTGCTCGGACGGCGGCGGGCAATCGATCGGGCCAGCCACGGAGCGCGCGACGACGGACAGCAGCAGCGCGCCGATCACGACGATCAGGAGAACTGCGAGAGCGATGGCCTCTACTGGATGAAGATCCAGTCGGACCAGGATTCGCCGCCAGCCGGTCAGGAACATGGGGCGGGCGTTCATGCGAGGGCCTTGCATGCGAGCACGACCAGCGAGACGACCACCAGGGTGCTGGCGGTCATGAGCAGCGGCAGGGCCCATTCGAGCTCCCGGCCTGGGGGGTGGTGGCGGTGATGGGGCAGATTCATGGCGAGACCTCCACGAGCTGGTAATGCTGGATCGTGCATTCCTGGAGCGTCAGGCCACCCCGCGCGGCAAACCGGACGTACTTGGCGGTGATGCGCACGGGATTAAGGCCGTTCGTCTCCAGCGAGAAGTCCTGCAGGCCGATGATTGCGCCGTCCCCAAGATCGATCCGGCGCGGGATGCCGAGAAAATCGGCCAGCTGTTGGGCGGCGGTCATTGCCACGGCGCCACCTCGCACGGCAAGAGGTCATCTTCGGTCCACGAGCCGTCGGCGATCCTCGAACGGCGTTGGTGGTCGCGGAGCAGGTCCAGCGAACAATGGTGCTGGCTGTAGACGCCATCACCCTCGAACGCTGGAACGTCCATCCATTCCCCGCAATCTGGACATTCGACGCGTTTGCTCACAGGTCCCTCCTGAGATTCGCCGGCAGCGGCTCGAGGTAGCCCACGTCGCGCCGCAGGAGGCGGCGGCGGATGTCCGCACGGTCCATGATCAGTTCGTCGACAACCGCGTCGCGCAGGGGCGGGTGCTCGCGGTCGTCAAACGCCAGAACCCAGTTGTCGCCCCACTCGGCGACGGCGGCGCGGATCGAGCCGCTCGGGAATCGCGACTGGTCGAGCTCTGCTTTAAGATGCTGCCGATGGTTCACGCGACCCTCCTGTGATGAGGGTCGCCCCGCGAGCCTGGCGCCGGAATGGCGTTGCTGAGGCTGAGACTACCGCCGCGCGGGGCGACGGAGCGGACATTACCGAAAACGGTAAATTGCGTCAACCGTTTTCGGTAAGTCCTGCCGTTCAGAATGGTGTCTGACGTGCCGGGAGGGGGTTGTATGGCGAGATTGTCAGGGGTGCCGATGTTGGCTTGTGTACTGGTGATGTCAGCCGCTCAGGCAGCGGAAGATCCGGTGCCTCGGGACTGGATGGAGTTCAAAGTATCCAGGAATCCCCGAGATCGAAAGATGGTCGCGTGGATGGAACACCAGGAGTGGTGGGAGATTTGTATGCGATGGGGCAAAGAGGTTCGTTCAAAGCCGCAAGAACGCGAGACGGCGGCGCTGCGCGAGCATTTGGTCGTCACCCAGATGATCAACGGGAGGGACATGCTCGATGTCCCTCTCGGCTCGCTAAAGCTGGGCATGACGGAGTGCGGAATGTACGCTGTGTTGGGAAAGCCGACGCGAGTCAACCGGAGTCAGTACGCATCAGGCATGCACAAGCAGTACATCTACGAGAACCAAGGGACGTACGTCTACACGCTGACGGCCCCTGGATCGGCAGTCGGAGTAATCACGTCTTGGCAGGACTAGTGCCCGCCGCGCCTGTGCCGTATTGTGGCCGACGTTCGGCCAGGGCCATCGCTTGAATTGAGCCGACGCCGCTTGCGGCGGTCGGCTCGAATGACGGGTTAGCCGTGCGCCCAATGAAGGCACGGCGACTGATGGAGATTTGAAAATGAACGTAAGCCGCGAAATGCCGAAGTACGAATGCCACAAGAAGGTTTGGGCGCTGAAGATCGCGCATATTTTCTTGGCCGACAACAACGAAGGTGCAGAACTGACGCCGGAAGAGGATGGCTACGCGCCGTTCATGGTGTCGCAGGAATACATTGACAAGCACAAGCCTGAAGTCGGCGGCTACTACGTGGTGTATGCGGACGGCTACAAGTCGTTCTCGCCGGCCAAGGCGTTCGAGGACGGGTATTCGCCGGTTTGATGCAAGAGCCGTTATCGGTTCAGGCTGGTGACGGCTAACGTGGGAGCTAACTTGCGGGCCGCTTGCGGCACGTCAAGTTGAGCGACGGGTTAGCCCGCCCCACCCGAAGCGCGCAGATGTAACAGTGCAAATAGTGCTTGCGTGAGTGCTCACGATGACCTACAGTCCACCCATCGCAACACGCAACCAGGAGAGCAAGATGCAAGTTGGTCAACAAGTGATGGGGCACTACTTCAATGTGCGGTTTACTGGCGTCGTGACGCACTGCCGGCCGCACATGATGAACAGCAATCTTGTTCTGCACATCGACCTTGACGCCCCGATTGAAGTGTTTGGCGATGTGCGGGCAGCCATTGCAATGGAAGTGAGCGGAGAAGGTTGCGCGGCCGGCTATCCTGGGCGCGTAGAACCGGCAGACCCAGTGACCGCGTATTACGCGCAATCCAACGGTCACGGGCAACCGCAGAGCTTTTGCAGGTGAGCGCAGCCAAGACCGCAGCACAGCGCCAAGCCGAGCGAAAAGCCCGCGAACTCGCCGCAGGCCGCGTGCAGTGGAAGCGCTGGGTTCACCCCGACGACGTGCCAGCACTGACGGAGTACGCCGAAAAGCTGGCACGCAAGAGAGCCCGAAGTGAGAGAGCGGGCTAACGCCAATTCGGCCTCAGACGACGGAATTAAACACGTCGATTGACGCATAACACCCACGCAAGATAGATGCTAACCGCCAAGACAATTACTTGCGATCCGGAAGAAGTCTACGGCATCACCGGATACCGTCGGCCAACGTATCAATCGCGATCATTGATGTACATATCGGTAGAAATCGTGCAGTAGTAATTCGCTTTTCAAGACGATTCCGATAGTTAGGTGCGATCCGGTTCTAAAAAAGTGTGGCGCATTTTGAAGTTTGCCAGAGGAAGCGCGCCGGAGTTTAGAACCGAATTTCAAGAGGATTAGCCAGATGACGGACGAGGAAATACAAGCCGCCTACGATGAGACGGTGACACCGCCCTACGAGCATGCTAAGGCGTCAGAACCGCATCGATACAAAGAAGAAAGAAGAATGGGGCCAAAGTTACCGCAACTGAGCACACTGCCTCAATTCCTGTTGACAAAGCGCCAGCGTAGCCTCTATTTCTGCTCCGGCGTTGAAGGCGTCGGCGACTTCTCCTGCGGCAAGCGGCGCAGAAGTGCTTTCCAGTCTGGAGACTTCGGCGTCTGCAACGCCTCGGCACTCGGCGTGAATCGCGGGCACTCCGCGATCGATACGGGCCGCGAGGCGCATCCGCTCAGCGCGGTCAGCATCACGATCAGCAAGCCAAACCTTGACGTGAGCCACTTGAGCATCTGCAACCTCCTTTTCCAGCCTGCGATATTGCGTGTCCGTAGCAATTGCTACGGCTTTGACGGACTCAAGCTCGGACAGGTAAACGGCTTTGCCTTCCTGATAGCAATAGATGCCTACGGCAAGGTGCGTGGCGAGCATGCCCGCGATAGGGAGCCAAGAGGGAATCACTTGTCCGGCGCCTTGATCTTCTGCGTCGTGTTGCCTGCGATGTACGCGCCCACGGTGCCAATCACTACCAGCGCATAGGTGCTGCCCGCAGGATCGAGCTTGCCGACGTATTGCAGCAGCGTCGTAGCCATGCCGCAGCCCATCGTCATCAGGAAACGGCGCCCGCCGAAGGTTTCGAGATTCACGGTCTAAACACTCTCTTTCCTGATTTGGGCGGAACGCTTTGCAAGTGACACCACATCGGCGTGGAGTCGGGATGCTCTAGCCATAGGTCGTACTCTTCCAGAAGGTGCAGCGTCGCCAAGCACCAATCATCGAACAAGTCTCCGGGATCGTGCAGGTCTACGGCTTGGCACACGATGTGATTAGAGCGGGTCGCAGCGCCCGGAACCTTGGAATTGATTTGCGCAGGACGGTAGCCACTGGACACCATCAGCCGAGGCACTGACGGCAATTCGGCGTAGTACATGGACACAAGACAGTTCACGCGCTCCAGCAGGATTTGTGCGTTCTGTCGAAGCTGATCCGTGACGGGATATTGCTTGTCGCGGCCCATGAGGTAGTCATCGAGCGTAATCACTGCTGCCTCCAGATCAATTCCACCCGCCTCGCTTCCGCCTCCCTCCGCGCAGACTCTTCCTGCGTCTCTGCCAGTCCTAGCGCCTGCTCTTGGCATACGTGCCATAGCTCGTGCACGAGCACCGCAGGGTCCGCAGAGCGCAGCCGCACGACAGGGCCGCGCTGCTCGGCTACGCGCACGAGAGATGGGTCAGTGACAAGCGAGTAAACGGGATGGCAGTCGAAAATGGCAAGGAAGGCGAGAACCTCAGTCACGCCCGCGCCCTGTCAGCGTATCGTCAGGCCCAGGCATGCGGCGCACTCGCACTCGACCACGGAATACGATTGCAAACAGCAGACCGACCAATCCGGTACGTGGACGATTCGGGATGAACTCGTGGACGGTGACACCCTGCAGCGAGTCCGTCCACATGGCATGCGGGATGAAGCGATTCCGAGGGCTCCAGCACACCACGAGATAACCGCCCTTACGCCACCAGCGAGGGAGCGCATACAGCCAGCAATTGCCGAGGCGCATGACATGAGTGCTCCTAAACTTTGATGAGGTCGCATCGAAACTCGACGTGATCTTCATCGAACTTGTGCACGACTTCGGGCCACAGCAACTTGCCATCTTTGAACGTAAGAACAGCGAAGCCTGAACGCCATGAAGTGGGGGACGCTTCTAAATAGTCCTCGAATTGAGGACCATTCGTGTCCGCTAACGTTCCGCAATCGACGCCCCAACGCGGGCGGTCCGCATAGTCCGAAATAGGGCTTACTTTCAAGCTGTGTAGGTGCCCCGTCACCATTGTTTTGCCAGCATGCAAGGCGTTGTTGTGAGCCGCATGCACGCCGCCCTTGTACCGATGTTTGATAACGACATCGTCGTTAACGTCCAGCCGCCAGCAAGGCACCCACTCGGGGAAGTGGTCTTTGAGATGCACTCCGGGGACTTCCTTGTACTCGCTAGCGACGTTTGCCAGCCGCGTCTCGAACCTCAAGTCGTGATTGCCGCCGGGCCAGAACCGTTTAGCGTGCGGCGCAGCGTCTATGAGTTCGTCGAGTCTTTCCCGGCACGCGCGCAGTTCTTCAATAAGGCTAGGCTTTTTTTCCCAGCCGATAGAAGCGTGACGACTAATCCCCGCGCCGTCCAGAATATCGCCATCAAGCACCACGGCAACAGGGCTAAGGTCTCGCGCAAATCTCGTAAACGCGCGCCACGCCGTGGTGACGATGCCGGGCCAAAAATGTGCGTCAGAACCAACCAGCACCACGCCGGTATCAACAGTAAGGGAAACAACAGCTCCAGAGCGACGCTCGCCCACTCCCTTCGGACTTTGGTCATTCCATGTCTCCAGAGAGATGCCGCGCCTTGCTTCTATTGCGCGCCTACGGTCATGAACGACTCGCGTCGTGATGCCGAGGTGATTTGCGACTAGCGAAGGTGAACCGTACTGTTGCCAGAGTGCGATGAAGTCGTCTTCACTGCACTTGGCTTTCGGCATCAGTTCACCACTCTAGGACGGTGCTGCATGCACCACTCGTCCGATTCCATGATTGGCCGTGCCATGACGACGTTTCCGTCGTCGTCGCAGGCCATGATTTCCGGGGGGTTGAGTCGGCAGTAGCCGCGAGCTTTCTCGTCAGCGCCGACTTTGATGGAATGCCACGCGAGACAGGTGGAGCAGGTCGATACGTTCAGATCGTGCAAAGACTTCTTAGCGCGTGCCATGCGGGCTGTATACCCGTCCAGTATTACGCCTAGGCGTCATTTGAAGTGCGACTTGATGGCGTCACCGAACATGGACCACGCCACGCCGATTCCGGAGATCAGGAAAGCGATTCCGCCGAGAAACCCGTGGTACTTCGTGATTTGCTTTTCGATGCCCTCGACCTTTGTCAGAATGATCGTTTGGGTATCTAGAAATTGTTTGTGTTGGCTCTCAAGCACGGCGACACGCTCGGGGATGGATTCGGACATGTCAGTACCATGCGCGAACGTAAATATCCCATTTGTTAGCTGCAAGTGCGGTAATAGAACTAGGCGTTCCCTTGTTGGTTACCGCAATGCCGCCAGCCACCAAGACATAAACGTTGGTTGAATCGTAGGCAATCGTCAGATATTCCGTTGCCGTTCCGATGCCGGACGGAATGTAAATGCAATCATCGACTGCATATCCAGCATCCGTAGAAGTGCACTGCACCCATACCGATACCAGCACTGGCCGCTGACCAAGGCCATGCGCAAAGGTGAATGTCTTGTTGAATGCGTCGTAAGTCTGCGCGGCAGGCGGGCTGCCAAGGTCTGCAGAGTTCCGTGAGAACACCCGCGCAGAGTTCTCCGACAACGAAACGGCGGCATTGACTGCGCCCGCGCTCGAAATCGTCAGTCGCCCCGGCGTGTTGTTTGTGCCCAACTGCAAGGCACTCGCGCCGGTCGTGTAGATGTTGAACACGCCCGCCGATGTGGACGTTATGCTGGCCGTGGCGCCCGCTGCCGTAGATCCTAGCATGCATGCAATCGTCCCGGAATCTGCCGTGACAGCCAGCGTACTCGACGCACTTGAACCCGCGTTCGTATTGGTAACGGTCACCGTTCTGGCGCCGTTCGTGGTCGCTGTCCCGAACGTAGCGTTTGCGCCTGTCGTCAGGGTGACCGCATTTAGCAACGTCAGGTCCAGCGTTGCTGTGACGTTAACTAGTTGAAACTGCGTGCCGTCGTAGATAATTTCTGCCGTCACCCCGGCAACAATGTCCCCAGCTACCAAGGCATTCGTGCCTTGTTTAGTGATGGCTACGGCGCCTTTGCTATTGATGTTGATCGTGACGGCGCCGGTATTGGTGTTCGCCACCACGAAGCGGAACACCTGTCCGGCTGCATAGGCACTGAAGACAGGCGTCACTGCTGCCGTAATAGTGTCTGTCCCGGCGACGCTGGTAAGTAGCTGGTAGGTCGCCCCCTGAACCTGCCCATAGGCCGCGTATTCAGTCGCCGCAGAGGCATTGCCAACCCCCGTGTGCTTGTAGCCGCCCATCGGCAGATTGCCCGTAGGCGTGTTCTGGCCGTCCTTGGTCAGACACAGGGTAAGTCCCGTCGCCACCTCATTGAGCGTGCCGTTTGCCCATGTGCTGGAAATCGTCGTTCCGGTGACGACAGGATTGCCGGAGTACGTAATGGAAAAAGTACCGCTGCCGTTCCAGCCCATATGACAAAGCTCCTAAAACAAAAAAGCCCCGCCAGCGGTTAGACTGGAGGGGCTATGACTTTTGAACTCGCTTTAGTGCTCAGACCATTGCTGCTGCTTGTGGTCGTCGCCGGGATACTTATTCCCGCGAGGCTGGCCGTGCAGCGTTACATGCGCGATGGCCCGCTAAAGAGGGTGTTACTTTTCCGCATTAGTAGCGCCTACGACACCGGGGACGAGCGCACTCGGTAGATAAGCCGCAGGACGTTGCAGCATTTGCGGCAATGCCGACTGTCCCGCCTGCATCCGCAGTTGTTGGGCTAACCTTGGATCGAGCAGCGCCCGTGCAAGCTGCTCCTGCACATTCGGCTCCGCCGCTCGCTTGTAGATCAGCCCGGGAATCGACGCTGCCGTCCTGCCTAGCGTGGACTGCGCCAAAGCATCTGCCCACGATCTAGGCATCCCCAAGGGGCCAAAGATCTGCGCCATGATGTCTTGCGAGGCAAGGTTCTGTGCCGTGTTGCTGCCGACTCCGCGCGCCGATTCCTGAGCCGCAGCCCGGGTCGCCAAGTCCGCCTTTATGCCTTCCAGCAAGTTGACATTCCCGGGAGACAGGGTGTTATCCACCGTAGATCCGGCATACCCGGTGATTCGAGGGATCTTGTCATCCAGGGATTGCAGCGCAGCTGCGAACTCCTGCGCCCTTACCCGGCTTGGCATCCCTTCGCCACTCATCAGCGCGGGCACAAGCTTTTCTTCTAGGGCCTGCCCAACCTTGGATTCGTTGATGGGCCGAGAAAAGATCGCGTAATTACGGTCTGCCTCGCGCAGTTTGGGTGCGATCTGTTCCATGATCGAAATCAGGTCGCCGCGCGTTTGCTCCAGTGCGCGCAATTGATTCTTGCCAATGCTGGACGTGGCCGACCCGGCCTTCTCGATACTGTCATCTAGAGCCTGCTTGACGAGTTGCAAGCCTTCGACACTGCCTGACTTGGCCTTGGCAATGGAAAGTTCGTCCATCAGCCCCTCAGCCCTGCGGATGGCCGCTTGCACAGAGGGGCGAGCCATCAAGTTTTCAATCTGAGGCTTTAGAGCCTTCGACATGCTTTGATTCACGCCGCCTTCCGCCGCATCCTTGTACAGACCTTCGGTCATGTAGGAGCGGAGTCCCTCGGCCATGGCGCGCGTTTGAGGCGTTCCTGCGATGCCCCGCACGGCATTGGCAGCGGCAGCATTCTGTTCCAGCGCGCGACGCGCCAGAGCGGCGGCAATGTCAGGGCTTGCGGAGCCTGCGCCGCGCTCCAAGACAGCCAAGCCGGGATCGCGGGTCGCCTGAGACAATGTCGGCTCCCATCCGGGAGTCTTGGCGGAAGCGGGCGCCCCTGATCCGGTCGCAAATCGGTCCAGCGTCCGCCCGACGATGTCGTCTACGCCGCTCTTCCTGAACGGGTCTACAACCGCTTTGACGAGCTGCGGCAGCACTCGCAACGCCGCCGCCGTGCCTGCCCCCCACATCGCCCCGCTGGCGCCGTGTTCGAGTCTGCTCTCGCCTGTCTCTACCGGCTGCAATAGCCCCGTCCCGGCCCCGATCAGGGCCGAGCCCGCAACCGTGTTAGCGCCAGGAATCGCCGCAGTCGGGAGGAAGGACGCCATGCCGCCCGTAATGAAGCCGCCCTTGCCCGCTCCGGTGTTCATCAAGGGGCGATCCAGTTGCGCGGCTTCGTCGATTTCCTGCTGCGAATTGACGCCAAGGAGTTGGCCCGCGCCCCGGGCCACATCCGTCATGCCCTTGCCCGCACCGGCCAGGAATTTTTCCGTCCCGGTCATCCCTGCCGTTGGGTTGTACTGTTCCGGCTCTTGCGGCACAAATCGCATCTTCTGCGCTTTGGCGATGATCTGCTCAATCGGCGTTCCTTCCGGAACCTGAACCGGAATGATGTCCCCGTTAGGCGCCTGAACCTTCTTGATGACGAGTTTTGCCATGGCTATGGTTACTCCAGAACCGACCAGCCCTTCGCGTCGCCTTTGGACGGAGGTGCCGTAATGGCACGCTGACGCATGACCACGCGCCCAGGATCAAGGCCGTACTGTTTGGCAAGTCCTTCGTACTGTGCGTCAAGCTTTCCTTGTTGCTGCTCTGCCGTCTGATACAAAGCGCCCGCAATGCGCTGGATTTCGGCAACCTGACTCGGCGTGAGCACCTGACCTTTCATGACGACGTTATGCAGGTTCAAGAACCTGTCCATCAGTCCGGTAGACTTGAGCGCCATGCTCAGTTCGCTTTCGCGAACCACCGAATCCGGATCAAGCATCTTCATGAACTTGGTAGCCCCGGCCAGCGTTGCAGGCGCGGTTATGGGTCCGCTCAAAGATGCGTTGACGGTGTTGTAAGCGTCGCGCAGTTTGACGAACGATTTGCTTGCGTCCGTGTGTTCCGCGCGAAGATCCTTTTCGTTCTTGAAGGTTTCCTTCGGAAATCCGACTTGCTGCGTTACCTTCGTTCCGGAGTTCCCAATGACCTCGCCCAACGGCGATTCGCCCAGCGTCCCGGCGGCCGGGTCGAACGTGCGAAGTTCCATGACAACATCGCCGTTCTTGTCGTAAACGATATTCCCGCTTGCGTCTTTCTTGGCGACCTTCTCTGTCTTGAGATCGCGCGGCGTGACCGGCTTCGGATTGGTCGCCATCGGCGCTTGCCCAGGAATCCCGTAGGTTTCGCCAAGCCCGAGCTTGACGGGGGCGAGATCGCCAAGCTGCTGCTGCAGGTTCAATTGCGCGATCTGCTCGGGCGCCATGCCACTATCCAGCGCCTCAATCATCATCTGCAGACGCTTTGCTTTGATCGGATCGGTAAACTCTGGAGCACTGCCAGCCTGGCCTACGACGTTCACTTTCGGGACGACGTTCTGCTGCTCGCGCAAGGCCGCATTGAAGTCCAGTTTCGGCCCTTCCAAAGTGAAGTCGCGCCCCGCCTGAAACGGAGATTTTGGATCTGGCGCGTTGATGTCGTAGGGAGCGAAGCGGGGGTTGTTCTCGTCGGTAGGCGGGCGTAGGGCATCAAGTTGGTCTGAGAGCGCCTTACGGCTGCGGTCTACCCGCCCCGTCGCCAGTTGCTTTTCTTCGTCGTCGGCCTTCCTGTTTTCCAGCGCAGAGACAATGTCCCCGACCGCATTTGCAAGCCCCATGGTCCACGGAGTCGGCACAAACCGATTCCCGACCATTTGCCCCATCGGAAGCGGCTCCTTGCTCACCAGAGCATCGGCAAGTCTGCGGCGACGCATAATACGACTTGCAGATGCCTGATCCTCCGGGTTCGACGGCATAATGGTCGAAGCTACTTGCGCCATGACAGGAGGCCCCTATGCGAGTTTCCATATTGATTCTTTGCGGGATTCTTTGTGCGTGTGCCACGCCAGAGGAAAAGGCCGCTAAGCTTGTGAAAGCCCATGCCCCGGTCTGCGAAGCACTTGGGTACAAGAAAGACACCGACGCCTTCCGGGAATGCATCCTTAAGAGGATTACCCGCCCCATTAGCCATGTCTATGTAGACGCCGATTAGCTGTTAGTCGGAGCCTTACCAAGCCATGCCCCCGCCGCCTTTCCTCCGGCCCCAAGCAATCCATTGATAAGAGCGGATCGGTATGCGGTCTGCGCGTTGTAAGCCCCGAGTTGATCCTGGCCCGTCGCTTGGGCAGCAGCGAATAGCGGCGATGACTGGATGTCCTGCCCGGTGTATTGCTGGAACTGCGGCAGATTCACCTGAGAACCGCTGCGCAGTGCGTTGACTTCGTTCAGCGGCACATTGCGGATCGCCAGTTCTTCCTGTAGCGCCTGCGGGCGTTGTTGCATTGCCGCCATGATCGCCTGCGATTCAGCATCGTTCCGCCCCGTGTTGAAGTCGCGCATCTCGTTGGAGTAAGCCTCTGAGCCCAACGGAATGCCTTGGTTCGCCATGCGGGTGCGCAACTGCTCTTCTCGCCTGTCCCACATGGGATTGAGGCGGTTCATGATGGACGCTTCCGCCTTGTTCTGCAGGTCGTCCACGCCATTCACGGACAGTTTCGTGCCGAAGGCATCGGAGATCCGTCCCAGTCCGCTCTCGGCGACGTTGCCGAGGCTTGTATACATCCGCTCTTCCTGCGCCTGCCGTTGCGCTCCCAGCGGGGTCAGTTCGTCGGTAATGAACGGGACCAATTCATCGCCCGTCATCTTCCCGCTGTAGTCGATCTTCCGAGTTCCGTAAGGCGTGGTCATCCACGGATTGGAGAGCTTGGCACTCGCAATTGCCGTGTCCTTGTTCGCCGCACCTTGCGCATTGGCTGCGCCCACATAATCCGGCGTGGCCGGTGCGCTTGGCTTACTGAACATTCCCATAGCGGGCATCCTCTTTTGTCAGAACCAGAATGACCATATCGCCGTCAACGCAGGCCGCAGGAATGCGCGCCACTTCCTTGAACCCCAAATGCTGGTCAAACCGCAAAGCCTTCTCGTTTGCAGTGGAAACACTGCCGATGACGCAGCGCACGCCCAATTGGCAGAACGGATACCAATGGATCATGTGCAACCACTGCCGATTCATGTACTCCGCCGCGATGTGAGCCGTGCAGGAAGCACCCGTGATGACGTTGTCATATATCGCGCCCGCTACTACCTTGTCCCCGTCAAGCAGGCCAATCGCCGCCGCATCGGGCCGGAAGCATCCGCCCGTTTTCTCCGCCACCCACTGCCCCACATCGTCCCCACCGCGAACGCTATAGGACACCGCCTTTCTCCATCACGAGGTCGGTGCTCATCCACTGCAATTCGATGCCTGCGCACTGCGCCATCATGCGGATACCCGCGCAAAAGCCCACCCCTGTCACGCCTTGCCAATACTTCGTCGGCGTAAGCCCTGCCCCCCATATGCCCGCGTCCCACAGGGATGTGCCCCATGTGCCATACGTGACAGGGGTGACGGCTAGCGTTGCCGTGGGCTGCTGAATGTCATATTCGATGTTCAGCGAGGCATAGATGCTGGGTGCGCCATTGCTCAGGAAGATCGGACGCATCAGCGTGTATCGCTTCTGGATGCCGGGCGTGTTGAAGTAGTTGAACGCCTGCAACGCATCGCCATTGATCCCCGTTCCGTCGTCCGCGTTCGACGACCATGCCACCGCCACATAGTCCGCGCCGCCCGCATACGCAATGTCATTCATCAGAGCGAACGTGTTGAAATCCCAGCCCGTATAGCGACACCACGACAGGCTGATGGTGTTCATCACATACTGATTGCGCTCCGTCGAACTGACAGGGACATTGCACCAAAGTTGATTCTGGCCGGGAAAGTAAAACAACTCCCATCCGAAATTTGCGCCGTAGGAATCCACTGCCTGCGAAACGGCATACTGGATCTTGTTCGACAGCGCCACTTGCGGCTGAACGCGCGACGATTGCAGCGCACCCGACATGGGATAGATGCCGTCCTGCGTAATGAGCAGGAGATCGCCCGCATACTTGAGAAAGCAGCGAGTTCCCACCGGAGCGCCAATCTGCCAGACGCCCTTAAGTTCGAATGTGCTTGCACTCGTGGGGTCGGTGCCAAGGTAGATAATGACCTCGCCCCGGTCGGTCACGAAGGCCGCATAGTCGTCCGCGCCCTCCCCCGCGTCGATAGTCCATGTCCCCATGGCGACAAGGTTGCCGCCCAAATTGGCGATCGCCGACAGATCCCATGCGCTCGCAGAACCCGCAATCGCATTTGTCCCGAGGTAGTAGGCTTTCAAGCCCACATTCGGAATCAGCCACACACGGTTCTTGAAGAGATTGATCTGCGAGCAAGTTGCCGTGTTGACGCCCGTGATGTCGTGCGATCCATCACCGTCTTCGTACCACACTGAGCCGTCGTAGCCCTGCAGCTTGTCCGCGCCGTTCACCGCGAGCATGTAAGCAGTGCCCGCGCTCGGCGTTACATTGATGTACTGGAACCGTGAGTTCGCCAACCCCGTGACGACCGCCGCACCCACGGCAGGCGGAGACGAAGTGCTTCCGCTCGTGGCGTCGTAAATGTCCCCGTCCGACACCGCCCACAGTTTAGTGGTCGCGCCTCCGGCATACACCATCAGCGTCTCGACCTGATCCGGGAAATCGGTCATCCAGACTTGATAGCCGTTGCGCAGGTTGCACGATGTAGTGGCCGGGAAGAAGTTGTCCAGGATGACCGCATCGCCGGGGGGCATTGCTGCCAATGGGTCGCGAGCATTCCAGCCACCGATGGGCGCGCGCAGACTCACCACCCGCGCAATCTGCTGGGCGGGCTTTCGTGCCGGGTACATCAGGAGCCGTAACCGCTGTCCGGGATGTTTTCCCAGCCGATCAGGATCGTAGAAATGCGTGGCGCAAAGGAAAGATTCGGTGCCGCCGAGTCATTGGCCTTCGCAATCCCGAGTTGCATCTGGTAATCACGGTCGAAATAGGTCGTGTCGAATCCCTTGACCTCGAAATACTTCTTCTTGAGCCCCAGCACCATGAGCCGGTCAGGATAGATGCACGTGTCCGTGTCGGCAGTGAATGCCGCCTTGGCAGTTCCAATGCTGCTCCTCGCCCAGTAGCTCGAAAAGTATTCGTAGCCAAGATATTCATTTGTGCCAAGGATCGGCCAGATCTGAAAGGTGCCGTCAAGAATCCGCCAACGGATGCGCGGCCCGGTGCTGATGTACCCGGACTTCAACCACTGCCATTGCTGCGCCGTCTCGGGCCCCAGCATCTCCCAGTGGTTCGACTTGTCCCACTGCGTGCGGTTGGCAAGCGCCACGTAGTCAGCAGGCAAAGCGTACTTGGTCTGCCCGAACGTGATCGAGGCCCCGACAATGGTGTTGAGGCACTCTTGATTCAGCGTGACCTGCGTTGCGCTATCGACGCTCTGTACTACGGCATTGGTCTGCACGCCAGACGCGGACGCACTCCACGACCCCGCCACAATCCCTGCCGTGCTCGGGATGTTGGTAATGACGGCGCTCCCGTCCACGATATCGCCGGTCGTCTGCACATACTGCGAATAAAAGGCGTATTCCGTGGACAGGGCTTGCCAGAAGTATTGGGGCGCCGTCAACTCGTACCCTACGGCGTTGAGCAATGCGAGCAGTTGCGTTACATCTTGCGTCGTATTGCCCGCCACCGTCGAAGGCACGGCGAGCCCCATTTCCGCCGTTGCCTGCTGAACGAGTTGCAGCATGGTTGCCATTTACGCAGCCTCTTTCCTGGGGCGACCGGGACCGCGCCGCACTTCTTCGCCGTCGTGGGCCTGTGCCTGCTGCTGTTGCAGCATGTTCATGAGCGCATCGATCTTCGCGTTCGTCTCTTCCTGCTTGGCGCGAAGTTCGGCAATCTCTTTCTCCTTCTGCTCCAGCAGTTCCGCCTGCTTGGTCGCATCGGCGTCCGTCCTGGCAGCTTTCAGCCACGCACGCGCCTTCTCTTTCAGCGCCAACGGGTCCATTCCGCCCGCCATGCCAATGCCTTGAATCGCCCCGTCTGCGGCTTCGGCAATGTTCTCCACCGTGAAAAACTTGAAGTACCTCAGCGATTCTGCAACCTCGCGCCCGATCAAAGGCCACTGCTCCAGCGGCGTGCCCACGCCAACGACCGTTCCGCCTTCCTTCGCCGCCTGATAGCGCGCCCATTGAATCGGGAAGCGCAGCTTGTCGCGCGACTCTACAGGCCGATTGATGTCGGTCAGTTGATTGCCGGGGACTTGAATGTGAATCCAGTCCATCCAGTCGTAGATCGGACGCCCCTCTTCTTTACTGCGGAACTCGTTCAGCCGCTTGTCCCAGCGGAAGGTGACGGCAAGAGCACTGTCGGGATTGGTGGCCCCGACAAATTCGGGGTTATTCAGATCGCTAGCGAGCATTGAAGATCCTCAAGGAGTTGAGTCAAGCATGACTAAGCATTGCTTCGCGTTCCGCATGCCAGAGTTCCGCGAAGTCCTGATGTGCGTATTCAGGGAAACAAGGCGTCCCCTTGGTGTAGTGGATCAGCTTGGGCGAACCACGCTCATAGCCCTCTTCGCCCACCAGCCAGTTCCATTCCTTCGGCATTCCTGCGATCTGATGATCCTTGCACCACTTGAACTGATGCAGGTCCAGCCCCTGTGCCTCGTTCACGTAATCAAGCGTCAGATTCTGGCACAGTCGATTGTTGAAGATCATCACGCTGGACCAATTCTTCCGGCTGTACGCCGTCTGCGGCTGTCCTAAGAACTTTGTCGCGTCTCTCACTGCGTAATCGTGCTTCACGACTCGGACCGCGTAGTTGTACGAATCCATGAGCGTCATGTAGTTCGACAGTTCTGCCACGTCCGATTGCACCAGCATGTCGCAATCCATGAAGACTGCGAATCCCTCGTAACCGCATAGCCACGGCACCAAGAATCGAGAAATGGAAAAGTCGGTTGAATCGAACTCGCCGCGCGCCCGGGTAAAGAACCCGCGCATATGGTCTCGGTTAAGGTGAGTGATCGCGACGGGGATCGAACTTCTTGCGTTGATGGAATGCTCAAGCACGTAAGACGCTACAGACTCGTGCTTGTCGTACCCTATGAAAATCCTCATTTGACCGCTTCCAGGCGCATGTCCCGGCGTCTATGATGAAACTTGGGTTCTGCAAGGCGATACCGGGCGAAGCCGCAGTTACGTATCTCTTGCGACAGTTCCTCTTCTGACCAGCACCATTGATGCATCATCGCCGGGTTCCGATACTTGGGGTCACCGAACAGCCCCCAAAGAATCAACCGCTCTTCCCGCTCTCCCTGCGCGTACATCTGCATGATCTTGTCAAAGCAAGGCAGTTCGAGCACAAGCAGGCCCTTGGGCTTCAATAGCGCGTGCCAATGCTTCAATGTGTTCGCGGCGTCCCAGCGTGGCAGATGCTCGAACAGGTGGATTGCCTGGATCTCGTCCACCGTCCCGGGCTCATAGGGCAGGTTGCGCACGTCTGCAAGCACGTCGCCCTGATCCATGTCCACATTCACGAAGCCGGGCCAACGCCTCGGCCCGCAGCCTAGATGGAGGCGAACAGGTCGGACCATTGCTTACCGATGATCTCTGGGGCGTACTTGCCCTCGATATAGTTTTGCGCTTCGCTTACCCGGTCGTTGATCTCGTCCGAGAAGGCGCGCAGCCATTGGAATGCCCCGGCCACGTCTCCCACCCAGACGAAGGACGAAAACTCCCGATAGGCAGGATGGTCCTCGCAAATGGCGAACACGCCCGCCCGCAAGGCATTCACGAGCCGATTGGGGCTCTTGTACTCGTGCCCCGGAAGCGTAGGGAATAGGGCCACGTTCGCCAGCGCCAATTCCTGATTCAGCGCCTCAAGGCTCCATTGCCGGTGCGGGACTTGGTCATTCGGCCCGGTCACGATACGCAAATCGATTCCGTCCAGCATGGGGAACAAGCGAGACATCGCTGGCAGGTTGCA
>OFRM01000135.1_pt1 | contig 33318 bp, 28 predicted proteins | sample 1543101 | NCBI WGS metagenome assembly OFRM01 (sample SAMN07774223, study PRJEB24372) | wastewater metagenome | isolation source: Exp Tend VB 0WW | collected 2016-02
ATCCGGGTTCGTCTCAGCCACAATTGCCAGTCGTGAACCACGTTTTAAATTGAAAGCTTTCAAACGTCGCGCCAGCGCCAATGCTTGCGTTCGTAAAGTGCGATACGGCAACACGACCGAAAGCTTTCCGCTGCCGGCATAAAAATTCGCACCTGTTTCACCTTCGGCGGCATAATCCAAGGCCTCAGACAAAGTAGTGAAGTCTGCTAGACGCAGTGGAATACTGTTTTGCGTAGGCGTAGACACTAGCGTGGGCAGTATGTTTAGATTGGTTTCTGGCACTCGATCCAATTTGAATCCTTTGACGATATCGTGTAGCGAATTTATTTTTCAGACAATTCGGGTCTGCAAAGGGTTAATTATATAACCGATTTAGATACAAACAATCCGCATTTCGTTACGCGTGGACATTTTTACATATATAACGTTACAATTATATGCTAGTCATTCCAGTGTCGAAATGGGCACCGAATCGAATCCTGATTGGAATTTTTAGTGCGGAACGTGAAGGATCGTTCAAAAAATTGTAATAATTTATACTTTTATTTTGTACGCCGCATCAACATTCATGCATTTAAAATAATTTTTCCACACTCTACCTGAATTCAAAAGGGCCGAATTTATCCTCCGGCGCGCATATTATGACCAGTCTGACCCCTAGGAATCCATCAACGCTGCAAATCATTCCTGTTGTCAGCAAAGATCAATGGACACAGTTTATACGCATTCCCAATATTATTCTTGGAAGCGATCCAGCCTGGGTACCTCCTTTGGAACTGGAGCGTCGTATGCATCTGTCGCCAAAACACAACCCTTACTTTCAGCATGCTCGCATGCAGGCTTGGATCGCCAGACGAGGCGATCAATTAGTTGGTCGTATCAGCGCACAAATCGATCAATTGCATCTAGAGCGCTACAATGACGCCACAGGATTTTTTGGCATGCTGGATGCAGAGGACGATGTAGAGACTTTTCGTACACTTATTAAAACAGCAGAAGATTGGTTACGTGAGCAAGGAATGCAACGTGTTCGTGGGCCATTCAATCTATCAATTAATGAAGAAATGGGTCTGTTAATTGATGGTTTCAATACCCCACCCGTATTCCTCATGGGTCACGCGTTGCCTTACTATGCCAAACATATTGAGCAATCTGGCTATAGCAAAGCTAAAGATGTTTTGGCCTACATGATTCCACCAAATTTCGATATGCCGGTCATCATGCAACGTCTGGTGGATGCCTCAGCACATCGCGTGAAGGTCAGACCCATCAACATGAAACGCTTCAACGAAGAGATCTCTCTCTTGCGTGACATATTTAACGATGCATGGGCCGAAAATTGGGGGTTCGTCCCATTTACAGAGGCAGAATTTCGTGAATTGGGAAATAATTTACGCTTCCTAGTGCATCCAAAATTGATACAAATTGCCGAGGTCGATGGTGAAGCCGTGACCTTTGTCGTCGCTCTACCTAATATCAATGAAGCAATTCGTGACTTAAAAGGCAAACTATTCCCGTTTGGCTGGGCGAAACTGCTATGGCGTCTCAAAGTCAGCTATCCAAGCACAGCACGTGTTCCGTTGTTGGGTGTTAGGCGTAAATTTCAAAACACCAGACTTGGACCAAGTTTAGCATTTCAAGTGATTGATAAGGTGCGCCAGCAACTTCATACGTTAGGTGCCAAAGACATTGAATTATCCTGGATTTTAGAAGACAACGCCGGCATGCGGCATATCATCGAAGCGATCGGTGGCAATGCCTACAAGCGCTACCGCATATTTGAGCGCCAGTTGAATGAAGTTTGAGATGGCGCTGAGTTTGGCTTAGCTTTTTAACCTGTTCGACAGAATTAAACCGCTAAATTCAACGGCTATAAATGGAATTGACACGAAAAGGCACCACAACTGCATTGAAAATGTTGAATTGGCGTAGCACGTCGATACCAAAGACAACAAAAAATCACTTCCTCGTCTACAATAGCTGACCGTATTTCTTGTTATGAAATACCAGTGCTAGACCGACACTAGGCAATCAATAATTCATTTAACCGTGCCCTCTCTCTCCCTATGACATTTCAAGTTGAAACTCCTTCCGCTCTATCGTCGATGAGCGTACAGAAAAACTCGTCGCGCAAGCGTTTGATTGTTGTAGCCGTATTGGTTTGCCTGATGATTGCTGCGGGCACCGCTTGGTTAAAAAACTCGCAACCTAAAAATACCGCCACCATAAATACCTCACAAAGCACAAACAAATTAGATGGACAGAATCCGGCGGGGACAAAAATTGTACCGGTTGTAGCGGCAGTAGCACGTCAACAAAATCTAGAAATTCATCTACTTGCGCTTGGGACGGTAACACCACTGAATACCGTGACAGTTCGTAGTAGAGTCGAAGGACAGTTAATGAGCGTTTCTTTTGAAGAAGGTCAATTGGTGAAACAGGGTGACCTACTCGCGCTGATTGATCCTCGCCCATTTGAAGTGCAGCTTGCGCTTGCCAATGGTCAGTTGGCGCGTGATCAGGCAATCCTAGAAAAAGCAGAAGCCGATTTAACCCGATATCAAACCTTATTAAAGCAGGAGTCTATCTCGGGGCAGCTAGTTGATAATCAAATCTCGCTTGTTCGCCAATCAAAGGCGGCTGTACAAACCAGCCAAGGCAATGTTGATAACGCGAAATTACAACTTTCATATACACGCATCACAGCGCCAATCAGTGGCCGGCTTGGTCTCCACTTAATTGGTGCTGGCAACGTTGTGCGTGCTTCCGATCAAAATGGTATCGCTACGATTACCCAGTTACAACCGGTTGGGGTAGTTTTCTCTATTCCGGAAGACAGTCTACCGCGCATTATGAAGCTGCTACATAACGACGAAAAAATCCCCGTCGAGGCATTCGACCGCGCGCAAAAAGAAAAATTGGGTAAGGGACGTTTATTGGCAGCAGATAATCAAATCGATAGCACTACCGGTACCATTAAACTCAAAGCAGAATTTGCCAATACAGAAGGCGGACTTTTTGCCAATCAATTTGTGAACATTAAAATTCCTGTCGAGACTCGAAAAAATGCTGTTGTTATTCCATCTGCGGCAATCCAGAGGGGTGCCAACGGTACATTTGTATATGTAGTGAAAGCCGATAAAAGTGTCACCGTGACGCCAGTCAACATCGGCGCGGTTCAAGGTGAAATGACCAGCATTGACTCTGGTATTACCGCAGGAATGCAGGTTGTTATTGAGGGTGCAGATAACTTGCGTGAAGGTAGCAAAGTGACCTTGCGAGAGTCGCCTGCTGTACCAAGCACATCAAGCCCGCCTACCACGGTACAAGGGCAGACGAACACGAAATCCAATTCAGCCGCAAAATTAAATGCTGCAACCGATGCGACGGATCGCCCAGCAGTCAAATCATGAACCCTTCCCGTCCGTTTATTTTACGTCCCATCGCAACCTCTTTGCTGATGGTGGCAATTCTATTGGTAGGTCTTCTCGCCTATCGATTGTTGCCCGTTTCTGCCTTACCCAAATTTGATTACCCAACAATTCAAGTAGTCACCTTGTATCCGGGCGCTAGCCCGGAAATTGTTACCTCGACTATCACCGCACCATTAGAGCGCCAGTTTGGGCGGATGCCAGGTCTAAATCAAATGTCGTCCACCAGCTCAGGTGGTGCATCCATCATTACCCTGCAATTCAATCTTGATCTAGCACTTGATATCGCTGAACAAGATGTGCAGGCAGCGATTAATGCGGCAACAAACTTACTTCCAGCTGATTTACCGCAGGCACCTATCTACAGCAAAGTTAACCCAGCGGATACGCCTATCATCACCTTGGCATTGACATCACGCACCATGCCTTTGCCGGATATACGTCGACTGGTTGACAGTCGCTTCACGACAAAAATTTCACAACTTTCGGGAGTTGGTCTAGTCAGTGTGAATGGCGGACAACAACCAGCAATTCGCATCCAGGCCAACCCCAAAACATTGGCCTCGTATAAATTATCCCTTGATGATCTTCGTACTGCCATAATAAATGCCAACTCAAATCAAGCTAAAGGCAGCTTTGATGGGCCTACGCGCTCATCAACAATCAGCGCCAATGATCAACTAAAATCTAGCGAAGAATTTCGCTCCACGATTGTTAGCTATCGCAACGCTGCGCCAGTATATTTGCGCGATGTAGCAGAAGTGGTCGATGCTGCCGAAAACACACACTTAGCGGCATGGGCTAATCAATCATCAGCGTTAATTATCAATGTACAGCGACAACCCGGTGCCAACGTCATTGAGGTGGTGGATCGTATCAAACGCATACTGCCTCAGTTACAAGCATCTTTACCCGCCGCTATCGAAGTAAGCCTGTTAACAGATCGCACAGAGACCATCCGCGCTTCGGTGCATGATGTGCAGTTTGAATTATTACTTGCCGTCGCACTTGTGGTAATGGTGATTTTTATTTTTCTACGTAATCTAACTGCCACAATTATTCCGAGTGTGGCCGTGCCATTATCCTTAGTTGGTACATTCGCCGCTATGTATCTGGCAGGGTTTTCCGTCAATAATCTAACTTTAATGGCACTCATCATTGCGACAGGATTTGTGGTGGATGACGCAATTGTGATGATCGAAAACATCATGCGCCATATTGAGGCAGGCGTCCCGCCATTAGAAGCTGCCCTCAAAGGGGCACAGCAAATCGGCTTTACTATTATCTCTTTGACCGTCTCGTTGGTTGCAGTGCTGATCCCGCTACTATTTATGGGTGATGTTATTGGACGTTTATTTAGTGAATTTGCCGTCACCTTATTGGTCGCTATTTTAATTTCAGCATTCGTGTCACTGACATTAACGCCAATGATGTGCGGCAGATTATTAAAACATTCTGTGGGACTAACACCCTCTCATTCAAATAAATCTGATGGCGCTTGGTTTAATCGTATCACTGCGCATTATGAGCGTATGTTGGCGTGGGTACTGGATCATCAAGCATCAACTTTGATGGCTGCTGGTATTACACTAGGATTGACAATCCTTCTGTATATTTTGGTGCCAAAAGGGTTTTTCCCGAATCAAGATACCGGTGCAATTCAAGGAATTACGCAAGCTCCTACCAATATTTCTTTTAGCGCCATGGCTGAACGTCAACAAGCGCTTGGACGGATTATCCTTAATGACCCTGCTGTTGAGAGCTTGTCTTCATATATCGGGGTCGATGGCAGTAATCCGACCTTAAATAGTGGGCGGTTATTAATCAATTTAAAACCACAATCGATGCGCGATCATGTCGCCAAAGTTATGCGCCGTTTAGAGGCAAAATTAGCCGCAGTAGAAGGCATACGCCTGTATATGCAAGCTGTGCAAGAACTAACGATTGAAGGAAAAATCAGTCGTACGCAATATCAACTTTCATTGGAAGATGCAGATGCCCACACTTTGCGGGCATGGGTGCCAAGACTTATTGAAAAATTAAATAAAGTACCCGCGTTAACCGATGTCACCAGCGATCAACAAGAAGGTGGTCTGCAGGCGTATGTCGAGATTGATCGCGCTGCAGCTGCACGCTACGGCATTACCGCTGATGCCATCGATAACGCCCTTTACAATGCTTTTGGACAGCGCCAGATCACGACCTTATTTACAGCAACCAATCAACAACGGGTCATACTTGAATTAAAACCTGAATTTGCTACCGGTATTACCGCACTCGACAATGTCTATATCAGTTCGGGCGTTCGTGCATCAACCACACAAAGTAATAACACAGCGCCAGCGCAAATTCCGCTCTCGTCGGTTGCGACTTTGAGCGAAAAATCCGCACCGCTCGTTAACACTAGATCGGGGCAATTCCCCTCTGCCACCATTGCGTTTAATTTAGCATCCGGTGCAACATTAGGTGAGGCGATACAACAAATCAAAGATGTGCAAGCTGATTTAGGATTACCGGCCAGCACGCAATTGAAATTCCAAGGTGCAGCGCAAGCATTTCAAAATTCACTGTCAAACCAGTTATGGCTGATCCTCGCTGCGATTGTGACGGTGTATATTGTTTTGGGCGTGCTTTATGAAAGTTACATTCATCCGATCACAATCCTCTCTACTCTTCCATCAGCAGGTGTCGGCGCCCTACTGGCACTGATGTTAACTGGCAATCAGCTTGACGTGATTTCGATTATTGGTATGGTTCTCCTGATTGGCATCGTTAAGAAAAATGCGATCATGATGATCGATTTCGCCTTGGACGCGCAGCGCGAACAAGGTCTGACGCCGCGCGAAGCGATTTTTCAGGCTTGTCTATTACGCTTTAGGCCAATCATGATGACCACTATGGCTGCGCTACTAGGTGCGCTGCCCCTAATGTTAGGTTGGGGCGTTGGTTCTGATATTCGTCATCCGCTTGGCGTGACATTGGTGGGGGGCTTAATTTTGAGTCAAATCTTGACTTTATTCACCACACCGGTAATTTATTTAGCATTTGAACGTCTTACTCATTCTATGAAAGGCATCTCCGATCAAGCTGCCTCGTTCACAAACGAAAATCAGCAATCGTGAGAAGCGTGCCATGAATCTGTCTGCACCATTTATTGCCCGCCCGGTTGCTACCACCTTATTAACAGTCGCGGTCGTTTTGGTGGGATTGGTTGCTCTCTATTTGCTTCCTATTTCGCCCTTACCACGTGTTGATATCCCAACCATTCGGGTATCTGCATCTTTGCCTGGAGCCAGCCCAGAAACTGTCGCTGCAGCCATCACTACGCCACTGGAACGCGCCCTAGGACGCATCGCCGGCATTACTGAAATGACCTCCAGCAGCACTTTGGGTAGTTCACGGATTGTTTTACAGTTTGAGTTAAATCGAGATATCAACGGCGCTGCCCGCGATGTTCAGGCCGCACTGAATGCGGCCAATAGCGAGTTACCAGCCGCGCTACCGACCAACCCCTCATATCGCAAAGTCAATCCGGCCGACGCCCCGATCATGATTTTGAGCCTAAGCTCAGACACCATGACACAGACCCAGATTTACGACAGCGCATCAACTATCGTTGCACAAAAGCTGTCGCAACTCAAAGGCGTCGGCGAAGTCGAAATTGGTGGTGGGGCATTGCCAGCGGTGCGGGTTGAGTTAAATCCACGCGCCTTAAATCAATACGGGATTGGGCTGGAAGACGTTAGAACTGCCCTATCCGCCTCAAACTCAAATCGCCCATTAGGTACCTTTGACGATCAACATCGGCAATGGCAAATTGCCTCGAATGGGCAATCACGCAAGGCACAAGACTACCTTCCAGTTATTTTGAATTACCGTAGCAACGGCGCACCAATTCAATTACGTGATGTCGCTCAGGTAAAAGATTCCGCGCAAGACTTGCTCACCGCTGGATTAGCCAATGGAAAAGCCGCCGTGCTGGTACTGATACGGCGTGAATCAGATGCTAACATAATTGAAACCGTTGATCGAATTAATCAACTGTTACCTAGCCTGCATGCCTCAATCCCAGCGGCAATCAATTTAACAGTAGAAATGGAGCGCACCAGCACCGTTCGTGCATCGATGCGCGATGCGGGTGCCACTTTAGTGATTGCAGTTGGTTTGGTGATCTTCGTTATGCTGCTATTTTTGCGCGATTTTCGTGCTGCGCTGGTGCCTAGTGTCGCCGTGCCAGTTTCCCTGATTGGCACCTTCGCCGCCATGTATTGGCTTAATTTCAGCATTAATAATTTATCGCTCATGGCCATCACGATTGCGGTGGGCTTTGTCGTCGATGATGCGATTGTTGTAGTTGAAAATATTTCACGCCATATCGAAATGGGGGTTCCGCCCAAGGAAGCCGCGCGCCTTGGTGCCAAGGAGGTGGGCTTCACAGTCTTAGCAATGACTTTGGTACTCATCGCTGTGTTTATTCCGATGCTTTTTATGGGCGGTTATGTCGGGCTGTTTGTACGGGAATTCGCGGTTACATTGGCGATAGCGATCTTTATTTCTCTGATCATTGCTCTGACCACCGCACCCATGATGTGCGCTCTTTTGATTAAACCGGCTAACCTCAAACATCAAAAAAGTCAGCTCTTTCAATGGAGTGAACGGGGTTTTGCGAAGTTATCTCAAGTATATAGCCGTAGCCTAAGCTTCGCTTTGAAACATGCACCTCTTACCATGCTGATATTGCTACTAACGGTTGCATTGAACATCTTCCTTTTTGTTATCGTTTCCAAGGGCTTTTTTCCTTCGCAAGACACGGGGCAACTTACTGGCAAAATTCAAGGTGACCAAAGCATGTCTTTCCAGTTGATGGAAAAAAAGCTCGATGAATTTGTCAAAATTATTCAAGCTGACAAAGCAGTGCAAAGTGTGGTCGGATACACCGGTGGCACACAAAGAAATAGCGCCTCTGTATTTGTTGCCTTAAAACCTTTATCCGAACGAAAAGAAAGCTCCGATACTATCTTGACGCGCTTGCGTTCACGTATCGACCAAGTGCCAGGCGCCACCTTGATTCTGACGCCGATACAAGATATCAAGGTTGGCGGGCGGCAAAGTCGTTCATCGTATCAATACACCATTCAAGCCGATGATATCGAGCTATTGCACGTATGGGAGCCTAAAATCCGGCGCGCTTTGGCACAAATTCCTGAACTACTTGATGTTGACACTGATGAGCAGAGTAAAGGTATTCAAACTAACCTCCATATCGATCGTGCCACAGCAGCGCGCCTAGGTATCAGCACTCAACAAATTGACAGCACACTTAACGATGCTTTCGCACAGCGCTCAATTTCAACTATTTATGAACCACTGAATCAATATCGAGTGGTAATGGGAGTTGCCCCAGAATTAGCGCAATCTGCTGATGCACTCGATTATCTGCAGTTAATTAATCGGCAAAGCGCACCTGTCCCCTTATCTCAACTAGCTCAATATAATCAAACCGAAGCAGCTTTGAGTGTTAATCACCATTCACAATTGGCGGCAACAACGATTTCATTCAATTTGCCCAAAGGCGTTTCACTGTCAAAAGCAACACGCTTGATAGACAGCGCCCTGCATGATTTAGCGCTGCCAAATTCAGTACGGGGGAGTTTTCAAGGTTCGGCAAAAGCCTTCAAAGAAGTTTTAGATAATCAACCGATATTGATACTCGCTGCGATCCTGACTTTGTATATCGTGCTTGGTATTTTGTACGAAAGCCTGATTCATCCGCTGACAATTTTATCCACCTTGCCCTCTGCGGGTGTTGGTGCGTTGTTAGCACTCATGCTTTTTAAAATGGATTTTAATGTGATCGCCATGATTGGCATTTTCATGTTAATCGGGGTTGTCATGAAAAACGCCATCATGATGATCGACTTTGCGCTAGACGTGCAAAGAAACAAAAATGCCTCGGCTAGTGATGCTATTTTTCAAGCCTGTATTTTACGCTTGCGCCCTATTCTAATGACCACCATGGCCGCATTGCTCGCTGCAATTCCTTTGGCTTTGGGTACAGGTGATGGTGCAGAAATGCGTCAACCCTTGGGAATTGCTATTGGTGGTGGATTAATCGTAAGCCAGTTACTAACACTATATACAACACCTGTCGTCTATATCTATCTAGATCGTTTTCATCATTGGCTACGCGAATTAATTCAAAATAATTTTCTTACACGTGCTGTTGAAACCAACGAATTGCAATCGACTGCTCCCTCGACCGACCACCTGTCATGATCATGAACCATAAAGCTTCTATCCCATCCCATGCGCGCCTGTCATCGCAATCAAGCGCACTTAAACAGGCGGTGCGTCTTTCAACGGTGAAATTCAATGCACTGCTATGGATCGCCACTTCATTAAGTGCATGCACTGTGGTTGGCCCTGATTATGTACGCCCAACCATTGATGTGCCTAAAGCATTCAAGGAAGCCAATTCTACGCAGATCACATTGGCTTCCAACGCAACTAGCGTAAATTGGTGGACCATATACGCTGATAGGCAGCTTGACGATTTAATCAATCAGGTCGAATTAAATAACTTTACGCTACAAATGGCCGATGCAAGAGTGAGGCAAGCGCAAGCGCTTGCCGCCTCAGCGCATTCGGAAAAGCAGCCTAGCCTAATTATCGGTGGCGCAAATGATTTGGGGGTCAGACTCAATTGGGAGATTGATTTATGGGGACGTATTGAACGCAATATCGAGTCTGCAAATGCCTCAACGGAAGCCAGTCTAGCCGATCTGGCGGCGGTAAAATTGGCGATTCAAACTCAACTGGCGCAAAATTATTTTTTGCTGCGTACCAAAGATGCTGAGATTCAACTACTTGAGGAAATAGCGTCCAGCTACGAAAAATTATTGCAAATCACACGTAATCAATATGCAGTCGGTGTTGTTGATAAGGGCAATATTGTGCAAGCACAAGCACAATTGAGTGCAGCACAAACGCAAACCCAAGATGCACGCATTACTAGAGCGCAATTGGAACATGCGATTGCCGTATTGATTGGCAAAGCACCAGCGGCATTTAGTATTCCAAGCGCAACACTAAGCACTAACTTACCTTTGATTCCCGCCAGTTTGCCTTCAGATTTACTGCAAAGACGCGCTGATATTGCGGCGGCAGAACGTCGCATGTTGGCTGCCAATGCACGTATTGGTGCAGCAATTGCGGCAAATTATCCCAAATTAGATTTTTCAGGTGGCGTCAGTATTCGTAAAGGTGGTTTAGGTGGCCCACGCCTTACCGCCCCCCTGTATTCTGAAGCACCAAACGCACCGCGCGACAAGGCAACGGCAGAATATGATGAAGTCATCGCTAATTATCGCCAGACTGTATTAAATAGTTTTTTAGAAGTCGAAGATAATTTATCTGCGCAAACCGTACTCAATCAAGCTTACGAAGCGCAAAAGCAGGCAGTTGTCGCATCTCAAGAATCAACTGTAATCGCGCAAAATCAATATGACGCCGGCATTTTGACTTATCAAGCCATGCTCGAAATTAAAGCAACCGCTTTAAACAATCAACGCGCAGCACTCACACTATTAGGACGCCGTTATATCGCTAGCGTCACTTTAATTAAAGCACTCGGTGGTGGATGGGGCACCAGCACGGAATTAGCCAAATAATCAAACCAACAGTATAAAGAAGCAATCTAAAAAATCCCGCTAATACAAAGCGGGATCAAAAACTTACCAACGCATCGAGACCAACACGCCCCCGCCATTGTGTTCAACCCATGGCAACAATCGCACCTTGTCATTTTTAGCATTGGTAAAAATTAACGCACTACCGGTTCCAATCGCGGCACCAGAAATTACATCAATCCAAAAATGCTTTTTTGCACCGACCCGCGCACCGCCTGTCAGCGCAGCCAACGCGTAGGCAGGTGCACCATATTCCCATCCGTTGCGCAGATATAAAGTGGTGGCCGAAGCGAATGCCAACGATGCGTGACCGGAAGGGAAGCTATTATTATCACTATGATCGGGGCGCTCTTTATGTACCACTGTCTTGCCCAATTGCGTAATCAGCACCGATGTGCCAAGACTATATCCGGCTTCACGAAAACCTTGCCAATCTTCGCCAAATGCTGGAATCAACAAGCCAGAAGCCAACAAAGAATAAGCGCCAAAATCGCTGATATTTCCCCATTGTTTCACGCTAATCGCGCTGCACTGTGAACTTAACCCCACTGATAACAGTACCGACACAACTAATTGACGAAGTTTCATGGCAGGCTCCTTGGTGATATATTGATCAGTTAGCGTTACACAAAATTGCTCTAACTAGGCGCAGGGTCAAAAAATCATCCATATGATGAGACTCTGCAATGCTATTGGAGAAGTTTTCCGTAAAGCACATAGTAAATCAGACACATCTGCTTAGAGCATCTGTTCCGAAAAAATCAGTTACAACAATATAAATTAAGGAAGCTCTGATTAAGTGTAGCGAGCGGCCAAAATTTGGATCGAAGTTTGGATTGAAGTTTGGATCGAAAAGCGCACTTGGTCGACCGTACAGCGAGCATCGCAGATTCAAAATTTGGTCGCGCAGTAACTTAATCAGAACTTCCTTAAACCATACGTCGTTTTTTTACTCACTGTAAAGTGGTTTCACGTAACAACTTGTATGCGCCCTTACGCTCCTTGCCTCCTATGTTCAAGGACTGATACTCTTGACACAATTACGCTCTCTCATTGATTAAAATGCCCGCAAAGTTACAAACTAAACAATCATTATTCATCATCACATCCTATTTTTTCCCCTTATTAATGATTGGCGCGAGCATTTATTGTGGGAAATTTTTGGCAAATGAGGAGCCGATTGCTCTAGATACCACGCTTTTATACTGGTTTCGTGAAGCGGGCGACCACCATCAAATAATTGGTTCAGCGTGGTTAATCGATTTGTGGCGAGCTTTAACGTGGATGGGCAATGTTTGGCCGCGCGTCATACTCGCAAGTGTCGTAACGGCCATTCTGATTTTAAAAAAACAGATACGCGAGGGCTTATTTTTCGGCGCTCTGTTATTAAGTGGCTTGTTGCTATCCACCGTCATTAAACATTGGGTTAACAGGCCGAGGCCAAATCTGGTGCCACATCTTGATCTTGTTGCCAACGCCAGTTTCCCCAGTGGCCACGCGATGAATAGCACCTTGTTTTATTGTGGTTTGATTGTAATTTTGAGTCGTTATATCAATATGTCTCAACTACGCTGGATCTTGATATTGCTGATGTTCAGTCTCACGATTTTTACGGGACTCTCACGAATCGCACTAGGCGTCCATTACCCGACAGATGTCTTGGCAGGATGGCTGATTGGCGCATCCTGGTTAATCATATGGTGGCGTTTCAGTCAGCAATATCAAACTTCCGATGCTTTATAGACATAGGCGCGTTCCGTCATGACTTGCGCTACTGCCGATTTTGCCGCCATTACTACATCTGCTAAGGCCTGATTGCTATCAATTTCTGCGATTTTTGCGCCGTCGAATTTGAGTAAAGGGGTCGCTTCAATTTTTGCACGCAATAATTCTCGTTGATGATCGGGCTTACGGGCGCAAGCGGTATCCAGATCAACGTTTAAACGCAACACCAAATCGGGATGAAAACTGGTCATCCAAACATACATCGCATGTTCGCGGCGTGCCAACCAACGAACAATCGGACTTCCATCAGCATCAATCGATAAGCCAGGCCCGTCATACGCACCAGGGATTTCCAGTTGGGGAAAACGATCAGTCACAATGATCAAACCTTGGCGCCGTAATGCCAACATACGTTTGAAACGCAATAAACGTCGAATAGAAAACGCATAAATCACCAGTGCTACAAAGATGCTTGGCGTCTTATTTTTTTTCTGGCTACTCTTGGTCTTTACTACCTTGCGGTTAATGAATTTCTCTATGGTAGAACCAATCAAGGGCAAACGTGACAATGTCCGACCAATATTGCCAGCTTGCTTACCAAGATGTGCCGTGGCGGCCGGGCCATAACCGTGTATCCAAGAAAGAATTGCTTCACTCACGGTTGACTTACCCGACCCATCGCAACCAATGATGGCAATCAACGGTGCCATCTTTATTATTTTATTTTGTTGCTCTTGCATCAGCAAACTCCCAATAAGTAACGATTGCCTCGCCTCCCCCTGCATTCAGAGAAAGCGCAAGCACAACCCGTTATTATAACTTGGTGTAGTTCAATCGAATTGAATTGCCATATCAAAAACCAACACCAAAGAGCCATGATTTGCCCGCTAAAACATAGGTAAGATGTTGAAATCATTAGCATTAACCTTGCTCTGAATCATGGTTAGAGCAGATAATACGGGGTTAAGTTGAAGTGCAGAAAAATACCGCTCAACTCTGTTCAACGATATCGCCAATCAATATAAGTCGAATAGTGGCAATCTGACTCAAGTTATGATGAACCCTAAAAAAATACAAAATCAAGAGGTTTTTTCTAAGGCGCTTTGCGACCAGCTATTTCAAGCGGTATTGGTGCATGATGATTTGCATCTGGACGCTGTACTTCCCACAGAAATTCATCTCGATTATAGCGTTGAACAATTTGAACGCTGTTATCAAATTTGTTGGCAAGTGTGGTCGGAAGGTACCAGCCGTACAGCACTAAGCAAGCTACTTGAAAAAATCACCCGGCAACGAATTTTAGACGCACAAGATCAACTTGCATTTAAATATATGCGTGCCAAATTCAAACACCTCAGATTCGCGTTTGTTACCTTAGATCACTCGCATCAATATCCGCACCTGCTTCACTTTCTTACCGGAGAAATGGGTAAGCTACAGGACGCTTTAAAGAATCAACAAGATGCAGCCCTGAAGCGCGCCCTATGGACAGTGAAATTTTTCTTACGAAAACTGCCCTACGCGTTAATGACACGGCGCTTAAATCAATTTCAGCCAACCAGTGTTGCGCATTTTCAAAACTACGTGAACAGTGAAATCAATTTCGTCCGCACTCATCTTGCACAAGGTAAGATCACTAGCAAGGTTTTTCATGAAATGCGTAAAGTGATTAGCCGTCAAGTCGCTTTGTATGACAACCTGAAAACACTCTACCCTTCCACTTATCACGACGCCATTTCGCGCTATCTGAGCACGCTCAATGGCTTGATGGGCTGCATGCATGACGGCTTGATCATTGATAAATTCAATAACAATCAAAACTATTACAACAGCGTAATTGAAATTCCGGCCGATATCCGGTTGCGCCTCAATGCATTGACCGCAAAATACCAAGTGCCTCGATAACGACACAAAAGAACTATAAATGATAACGACAATGCTGCCACAGTCCCTAACGCCAACCACACTGCCAAAAGTCATCGCCGTCATCGGTTGCGATGGCTCAGGCAAATCGACATTGACCACGGATTTATTCAACTATCTGCAATCCAAACAGACGGTCGAGCTAATCTATTTAGGGCAATCGTCGGGCAATATTGCACATTGGATAAAATCCTTACCTATTATCGGCACACCATTTGAACGGTATTTGGTGAAAAAGGCCGAGCGTGCCCATGACAAAAAAAATAGCTCTCCGGACAGTGCTACGATCATCGTCATTTATTTACTTTCGCTCTGGCGTGCACATAAATTTCGACGCATGCTAAAGCTGTCTCAAGGGGGGATCACCGTCATCACAGATCGCTATCCACAAGCGCAGGTGCCCGGGTTTCATTTTGACGGCGTCGGCCTTACTGCGGAACACCAACAAAGTTGGTTGGGTCGCAAACTTGCAGCACGCGAACAGCGCCTATATGCGTGGATGAGCAATCATTTACCGGCATTGGTTATACGCTTAAATATTGATGCCGAAACGGCGCATGCGCGCAAACCAGATCATAAATTCAGCACGTTACAAGCGAAAGCGACCACCATACCTGGTTTGCATTTTAATAGCGCTCAAATTCTTGATTTGAGTAGTCTTGATCCGTATGCAAAGGTACTGGAAAGTGCAACGAAAGCGGTGCATCAGACTTTACAAATCTCGCCCTAAAAAGCTTATCAAACAGACGATGTGGTATTCTGCATAGCTTTTTTCAATTGCCAGTACTCACAATACCTACTCTAGCGACAAAGACTGAATCACTATGAACGACTCCAACATTAATATGACTCTTCCTCAACAGGTCTTAAAGGGCGTTGTCGCAGTTGTTGGTTGTGATGGCACAGGAAAATCAACCCTAACGGCTGATTTGCTGAAATATATGGGTAAAAGAGGTCGAACAGAACGCCGTTATCTGGGGCTTATTTCAGGTGAGGCGGGCAATAAGATCAAACATTTGCCCTTTATCGGCGTGAAGTTTGAACGCTATCTAGCTGCCAAGGCAGCACGCGCCCAAGACGTGAAACAAAAATTGCCTGGCACTGGTACCGCTATCATCATGCATCTTTTCTCGCATTGGCGAATTGGTCAACTTCGTAAAGTCATACGACTATCTGAAGCGGGTGTTTTAATCATCGCTGACCGTTATCCGCAAGCCCAAATTGCTGGCTTCAATTATGACGGCCCAGGTTTTACCGCAACGCCGAACAGTAATTGGTTATTGCGTTACTTGGCAGCGCGCGAGCAAAAACTTTATGATTGGATGGCATCGCAACAACCGACTTTGATCATACGTTTAAATATCGATGCAGAGACGGCACATGCGCGCAAACCTGACCATAGCCTGAATGAACTACGTGACAAAAGTGCCATCATGCCGCAATTACACTACAGCGGTGCGCATATTCTTGACATCGATGCACGATTGCCTTATGCGCAGGTTTTGAGTGCCGCTTTACAAGCGATTGACCCATTACTCAGCAACGCAAAAAAGTAACCGCGCAGCAATTTCGCACCAACGCCGCTGTCAATCCCAGCACCTGTCATATCTCTTCATCACTAGCCACTCATCATTCGCCCCAACTGGGCGCGACCATTGAGGTAGCGCAAAGAAATCCTCGGCGACTTTGGTTATAATATCAACCCGGATTTTTATCAGATCACATCCAGCTATGTGATCTTTTCATTTTGTTGATTTTTTGCGCGTGCTTTGACGGTACGCAGCAAATAGCAACCTTGGTATTTGCCCATCACCAAGCCACTCCCTACTTTAATCGGCTGTCACGGACCAAAGGACCGTTTTGCCACTTTATGCGAATAGAGAGCTTCATGGATATGACCGCCCCTCCTGCTTCTAATCCGGCACCGATCTGGCGCCGTATAGTCATCAAATGCGGGAAACATTTCTTACGCTGGCTTGGACATTTTCAGGCACGCCACTCATTAGTCAGTACCACGCCGGTGATTGCCAATAGTGAATTTTCCTGGGTACCCAAAGTCGAAGGTGCTTGGCGCGAAATTCGCGCTGAACTGGACGCCTTGCTGGAACATCCCGAAGAGATCCCTGCGTTTCATCAAATTTCCCCTGATCAAAAACGCATTTCCAAAGGTAATAACTGGAAGACCTTTGCGTTTTACGTGTATGGCAAGCGGGTCGATCACAATTGCGCAATCTGTCCACGCACTGCGGCTGTTCTGGACCAGATTCCGGGTATGCAAAGCGCCATGTTTTCTATTTTGGCACCGCACTACCACATTGAGGCGCACAAAGGGCCGACCCGCGCAGTGGTGCGTGCGCATCTTGGATTAAAAGTACCCAAGGATTGGCAATCAGTCTGGATTCGGGTTGATGATCAGATTCTTAACTGGAAAGAAGGTGAGGTGGTGCTGTTTGATGACACCTACGAACACGAGGTCAGAAACGATACCGACGAAACCCGTGCGGTGCTCTTCATCGACATTGATCGCCCAATGGATCAGTTTGGCACTTTAGTCAATCGCATCATCGTGCGCCTGATTCAGGCTAGCACCTATGTGAAACAACCTTTAAAAAATCTGGCAGCCTGGCAGCGCAAACATCCCAAGCCTTAATTGGTACTTTAATTAGTACATTAAGCGCGAAGCAAACTGATACACATTCGTTGAATTTACAAAAAATAGGGAGTATGCCTTATTTTAATATGATTCCCGCATATAAATAAACGTGCTTTAAAATTACTCTAGGGTGTATATAGTTTAATAGTTTGGCGCAGCATATTGCGGGAAATCATGAGGCATGTTTTTTGTAGCGCTGCAACTCGATCTTGGCGATTTGATTTCTGTGCACTTCATCTGGACCATCCGCCAAGCGCAACGTGCGCGCATGGCCATACGCATACGCCAAGCCAAAATCGTTGGAGACACCGGCGGCACCATGCGCCTGAATCGCCCAATCAATTACGGTGCAGGCCATGTTTGGGGCGCTCACTTTGATCATGGCGATTTCCTTGGCCGCCGCCTTGTTGCCGACGGTATCCATCATATACGCCGCGTTCAGCACCAACAAACGTGCCTGGTCAATCATGATGCGGGCGTCGGCAATCCTTTCCATGGTGACACCTTGCTCAGCGACTGGCTTGCCAAAAGTGACGCGCTGTAACGAGCGGCGGCACATATCCTCTAGCGCACGTTCGGCCAAACCGATTAAACGCATGCAATGATGAATGCGCCCTGGCCCCAAACGCCCTTGCGCAATCTCGAAGCCACGCCCTTCACCTAGCAATAAATTCGAGGCTGGTACGCGTACCTGATCAAACAGCACTTCGCCGTGTCCGTGTGGTGCATCGTCGTAGCCAAATACCGGAAGGTGGCGCAAAACAGTGACGCCCGGCGTATCACGCGGCACAATGATCATCGATTGTTGTAAATGCCGATTCAGATGATCGGGGTCGTTTTTCCCCATGAAAATAAATACTTTGCAGCGCGGGTCATTGGCACCAGATGACCACCATTTGCGCCCGTTGATCACATAGGCATCACCATCGCGCACAATCGAGGCTTGAATATTGGTCGCATCCGACGAGGCAACCGCAGGCTCTGTCATGGCAAAACAGGAGCGAATCTCACCATTTAACAAGGGCTGCAACCAGCTTTCCTGTTGCGCAGCAGTACCGTAACGCGCCAATACTTCCATGTTGCCGGTATCTGGTGCCGAACAGTTGAAGACTTCCGGCGCCCACGGCGTGCGCCCCATGATTTCACATAAGGGCGCATAGTCCAGATTGCTTAACCCTGCGCCCAAATCTGAGGCAGGCAAAAATAAATTCCATAACCCGGCGGCACGCGCCTGCTCTTTTAATTGCTCAACGATTTTGGTCGGCACCCAAGCATTGCCAGCACGCCGGTTCGCCTCGACTTCAGCAACAAAAGCCGCTTCATTCGGGTAAATGTAGGTATCCATGAACGCCATCAAGCGCGTTCTTAGAGCCTGAACTTTGGAGCTGTATTGGAAATCCATGCGTCTGTCTCTCTTATCTATTATTTATGAGCTTTTGGCCGCGCTTGCTGACGCGGTTTGCCGCTTATTTGTCGCCGACTATGCTAAACGTAGGTAATCATTTCAGCCTGATTCAGCGCTTCCAAATGCGCAAAATTGTTGAGGTATCCCAAAGCCAAGCGGGCGTACCGGCGGGGCGATTGCGCAGTCTGCACGTGTAACCGGGTGACCCCGGCATTCACCAAAGACCAGTGCAATTCCGTAAATTTTTCGTCAGAAAAGCCAAACAATAGCTGGCATAACACCGAAATCGTGCCACCGGACGTGAAGATGACGATGTTTTGATTGGCTTCCGTCTGTTCGATTTGTTGTTCAAGAGAGTTAATGCAGCGTGACCGGAAATCCTGCCAGGTTTCTGTGTAGTCGGCATCAAACTGACCAGACACCCAGCGTGCGATGGCTTCAGAAAAAATCGCCTGAAAGCGCTGTTTGCCGTTCGGGGTATCGAGCAAAAATCGCTTGACCGCGCTAGGGTCATCAAATGCAGGCACATGACGTGCCAAGACTTCGTAATGATGATATTCATTAAAACCGGCATCGCTTTGCCATTCCAGAGCCGGAAACTGGTCAATAGGAACGCCATGCAACGCGGCAATGCACGCCTCAGCGGTTTCGCGGTGACGCTGCATGCTGCCGGTCACCACTCTGGCGATTTTCATGTCGCGTGCGGCCCACCAAGCGCCGAGTGCCGCTGCCTGTTCTTTACCTATTGCAGACAACTGGTCATAGTTTTGACTTCCGAAAGAAGCCTGTCCATGCCGAACTAGGTAAATTTGTGCCATGAAATGAAGAAACTGGTGAGGTCAAATAGCTTCAAAAATGGATCATTGTGGTAATGACGTGGTCACTCGTCTTTCGGTGCTGTGCCGGGAGGATCAATTTCCGCGTCACCTTCAATAATTTGTAAATCATTATCTTTTGCAAAGCTCAACACAAAATGAAAAGCCAATGGTTCAATTTCTTTCAAGGCTGAATTCACCACCACCGAACGCACACCATCAATCAATATTGGGCGCACGTAGGGCGAATATCTCAAGTGTGCATTTTTTCCACCCTCAGGACTAAAACACGACATTGCGCCGCACAGCCGCTCAGACCAATCACTTGGACGAAATTGTCGTCCATCACTGGTGACGCCTTTAATGTAAAACTCTTGCGGCGCTGAACTGTTTTTTGTGGGATCAACCATGCGATCGATGTGCTTTAACTGAAATGATGCGGGAGAAGAGGCTTGAAATTAGTCGCAAGTCAAACTACGAACTTGTAAACATCTTAAAATTATATCCGAAGCTAGCGCCAAGACAAAATTTGAATAGTAGTAGATCAACAAAAATACGCTGTAGGCCAGCTTGGGGCTGGAATACAGGCTTACTTCCTTAATGCAGTCAAACACCAATCATATTAACTTGCTTGTTATTGCGTCGCTCAAAATACAGTAAGTCTGTCCATGTACCATGCAAATACAGGCTTTGTCGGCTTTGCCCATACACCGTAAATTGATTTTTTTCCAAAACCCGGACTGAGGCAAGATGATCCGCCCTGACTTGCGCTTCAATCCGCCAAAGACCCAGCCGCTCAAAGGCTTCCTCAGTCAAAAAATTAACAGCGCGAGTCGCAATTCCTTGGCCTGACGCATGTTCGCCGATCCGATAGCCAATCGTCCCTTTATTGTAGAGTGCCCGATGTATGCCGGTAAGATTTGCGCGCCCGACAATAGTTTGTGAGGACTTAATCAAAAACTGATGCGCGATTCCCAAAGCGCGCTGTTGAATCGCTTCTTCAACATGACGTCGAATATTGGCGGCACTATAAAAATTTGCAGGCCTGGCGGGGATCAAACGTTCAAAAAATACCCGGTTTTTTAGTTCAAACTCAAGCAACGCATCGATATCATCCAATCTGACGGCACAAAACTCAATCGGCATTAGCGCAGTGACATCCTTCATCGTCTGCCCCTAAATCCTAGAGTCAATGAGCTAACCAAGCGCTTATAACCAAACCGCAAAAGACAACAGCAATAACATCAACATCCACAACAATAATGCGCGCCAGACCAGGCCGACCGCGCTTTGCAGGGAACGCGGCGTCGCTTCTTGGCCTGGCTGGCTCTCCAATTCAAGGCTATCTGCATCGACTGCGCTGGCATCGATACCAAGCACAATCGCTTTCGTCTCTGGCTCACCTAGGCGCACGCCAATTGCGCCTCCACCGGAAGATAAAATAATTCCCACCAATTCGTCTGTCCAACGAGCTGCATAATTGCGCCAAGAATACACGGCATCTTCAAAATTACCGACGATGGCAAATGCAACGGCGGTTAAGCGGGCTGGAATCCAGTCGATCCAATAAAAAATCTTACGCGCATATTGACCAAACTCTTCATTTTGCATGTGCTCTGGCTCGGACCATTCCCTAGATAAAAATTCTGCCAGGCGATACATGATTGCGCAAGCCGGCCCCACTGGCATCAAGAACCAAAAGAACACACCAAATACATTGCGATGACTGGCGATCAGGGAGCGCTCTACCGTTAAACGCGAGATTTCGGTAACATCTAATTCGCTGGTATCGCGATGCGTCCACTCAGCAAGAAATTTTCTCGCTGCAACTTCATCGCCAGAATTTAAAGCCACCTGAATTGAAGTGAAGTAATGGCTATAGCGACGAAACCCCATCGTCAAATAAACAATCACCACATTCCACGCAAAAGCCGCGAATATACTGAAATGAAGACATAAACCATAAACCAAGGCAGTCGGCACAGTTAATGTAGCAACCACGATCCACCAGCCCAATCGTCCGTGTTTCGCCTTACCAGCGTTGCACCAAGCCTCAACCTTTTTCGCAAATTGTTGAACATACATATACACCGGATTATCCACGCGAAGTGGCTTCAGCTGTTCTATCAAGAGGGCAAGGAGAATGGAGAGAAATGTCATAGTTTCTTCTAGATGAATGCGACCGTCTGCGGAGGTTACATTAAACCGAGATTTTCCATTGGGCGCACCGGAGGTGCTATTTGAGCGCTGACGGCGCATTTTCGGTCAATTTTAACGTTCTTCGTTGCTCATGGCTGGCCATGAGCGCCTCATTCACGTCAAAATTGCCTCGAAAAGTGCATCCGCCATCTTCTCAAATCCTAATGGAAATTCTCGGTTAAAGCGACCAGTGTAAACCGAATTGCGGGCTTAATGAAGCTTGTTCTTTCTGAATTGTCGATAAGAAACCACTGGCTTGTGCGCCAAATCAGCGCCACACACCAAGAACACAATCACAGCTCGATCATTCCGCTCTGTGACTTTCAATGAGGTAAAACGCAAACACGAAACTCAAAATCTAATGCCAAACCTTTTTACGCACGTAAAAAATGGAATAAGTTTCTTAACATAGCAGCGGTAGCGCCCCAAATGAAATATTCACCATACGGCATGGCATAAAAGACGCGCTGCCCTGCGCCATTGGGCAATTCCAATACCCGTTGCTGATGATTTTCCTCACTCATTAAAAACGACAATGGCACTTCAAAGATCGATGCAACTTCAAATGGGTCCGACTTTAAACTCAAGGTATTTCTAACCAGTGAAACAACGGGCGTTACCTCATACCCGGTACCAGTCTTATGTTGCGGCAAACAACCAATGATGTCGATATGCTCGCGCTCCAGGCCAATTTCTTCATACGCTTCGCGCAAAGCGGTTTCAATGATAGAACTATCGCTTTCCTCAAAACGTCCGCCTGGGAAACTGATTTGACTTGGATGATCATGTAAGTGTGCTGCGCGCTGGGTTAGCAACATGTGCAAACCATCCTCACGCACCACCAAGGGCAGTAGCACGGCAGCTGGCTTGAAACGCTCATATTGTGGTAGCAAACGCTCGTCCACTAGTTCTGGCTGCCAGATTGGCGGATGTTTAAAGCGCTGGCGCACCGCACTTTCAGAAAGACGAGAGAGTGGCACGGCAGCTTCCTGTTTGACTGCCACGATCGGCAATTGTTCAGGATCAAATTTCAACATCACGCTCATTTTGTGTGAGAATTTTCCGAATTAAAAACTAAAAAGGGACGCAATCGCATCCCTTTTTTTCTATATTCAATAGAATTACGCCTCTTTCACCGCTGCCGCTTTGCGGGTAGGTAACTTCTCTTTAATACGAGCCGATTTACCTGAACGTTCACGCAAATAGTACAACTTGGCGCGACGAACATCACCACGACGTTTAACTTCGATCGAAGCGATCAATGGTGAGTACAATTGGAATGTACGCTCAACGCCTTCGCCAGATGAAATTTTACGAACGATGAAATTTGAGTTCAAGCCACGATTGCGACGAGAAATCACAACGCCTTCGTATGCCTGAGCACGCTTACGTGTACCTTCAACAACGTTGACATTAACCACAACGGTATCGCCTGGGGCGAAATCAGGAATACTTTTCCCGAGGCGAGCAATTTCTTCTTGCTCTAATGTTTGGATTAAATCCATTTTTATTACTCCAAGTACCATCTTGCTGACGCCAGTCATGACAGGCTCAGTAGAGGATGGGGTTTAACAAGCGGCTCCCAGCAGAAGGAAACCACACTCAATTTACTGGTAACAACAAAGAACCAGCAATCCAACAATAGTCTGCGACTTACAACAGGCTATTTAAAAACTTTTCATCAGCGCGACTTAACAATCCTGCCTCGCGTGCAGCCGCAATTAGCTCTGGCCTTTTTTGTACACTGGCTAATAAAGATTGCTGTCGCCGCCACTTTTCAATTTCTGCGTGATTGCCACCTAGCAGCACTGGTGGCACTACCTGACCTTCAAAATCCTCTGGACGGGTATAATGCGGGCAATCCAACAAACCATTAACAAAACTATCTTGTAATGCAGATGTATCATCATGCAAGGCACCGGGTAACAGACGTATTACTGCATCCATCAAGGCCATTGCCGGTAACTCGCCGCCCGAAAGCACAAAATCACCAATACTGATCTCTTCATCCACGCAAGCATCAATCAAGCGCTGATCAATTGCCTCATAACGACCACACAGTAAAGTCAGGCTTGACGACTGTGATAGTTCAACTACTTTACGATGCGTCAATGAACGACCTTGTGGCGACAGATAAATGACTTTACCAGACTCACCACCTTCACTGATCTGACGTTGCTTGGCGGCACCAATCGCGGCTTGTAAAGGCTTGGCAAGCATCACCATTCCCGGACCACCACCATACGGCCTATCATCTACCGTGCGATGCTTGTCACTGGTAAAGTCACGTGGATTCCACAGGTGTACGCTGCAAATTTGCTGTTCAAACGCCCTGCGCGTCACACCAGATTGAGTCAAGGCTGCAAACATTTCAGGAAACAGCGTAATAACATCAAACTGCATCATGAACGCTTCCTGCATAAAAAAGAGTGCAGCATTTGCCTAAAAATCGGCACCCCAATCAACCACGATGGTTTTCGTTGACAAAGCAACGTCTTTGACAAAGTGCTCGACAAACGGAATCAAGCGTTCGTGCTTACTTAACTCTGTATCAGCGACTTCAGTGCCAGCGACACGCAAAATTGGATGCGCGCCGTTGTCCATCAAATCTCGCACCACGCCCAGAGAATCGCCCTGCAAATTTACGACCGAACAACCAATCAAGTCTTGCCAGTAAAATTCATCTGGTGGCAAAACTGGAAAATCAGCGCGGGCAATTTTAACGACAGTGCCCTTCAGTGCTTCAGCAGCATTTCTATCATCTACATCAGACAAGCGCGCAACCACTTCATCACCATGCATCTTTGATGACAGTCGCTGCGCTGCATACACGCCGCCACGATGCGCCGACTCCAACCACCAAGTCTTTGCAGATAACAGAGCGTCGGCAGTAGCAGAATAAGGCTTTACCTTGACCCAGCCTTGTAACCCAAACGCACCAGATACATATCCAACCAAGATTAAATCTTGAGGTAACTCTTTTTCGGCAAGCATGTCGTTAACCAACAATAACGAAACGCAAACGACTAATCGCCAATGCCAAAATTACGCAGCTTTGCCAGACTGAGCGACCAAACGAGCAACTGCTGGTGACAATTGTGCACCAACGCCTTGCCAGTAAGCCAAACGATCTGCGGCTACGCGCACGGTTTCAGCATTGCCATTTGCGATTGGATTATAAAAACCAATGCGCTCAATGAAACGACCATCGCGACGATTGCGTGAATCTGTTGCAACGATATTATAAAAAGGACGCTTTTTTGCGCCACCACGAGCTAAACGAATAACGACCATAATATTTCCAATAAATGTCTAAAGACGGAAAAAGCCGTAAATTATAGCCGACTTTTAGCAAAAACCGCAAGTGCTATCCTTGCCACATTCCATCCACAAGTTAGTATGAGTCGATTTGCTAGTCAGATATCTAAAAAACAGGGTGAAACCGCAAATCTCCAGATTAAACTTTCAACCCATAGCAACCTAAAGCAATTTTCTTAAAACAACGAATTATTTTCTAAAAAAACCGATAAACTAGCTGAAACCTTCGTGCCTTTGGTGATTCCCGCCAACAATGACGCCTATGAACCCAATTCTTTAATTCGATAGCTCAATTAATGCATACCCCTCATAAAAACAAAACACTTGCAACCTTACTTTCCAGCCTATTGGGTGCCTTTGGCGTACATCGCTTCTATTTACGAGGCAAGAAAGATCGCTTGGCCTGGCTGCACATTGCCACACTACCAATTGCAATTTTATATACAAAACTTTTTTTCAATTTGCCTCTGTTTGTCACGGCTAGCCCTTTCATGTTATCGGCATTGGCAGGACTGTTTGAAGCCTTGATTTTAGGCCTAATGTCAGATGAAAAATGGGATGCAAAGTTTAACCCGCAATCAGGCAAAAAGAGCGACTCTGAATGGCCACTTGCACTCATATTGGTGCTGACGCTTGCGATTGGTACAATCGCACTGATTGCTATCTTGGCGCGAGGATTCGACCTGCTCTACACCGGTGGCGCCTACGGCTAGTTGAATAAAATCGAGTATTGACGCATGACGCAGTAAGTACTCGATTTCTGTAGAAAACAGTCTTTGGATTTTGATCAAAACTGCTCTTCGGCCAACTCTAGCACGCCCGCGCTACCCTCTATAATGGAAGAACATAGACCTTCAGCAGCAGACAAAATATGGTCTGCAAAAAAACGGGCGGTAATTATTTTTGCTTTCAAAAAGTCAGTATCACCTTCGCTGGTTTGCAGCATGCTGTCAGCAATCAGCGCCGCACGAGCCATTTGCCAGCCTGCCAGCACGATGCCCGCCAATTTTAAGTACGGCACGCTACCAGCATATACGGCCTTGATATCTTGCTTATACTGACTAACGACAAAGGCAACCGCTGCTGTCAATGCCAATCGACCTTTACCTAATTGCGATGCGATCGCCTGTAAATCGGCTGACGTATTTGCCGCCAATTGATTCTCGGTTTCGTGTACCTGCGCCAACAAAGTCTTGGCAACGGCTCCCGCATCACGATAAGTTTTTCGGCTCACCAGATCATTTGCCTGAATTGCAGTGGTGCCCTCGTAAATCGTCAATATTTGCGCATCCCGATAATATTGTGCAGCGCCAGTTTCTTCAATAAAGCCCATACCGCCATGCACTTGTACTCCGGTTGAAGTGACGTTCAAGGACATTTCGGTAGACCATCCTTTCACGATTGGCACAAGAAACTCATAGCTTGCTTGATTCGCCTTACGTATCTCAGCGTCTGGATGATGATGCGCTATGTCGCTCATTCCAGCCGCGACATAGGAAAGAGCACGCGCACCTTCGACTTGTGCGCGCATTGACATGAGCATGCGACGTACATCGGGGTGATGAATAATTGTGACCGGCCCTGCTGAACCAGCTAAATCGCGTGATTGCACCCGGTCTTTTGCATAAGACACTGCCTTTTGATAAGCACGCTCGGCCAAGCCAATGCCTTGCATACCAACACCAAAACGCGCAGCATTCATCATGATAAACATGTATTCCAAGCCGCGATTTTCGTCACCGACCAAGGTACCGATTGCACCACCATGATCACCAAATTGCAATACCGCCGTTGGACTAGCTTTGATACCCAATTTGTGTTCAATGGAAACGCAGTGAACGTCATTCCGCGCACCTAATGATCCGTCCGCATTGACCAAAAATTTTGGCACGATGAATAATGAAATTCCCTTCACGCCTTCAGGCGCATCTGGCGTGCGAGCCAATACCAGATGAACGATATTGTCCGTCATATCGTGTTCGCCGTAAGTGATAAAAATCTTGGTGCCAAACAGTTTGTAAGTGCCATCGCCCTGCGGTACAGCACGCGATCGCACCATCGCCAGATCAGAGCCGGCCTGCGGCTCCGTAAGATTCATGGTACCGGTCCACTGTCCAGAAATAAGCTTTTCCAGATAGAGTGATTTCTGTGCATCACTGCCAGCGGTAAGCAATGCTTCAATCGCGCCATCACTCAGCAAGGGACACAATGCAAAAGAAATATTCGCCGCATTGATCATTTCCAAACATGGTGTCGCCACCAATTTTGGCAAGCCTTGCCCACCAAATTCCAGCGGATGTTGGATGCCTTGCCAGCCTGCCTCGCCAAATAATTTGAAAGCTTCTTTAAAACCTTTAGATGTAAAGACTTGACCATCTTTCCAGTAACTCGGTTCCTGATCACCGGTCCAATTCAATGGCGCGACCACTTCGCCGGCAAATTTTGCGTTCTCTTCCAAAACAGCTTCGACGGTTTCAAGACTCGCATCTTCGCATTGCGGCAGCTCATTAATCTGACTAAGTCCGGCAAGTCGATTCATCACGAACAGCATATCTTTTACTGGTGCGGCATAAGTCATATTTACACTCCAAAAAAAGAGCAGGAAGGCAAAGCTTCACTGTACGCCAACTACACGCACAGAAACTTGCCTCTCCTGCTTGATCGACACATTGACAACGCTAATAGGCGCTTGCCAATCATGATTATTTACCCTAGCTCAGCAACTAGCTGCGGCACAATCTCAAAAAGATCGCCGACAATGCCGTAATCCGCGACTGAAAAAATCGGCGCTTCAGGGTCTTTATTAATCGCCACAATCGTTTTTGAATCTTTCATACCAGCCAAATGCTGAATCGCGCCTGAAATACCAACTGCAATGTAAAGCTGCGGGGCGACAATTTTTCCAGTCTGCCCAACTTGCCAATCATTAGGCACATAGCCCGCATCCACCGCCGCACGGGATGCTCCCATTGCGGCACCAAGACGGTCGGCCAAAGGTTCCAATATCTTAAACGCGTCTGCCGATCCCATGCCACGGCCACCTGAAACAATCACTTTAGCTGCCGTCAATTCTGGCCGATCAGACTTTGCCACTTCACGTGAAACAAAGGCTGACTTACCCGAATCGGCGACCGCAGCAATACTCTCGATTACTGCGGAGCCACCCGTTGTCGCTGCATCAAAGCCCGTACTGCGCACCGTAATAACCTTTACTGGGTCGGAAGACTGCACAGTCGCAATCGCATTACCTGCATAAATAGGCCGCTCAAAAGTATCGGGTGAATCAACTTTTGTAATTTCAGAAATTTGCGCAACATTCAATTTTGCTGCAACGCGCGGCAAAATGTTTTTACCATAAGCAGTCGCCGGAGCCAAAATATGCGAATACCCGGCAGCGATAGCGAGCGTTTGCGCGGCAATATTTTCTGCCAAACCCTGACCCAAATAATCGGCGTCTGCATGCAACACCTTACTAACGCCAGCCAATTGTGCCGCCGCTTGCGCTGCACCAGAGGCATTCGCACCAGCAACCAAAATATGCACGTCACTTCCACACTGCAAAGCAGCAGTCAGTGTATTTAAAGTACTTCCTTTGAGTGAAGCATTATCGTGTTCGGCGATAACGAGAATAGTCATAATGTTTCTACCTGATAAAATGTGTGGAATAAATCAAAAATGATTTATGTCTGAATGAGTCATACACGAAGTCATACGCATAAAAACTAAGCGATTACTTTTGCTTCATTTTTTAATTTATTCACAAGCGTTGCAACATCGGGAACCTTAATGCCAGCGCTACGCTTAGCTGGTTCAACAACCTTCAAAGTTTTAATTGGCGAGGTCACATCAACGCCAAGATCGGCGGGCTTGATATTGTCCAGTTGCTTCTTCTTGGCCTTCATGATATTTGGCAGCGTGACATAACGTGGCTCATTTAACCGCAAGTCGGTCGTGATAATGGCAGGTAAAGTCAAACTCAGCGTTTCCAAGCCACCATCCACTTCACGCGTAACTGCCGCTTTACCATCCGCCACCGTCACTTTGGAGGCAAATGTCGCCTGTGGCCAATCTAACAAGGCAGCCAACATCTGACCGGTCTGATTGCAATCATCATCAATGGCTTGTTTACCTAAAATAATTAGTTGTGGTTGCTCTTTATCAGCAATCGCTTTAAGCAATTTAGCAACCGCCAATGGCTGCAACTCCACATCAGTTTCAACCAAGATCGCGCGATCTGCGCCAATTGCCATGGCTGTGCGTAAAGTTTCCTGACATTGCAACACGCCACAAGAAACCGCGATGACTTCAGTAACAATTCCCGCCTCTTTTAGACGCATTGCCTCTTCGATGGCAATCTCGTCAAATGGATTCATCGACATTTTTACATTGGCAATATCCACGCCGCTACCATCAGATTTAACGCGCACCTTAACGTTGTAATCGACCACACGTTTGACCGGAACCAGGACTTTCATAATTCTGCCTTTTTCTTAGTTAATCTTATCAACAGGGAGTGATGCACAGCCACGACTTCTTTCAGATCAATGCACCAAAATAGAATGCTTCTTATACTTATAGAACTGACGCAAAATTGTCCCAACAAGGCGTAGCGCCGAAGACAGTACTTCAGTACGGCAAAATTCAGCAACAATGTTGGGGCAGCTTTGCGCATGTCCTAACTTACTATTAACTGGTCAATTATAAAACGAAATAGCCAGCACGTCGCCAAAAATGAACGGTCGTACTATTAAAATCAATTCTTTTAGAGGAAAAGCTCAAAGAAGTCTTTCCGAACTCCGAAAAACCAAATAAAAAAGCCCGCATCGATGGCGGGCTTTTCTTACACAGAACTATTTAAAAATTTGATGATAAACGGAGGTGAATTCCAGTCAATTTTTAAATCATTTGCGTTTTATAAAATACTCAAACTCTTCCACACCTTCCAGATGAGAAAGTAGTTCATTTCCCGTTTGCTTTGAAAACGCTTTAAAGTCTCGCACCGATCCAGGATCAGTCGCAACGACACGCAATACTTCACCCGTTACCATGTCAGCCAACGCTTTCTTTGTTTTAAGAATAGGAAGGGGACAGTGCAACCCCCGCGCGTCCAGCTCTTTATTAAATTGCATGATTTTTCCAGTAATAAGAAAAATTAAATAATACTTGAAGCTAAATGGTTACAAAAACCGTGAAAGAATTCTACCGGAAAATTCACTTCGATGGTGCGTCGCAACAAATATACTTTGATCACCCAAAGCTTTGTCACATTTTTGCACCATTACAGTGTCAATAAGTCACCAAACCGATTTATTTTCTGTCAAACCACGGGCGTTCATTGTGTCTACAAGCGGCCACGCAACCATTCAGGCACGGCAGCCAAGGCATTCGGCAAACCGGTAGGATCAGTTCCCCCAGCTTGAGCCATATCTGGACGCCCGCCCCCTTTACCGCCAACCTGCTGCGCAACAAAATTCACCAAATCGCCCGACTTCACTTTATCAACAGAATCAGCGGAAACCCCGGCCACCAAACTCACCTTGCCATCCAGCACCGATGCCAGCACGATGGCCGATGGCTTTAATTGCTCTTTCAATTTGGTGACCGTCTCACGCAATGCATTGCTATCTGCGCCGTCCAGAATTGCGGCCAACACCCGAATTCCTTTGACATCCAGCGCTTGACCAACCAGCGCATCACCTTGATTTGCGGCTAGTTTCGACTTCAGTGCGACGACTTCTTTTTCCAGCGCCTTCATCTGCTCTTGGGATTGCAATAGACGCTGAGTCAAGTCTGTTGGCTGTACTTTCAATATAGCCGCCGCCGCATCTAAGCGGGCACTCAAATTTTGCATCAAGTGTAGCGCTACCTGCCCAGTAACTGCTTCTACGCGCCGAATACCAGCCGCAATACCGCCCTCTGCCACGATTTTGAATAACCCGATATCACCAGTACGAGTCACATGCGTACCACCACACAACTCGCGCGAACTACCGATATCTAAAACGCGCACTTCATCTCCATACTTTTCACCAAATAGAGCCATGGCACCATGCTTGACTGCCTCATCAAAAGACATGATTTGCGCTTTTGCAGCCACATTCGCTAATATTTCCCCATTGACGATCTGTTCGACCTGTAAGATTTCATCAGACGTCATCGGGGCATTATGACTAAAGTCAAAACGCGTTTTCTCAGCATCAACCAAAGAACCTTTTTGTGCCACATGTGCACCCAACACTTCACGCAAAGCTTTATGCATTAAATGCGTCGCCGAGTGATTGCGCACAGTTTGCGCTCGCACTTCAATCGCAACCTGCGCATCAACGGCCTGACCAATCGCTAATGTGCCAGAGCGCAAGATCCCATGATGGCCGAATACATCTGCCTGAATTTTTTGGGTATCGCTGACATCAAAGATAACGCCAGCGTGATTCTTTAACACGCCGGAATCACCACATTGACCACCGGACTCAGCATAAAATGGTGTCACATCCAATACCACTATCGCAGCCTGCCCTGCATTTACCTGACTAACTGCGCTGCCATCAACATAAAGCGCGATAATTTTGCTGCTGTGTTGCAGCTCGGTATAGCCGACAAACTGGGTCTTATCGCCGTTATATTCAATTGCGTTCGCCATTTTGAATTTACCGGCGGCTCTAGCCATTTGTTTTTGATTTGCCATGGCAGCATCAAACCCAGCTTCATCCAGAACGACATCTCGCTCGCGACAAATATCGGCGGTCAAATCTAGCGGAAAACCGTAGGTGTCATATAACGTAAATGCCGTATTCCCATCTAGGTGTTTGCCATCCTTGACCAATGCAGCTTCCAGAATTTTCATGCCGTGTTCAAGTGTCTCGCCGAACCTCTCTTCTTCCTGCTTTAAGACTTGCGCAACCCGGACACCTGCTTCCGCCAACTCTGGGTAGGCGACACCCATTTCCTTGACCAAATCGTCCACCAATTTGAAGAAGAATGGATGGGTTTGTCCTAACTTATGGCCGTGGCGCAATGCACGACGCGTAATTCGGCGCAATACATAACCACGCCCTTCATTACCAGGAATAATGCCGTCAACGATCAAAAATGCGGCGCACCGAATGTGATCAGCGATTACTTTCAACGAATTGTTATTTAAGTCCGCACACCCAGTCTCACGTGCTGCCGCTTTGATTAACTGTTGAAAGGTATCGATTTCGTAATTGGAATGCACGTGCTGCAACACAGCCGCAATGCGCTCCAGCCCCATGCCTGTATCAACACAGGGCTTTGGCAATGGATGCAAAACACCTTGCTCATCCTTGTTGAATTGCATGAACACCAGATTCCAGATTTCAATAAAACGGTCGCCATTTTCTTCAGGCGAGCCCGGTGGCCCGCCCCAGATTTCCGCGCCATGATCGTAAAAAATCTCGCTGCAAGGGCCGCATGGACCAGTCTCCGCCATTTGCCAGAAATTATCCGACGCATAGCGTGCACCTTTGTTGTCGCCAATGCGAATGATGCGCTCTACCGGAACGCCAATTTCGTTTTGCCAGATAGCATAGGCTTCATCATCTTCCTGATACACGGTCACAGTTAATTTGTCCTTCGGCAAACCATATACCACCGTCAACAATTCCCACGCATAATGAATTGCATCGCGCTTAAAATAATCACCAAAGGAAAAATTGCCCAGCATCTCAAAAAACGTGTGGTGCCGCGCTGTGTAACCCACGTTTTCCAAATCATTGTGCTTACCGCCCGCGCGCACGCTACGCTGCGCAGTGGTTGCCCGCGTATAACTACGTTTGTCCTGCCCTAAAAACACATCTTTAAATTGAACCATGCCGGAATTTGTAAACAGCAAAGTCGGATCATTGCCAGGTACCAGGCTCGATGAGCGAACAATGCTATGTCCTTTGGATTCAAAAAATTGAAGGAATTTAGAGCGTATTTCTGACGAGTTCATAGGATTTATAAGGGCAAAAGCCGTAAGAAAAGTAAATTTAACCTTTGATTATACGTGATAAGCCGGCTCTTTTTGAGCATGAAAAACAAAACCCGCAACGTATTAACAACGTTGCGGGTTTTTCTATTACAAGTCACGCGCTTTACGATAAGCGCATTTTTAATGCCTTCAATGTTAAGTGCAATTGAATTTGCTTAAAGATCGGAA
>OFRM01000136.1_pt1 | contig 33025 bp, 25 predicted proteins | sample 1543101 | NCBI WGS metagenome assembly OFRM01 (sample SAMN07774223, study PRJEB24372) | wastewater metagenome | isolation source: Exp Tend VB 0WW | collected 2016-02
AACAAAAAAATTGGCGGAAGAATTGAAAAAAGAGGGGAATTAGGCCACGAAGTCAAAAAGATATTTACAGTTACACCTTTTTGTGTCGTGAAGTATGACTGATAAAGAAAATGTGAAGAATTTATGAAGGGAAGCCAGAAAGGCAAGAATTTTGGACTTTTCTTAAAATTGACAAATATGCTCCAAAAGGAGTATACCGATATTGTACATTCATAGAGGGCGCCACGAGGGCGCGGCAGAAAAGCTGCTTTTCAATTATAAATTTTGTTCATTTTGTTTTTTTAGTCGCATTTACTATTTACTAATTATTTACTAATTTAAAATATTTTATCTATGTTTACTCACAAGGCTCTTACGTCACTTACAGAAAAATTCAGTAAGTTAGTCGCAACACTTGCAGTCGTTGCAATGATTTTTGCGGGCTCACCCGTTTCTGCTATTGCTGCCATTCCATCAATTGCTACATACAGCGATGCAGCGTGCACAACTTCAAGCGGAACTTTTACTTTAGGCTCTACAGTATATGTCGGAGGTACGAACTACACAGGCCCTGCTGGAACCGTTCTTCAGTGGGATGCTGAACCTGTAGGTGATGCTAATGTCGGGGGGCCAGTTGCCGCTGACGGAACATTTTGCATAGGCACTCATGTAATTGGAGCAACTGAGGCCGGAACATACTCAATGACAGTCACCCAAAGTCTTGGTGATGATTCAAACACGGCCAACACAAACTATAACGTCCCTCTTCCTCTTGTTGATGTAACTACACTGCCTGCTACAGGCATTTCATCTTCTGACGCCACACTTAACGGCCTAAATGGCGACAATGCCGCAATTGGTCACTCATTCTGGGTTTCAACCAGCACATTTAGCACGGCAAGCCCTTCAATACCAACAGGTGTGTATTCAACACCTGACTTTGGTGCAATTGCTGCAAACACGCCTTTCTCGGCATTGCTTTCATTGGTTACAACAAGTGGTATCCCATCTAACATGTCTGCGATAACGGCAAGCACCACATATTACTTTGCCGCATGGTCAAATAGCGGTACATGGCACCCGGGTGAAATTTTGAGCTTCATGACGCTACCAGGCATCGATACTACTGCCCCTACAACACCAGTTCATGTATCTCCGGCAGACAACAGCACCCTCACGGCGGCGGCACTAACTGAAATACAGTGGACAGATTCAACTGACACAGAAACTCCGCCAGTAACTTACATCTACCAGTCTTCGAATTCTTCAAGCACGAACCCTGACGGTTCATTTGTTACGCCTGCATATACTTCCGGTGCGCTTACAACATCTCAAATAGTGGCAGGCGGCACACCTGAAGGTGTTTACTACTGGCATGTTAAGGCATTCGATAGCGCCGCTGTTCCTAATTCGAGCCCATGGACGGATGCATGGAAAATTACGGTAGATAACAGCGCGACAACTACTTCAACATCAACTGGCGCAATTGTCGTAAACAAGATAGTTCTCGACCCGAGCGGTGCGACTACGACAGACAGCACAACATTCACATTCAAACTTGACGGAACAATAACAGCTACAGGAAGCGATACTTCTCCGGCTGTGTTCTCTGGCATGGCTTCAAGCACATACATTCTCACTGAAGATGCGCTTGCTGGGTATGATCTAGTTTCAATCACACCTTCATCTACAGTTTCAGTCGGAGAGAACTCGACTACAACAATTACCGTTGTAAACCAGCAGCAGGCCACATCAACTGCATCTACTACTGCAACAATTACTATCCACAAAGTCACGAACCCAGGCAGCCATAACACCGACTTCAGCTTCTCATTGAATCAGGGCACAACAACGGTGGCAACAACCACAGCTAATGCATCAACGGGCGACGGCAGCTTTACGAACGTGGCACCAGGTACTTACAAAATAGTAGAAGGCGATACGGCACTTTGGGCATTCACTTCTGTAAGCTGCACAGGCGGCGCACCTATCGAAGACACACCTAACCACGCAATAAACGTAATGGTAGAAGCGGGCGACAATATTACCTGCACCTTCACCAACACTGCTGAGAACGGAATAGTTCATGTAACAAAGCAGATTCTCGCTTCAGACGGTTCAACTGCGGCAACATACGACTACACACTGTTCGGAGTTCATGCAGTAGGTTTTGACGGCACCGTAGGCCAGTTCAATGGCGGCGCAACATCCACAAGTCTCATGGCCGGTTCATACACTCTTACTGAAGACGCGAATGCCGACTACGATCTCGTCTCAATTACTTCAAACACTAACGCTTCAACAACAAGTGGCGAGTTTACTGTCAGCAATGGCACGACAACTGAAATTGTCGTCGTCAACCAGCAGCATGCTTCATCTACAGGAAAAATAATCGTCCACAAGGCGGCGAACCCTTCTGACATAAATGCTAGCTTTGCTTTCAACCTTGAACATGGCACAACGTTCTTGGGCACAGGCACAACAACAGGAACTTCAACTATCGAATTCAATAACCTTCCTCACGGCACATATAAGCTCACCGAAGTTCAGGTTCCTGGATGGAACTATAACGGTGCCACATGCGTATATAACGGCGGTTCAGCGGGAAGCGAAATTCCATTCGGCAAGACAATTTACCTTAACGATAACTATGTCGTCGACTGCACATTCACCAACACATCAACAACAGGAACTATCCGAGTAGTGAAGAATGTTATCGATTCGAACAATGTTGATATTAGTGACACTCATGCATTCTCTGTAACATTGAATGGCACAAGCACAAAGAGCATTGCTGAAGGCAGCGATGCGCTTTATACCGGCCTCACAGTCAGTGAATCTCTCTACACTATCGCCGAAAATTCAGATTCTGGTTATGACCTTGTTTCTATCACAGCATCTTCAACGGTAAGCGTTGCAGCAGGTACAACTACTGTTGTAACGATTACAAACCGAAAGCATGCGGCACCTGTTGAAACTTCAGGCGGCGGCGGTGGAGGCGGCGGTTTTGGCCCAACAGGTTATGCAACTCCTCCACTTACAACGGGCGGGTCAGTTCTCGGTGCATCAACTGATACTTCAGGCGGAACTGGCACTACAGGCGGTAATAACGGAAATACAGGCAACATTGGCACGACATATTACCCAAGAGGAGCCAGCAGCTTTGACGGTTCGGGTCCGAGCGGCGGCGGAAGCACATTCTTAGCTCAAGATGACGCTAGTACGACCGACGCTACAACTACCGACCTTGTGCAGATGCCAAGCGAGGAAGAAATGAATCAGTTGGCGGCAGCCGGTGCTACAGCTTCGGGCGCAGTAATAGGCTCATGGTTCTGGTGGTTGCTTCTTATCATCATTCTTGCGATTCTTTACTATATCTATCGACGCAGCAAGCAGGCTTAAATCGAGTAGCGACTAATTAACATTCTGTTAAAAAACAAACCCCTCGTGATGAGGGGTTTGTTTTTTAATGACTTATTGTCCTTCGTTGCTATCTACTAACTTATATACTATCGCATGCGATTTGTATCGCGATCGTTGCGTTTATAGAAGTAATAGATGATAGCGAGGATGATGAGGAGCAGAAGCAACCACCAGAACCAGGTGCTTCCGGCATCGGTCGCGCCTACTGCCGCAAGCTGGTTGTCGTTCTCGTCGCTGACGGTTTCCGTTGTTTCAACGGTTGTCGTAGCTTCGGTTGCCGTCGTGTCGTCAGCAGTGTTCTGGGCAAGTTTTGTGCCCGAACTGCCGCTCGTGCTTGCTCCGCGGACTGAACCGGTAGAGCCGCTAGAACCAGTAGAGCCGGTTGTACCTGACGAACCCGATGTATCAGTGGATGCACCAAGCACGGTACCGCCCGTCGAGCCGCCGCCTACAGAGCCGCCGGAAGTGCTGCCTCCGCTTGTAGAGCTGCGTCCGCCGGTAGTGCCTCCGCCCACCGTGCCGCCGCCGCTTGAACCGCCACCGGTTACAGTACCGCTAATGGTGCCAGAGCTGGCACTGCCAGAACTTGAAGCACCGCCGAATGTTCCCGTAACTTCTGACGCGTGTGCCGCCGAAGCGAAGCAAACTGCTAGAAGTAGAAGAGAAATCTTCGACACCCTCATGATGTTCGACACTTTCGATCCCGTCATTAATTTTTTCGTGTTCATAATGGTTGAATGATTACGTTATGATTTCAGTTTCAATCTATTTATTAGATTGTCTTGACGCCATAGCTCGTAGAGTAGTTTCCGTTGACGGTTGTCGAAGGAATTTTAACTTCCACAAGTACCTGAATCTGCTTTCCGGCAAGCGCGCCGTTGAGGTCGCCTGTCATGTTCAGAGCCGGTGTTGTGTAGGCATTGGCAGCCGTAACTGTAACTGTCGCTCCGCCGTTGTCAGCCTGAGAAGATGAGATTCTCATGTTGTTTGCGGCAGGGAGAGTGCTCGAGCTAGCGCTACTGAACCAGTCAGCGAATTTCATCGAAAGATGAGTTTCGTTGGTAGGAACGGTGATGTTGAAGACATATCTCCAGCCGTTTCCGTAAGTTCCGTCAGCTGTTGCTGTTGTATCTTCAGCGGTGATGCTGTCTACATGTAGAACTCCTACTGTAGATGTTGATACTCCGCCTTCAACGTCGCCTTCAATTGTGCCTTCAGTTGTTCCGCATGTCTTGTTCCATACAATGACATACTTGTCACTTGTGAGACCAACGAATGATGGTGAAGATGTCGACTTGGTAGCCGCCATTGCTTCAGCAAATGAATTACCTGTTGTGTAGCCGTCTAAAGCAAAAGGTTTTGAAGATGAAGCCGCACATGTTTCGCCGACTACTGCACCTGTGAAGATTTCATTAGTTGCGTAATCTGCGCCAGGTGTCATGTCAATTGTTTTTGCCTGGTAAGGTGTTGGGTCGCCATTGAAACCTGAAGCGCTCAAGTTATATGTGCCTGAACCTGAACCTGTTTCAACCGAGTTGTATACAGCGTTCATGGCGAAGTCAGAGCTGCTAGCTGTTGCTGCAGTTGCCTGAGCGCCATTTATGAATTTATTTATTGTGACCTTCACTGATGTCGGAGGAGTCGTTGTTCCTACTGGAGCAACATAAGACTTGTTCCATACAATTACATACTTATCTGAAGTAATGTTTGTGAAGTTCGGTGTAGTAGTTGAAGGAGTTCCCGCAGCCGCTTCAGCGAATGAATCGCCGGTCGTGTAACCGACGAGGCTAAATGGGGTAGAAGAGCTTTCAGTTGCGCCTACAACGCTGTCCATAATTTCGTTTGTGCCGTAATCAGAACCCAGTGGAAGGTCTGAAGTTTTTGCCTGATAAGGCGTAGGGTCACCGTTGTAACCTGCCGCGCTCAAGGCGTATTGGCCTGAACCAGAGTTGCCGTTAATTGTGTATGTAGCATTCATCTGGAAGTCAGAGCTGCTTGCGGTTACCGCAGTTGCAGGTGCACCGTCAACATATTTGTTGATAGTCACTACTGCAGTTGTTGAAGCCGTTGTTGTTGCAACTTCTGGAGCTGTTGTGAAGCTTAGAATTTCACCTGAAGACCATGTTCCTTCTACATTCGACCAAGCTGCGAAGTAGTAGGTGGTGCTAGGCGTTACCGGAGGCATACCTGTCATTGATGACAGAGCCGCAGAAAAAGGCGTCGATGACGCTATAGGGCCCATGTCAGGAGTCGAATATGTTCCTGAAGGAATGGTCGGACTCGAAGTATCGAACGGAGCAAGTGATGCCCAGAACGAGTGACCGATGGCATCTGCCGGGCCGTTCGTGCCGTTAAGCGTCGCATCGGAAGTTGTTATTCCTGTTGCGGCGTTAGTTGTCGGCGAGTTCGGGGTTGTTGCCGCGAACGCCACAGACGTGGGTTCCGTAAATGCGAAACCAAATGAACCGACAACGAGCGCCATAAGCGTCGTTGCGGCAATTGATTTGCGGAATCTTGTTAAGAAGTTTTTCATAATGTGAGTTATTGTGTGTGTTTTTATTTGTTAATAATTAATTAATGTTGATAAAATAAATGAGAAATAAAAATAGCCTATTCAAGGCTATTGAATCTAAAGAGCAAAGCTTATAATTTGGTATTCGACCTTAGTAATGTTGACGTGCCGTGTATGATGCCGTTACCAGAATGTTGTGCTTGTGCTGATGCTGGCTCAGTTTTTATTCTCTGTTAATGCTGTATAGGCGTTTAGTTGCGTATTATTTGTTTTTTAGTCAATTTGTGGCATAATCAAAATATATGAATCGCAACTCCTTATGGTCGATGCTTACAGCCTGGCTCAAAAAAATGTTCGTTCCGCATGAAGGGAACAATCACCATCCTCATTTCTGGAAAGACCGCACTGTGGCGGTGTTGCTCATCATCGTTTTGCTGGCGGAACTCGCGGTTCTGTCCCAGTCGAGTTTTACTTTCAATAAAAGCACATATTTGGCCGCCGTTTTGCCGGGTGTTTTGGCATCTTTAACGAACGACCAGCGTGCGGCTAGTAACGCCTCGCCATTGGCTGAAAACAGCCTTTTGGCCGAGGCAGCGCGCCAAAAGGCTTCCGACATGGCGACCCGCGGCTACTTCGCCCACAACACACCTGAGGGCTACCTGCCGTGGTACTGGCTCACCAGGGTCGGCTATTCGTACGACCATGCCGGCGAGAATTTGGCTGTGAATTTTACCGACTCGAAAGACGTTGTTGACGCCTGGATGAACTCACCGACGCATCGCGCCAATATTGTGAAAGCGGTATATACCGAAACAGGCATCGGTATGGCCGAAGGAATGTACGAAGGCCGCCCGGCAATTTTTGTAGCGCAGTTTTTTGGCACGCCTAAGATTGCTGCGAAAGTGGCTCCAGCTGTTCCTGCTGTTACGGCAGTTTCGCCAGCTGTGGTCGCGATGGCACCTACATCAACACCAGCAACGAGGCCGGCGCCTACCACGGTTACGTCCACAACTTCAATTGCAGTAGCGACCGCAACAGTTGCAGCGGCTTCAACCACAGTTCCAAGCGTTGCCGGCGCAGAATCTGATTCACAAGTAGCAGAGCCTAGCCTTAAAGAATCTCTTTTGGCTTCGCCAAGGCACACAGGCAGCACGCTTTTGCTCATCATTCTTGCCGTCATTGTCGCCGCGTTCCTGCTTATTCTTTTCATAAACGGAAAGGTCCATCATCCGCGCATTACTTTGCTTGCGGTGGCATTCATTGTCATCATCATTGGCTTGCTTGTGTTCAATACCATTACTCTTAAAGATAAAGTGTTGGTGGGGGATGAAGGCGGTTCCACTTTTGTGGCGAATTTATCGCCGACCCCGACGGTGACATTCAGGAAATACAGCTCATTGATCCGAAAGAATATATAAAATATTTTGATTGGAAGAATGTTGGTGAGAGGATTATGGAAAAAGCGTTTGAGTTTTTTGATGAATATTCAAATTTGACTTGACAAATCTGTCTGTAGGTATAAAATACGCATGTAACTATGAAAAGGCTCCTTATGCAGATACGTCTGCATCGGGGGCCTTTTCCTTTATAATTTTTATGGAGAACTTATGATAATGCTCATCTAAAAATTCTATTTCGCAGCCTTTATTTCTAAGCAGAGTTGAGCATCTGGCCCTGCTTGGGGCAATTACTGCATTAAGTGCATCATTCTTCATTAAAAACTCTGCCAGACAGCCGAAGTCGCCGTCGCCTGTTACAAGAATACAAGTATAGAAGGATCGTGTGTAAAAGTCTGAAATTACCTTTAATACTAGCTCTGCATCGCAGTTGCCCTTGATTGTGCTGCCTACCGAAATTGTTTGCTTAAATATCAATACAAAGCCGCACCCTTGAAGATACTCATAGAATGTTGCTCTAGTCGGCACCAATCCTATAAACAAATACACGCCTGTAGGGTTGTATTTCTGTCTAAGCCAGCCTCTGAACTTAAGGTAATCAATCTTAAAGCCAGAGTCTTTTGCAGCACGATAGAGATTGTTCCCGTCGATGTATATATTAAGTGGCACGATTCAGCTACCATATCACTACCCAGTTAAAATTCTGATAAAATTTTTCTAAAGATTGCAAGATAGTATATAATTACTTCATGCAATATTTCACATACTTTAATCTTGCGCTCATCATTGTGGTGGCGGCGCTCACGGCGCTTTCGTATTATCGGGGCAAGCGGGTGCTTTTCAGCCTTATTGTAAACTTTTACCCGGCAGCGGCGCTGTACGCGGCGTTTCCGTACAAGGCATCGACGCTTTTATTTAAAGGCAATTCAGAGCAAATCTTTTATTCGCATGCAATTATATTTCTGGTATTTTTCGTATTCGCGTACTTTGCAGTAGGAAAAATTGTGCACTCCGAAGGTTCGCATAATGGCGTACCAGGCTTCATGGAAGCGCTGCTTCTTTCAGTTTCAATTGTGCTTCTTACCGTGGCGCTTTGCTTCCACATTCTGCCGGCCCGCGACATCTACGACCTCAGCGCTCAAATTGAGAATTTCTTTACACAAGACTTGGGCTACTTTGTTTCAATGATAGTGCCTATAGCGGCGATTTTCTGGATGAGGGGGAGGTATTAATTGCTCGTTTGACACCCCTAACAAACAATTATATCCTCAAATCGGACTGAAACCTCGTGTTTCAACAGCTTGTCCGGCAACCATTCGCACAAAGGAGGTGTACCATGTCATTTCTTGAAAAAGTAGTGGCGATTTTGCTGAATATGAATGAAATCAGCGGACTCAATTTTGACGATCTCATCGCCCTTGAAACAGGTGAACCCATTGGTGGAAAAGTCGAAGGGCCCATTTTGATGATCCTAATGCGCTTGCAGACGATGATTGTGCAGGAGTGCGAGAAAGGCAGCAGGCCTGAAGGCGCGGATGAATTTTTTGGGCTGGAACCTGAAGCTGACGAAAGTGGTGCTGCCACTTCAATTGCTTCGGCAAATGCCCTGAAACTGTACGATGATACCACTGCCCGAGTACTTATGCTCGAGCGCATAATAACGGAAGTCATCCGGCAGGCCATTCCTACCGAATGCGAACGTTTCGGTGCTCGCTACTGCATCGCCCCTAATGGAAGAGTCTTGTGGAGCCCGGTGTCGAGTACCTGACCTCTGGGATAAACAGGTCATCACACAAACATCAAAGCAGCATTGCGCTGCGCGAGCCACCGTACCCAGCGGTGGTTTAGCTTTTTCATGGTATAATAAGGCTACAATAAAAGCCTTTATGGAAAAGACCGTTGAACAAGGCGTAGAGCAAGAATTGCCGACATCAGGCATATTAAGCGACGTTGCAGCTATTCAGGCCGATGTGGCGGCAGGTGCGCAAATAGCTGCTCAAGCGGCCGCTGCTAAACAGTCGGCAGGGTCAAAATTTAAATATAAATTCGAATACTGGCTGTCGCGCATCGTGCAGGGGGTGTTCTGGCCGGTGTTCTATGTGGGCTATCACGCGGCGTTCAGTATGCGCATAAATGGAAAAGAGAATATTAAAAATTTGAAAGGCCCGGTTATATTCGTGGCGAATCATATTGGAGTATACGACAGCTTCATGTTCGATATGTTCGCGCCGCCGTTTTCGGCTATTTCGCCATTTCGCTTTATGGGCACAACGAAGTTTAAAATATGGTATTTGGCCATATTAAAATATACGGGCATCGTGCATTTGGTGTATGCCTTGTTTGGAGTATTCAAGGTGAATTACGGCGAAGGAGTCGAGACGGCGCTCATTCCTGCATATGAAATTATACGAAACGGCGGCACGGTGGCGATATTTCCGGAAGGAAAAGTCTGGAAATACGAAGAACGCGGCCTCGGCGCCGAAACGGGCGACAATCATCACGAAGCCATTGGCCCATTCAAATGGGGTGCGGCGGTGTTGGCCAAAAATACTGGAGCGGTGGTGGTGCCGGTATCGCTTCGAAAACATGCAAAGAACATGTTTCGCGACTACTTAACCATTACCATAGGTAAGCCATACTTTGTTGACCGCGCGGCAACGGCCGAGGTGATAGCGGGTGAGATGAGGGAGAAGGTGGTAGGGGGTTATGTGGGGAGGGGGAATTAATGCTAATATGATATGTAATGATTAGTCAGGAAGCTATACAAAAAATACTTGGAATAGAAAGTAAAGTATCTCTTTCTGCGGATGAAATGGTGAAAGAGATGGCAGTTACGTTTTTTCCAGAAAAAGGGACAGGAATAGATGAAAATGTTATTGCCTTTTCGAAAAAGCTTGAAAATAGCTTTAAGAATTTGAATATTATCATCATACCCTACGAGTCTGCACTGGAGAAGGTTCGCTTAAGGAGGAGAATAAGCCGTATTTTTCGCATTATAATTAACAATGTTATATGTTTTTATTCGCATATTTAGAATAAAAGGTGAGTTTTATTACATAAATTTGAGATCTCTAAGACGAGTTATTAGAAGTAAGCGTTTAAAAAGAAACATATCAGTAATTGTATTAGGTGAATTACATGAGGATAAACTGCCAATGCAATTTATCTCGAGCTTTAAATCAAACTCTGTAATCCATATATTACCTTTTCCATCAAACATAAAAAAAGAAAGCCCGTTTGAGGAACATTTTGATACGGCAATGTCGCTATTTGCGTATCATATGGCAAATATTGTTTTAGCTGTAGATGATTCAAAATGGATGGTTTACAATTTTAATGCTTCACATCCAATTTATGACTTAAATGACAATAAGTTCGAAGAGCATATTCTTAAAGCTCTTGTACCAAAAATTGTTGCACCCATTAGTCCACATAAATTTTCTGATTTTAATATATCAAAAGAGAGGTTCATGATTGGCGATCCCATCATAAGTGCCTTGGTAGTAGATCTAACGCAAGGCGCCTTACTGTTTGAAAAGACTAAGTTATTTCCTTCTGGTAAGAAGATTGATGACCTGCCGTTTCGTGATAACTTTCATAAATATATAGGTAAATTACACCTAGATAACCGCAGTGGGATGAGTTTTGGTTTTATTTCAAAACAATTACCCGTTGCTATTAGTCAGATTTTAACATTAGAGGAAACCCAAAGTAAATATGGCGCTTTCTTATCAAAAAATAAAGATTATTTTAAGGATAGTGAAGGTAACATCCATATAATGTTTGATTTACCTGAAAAAGGAACTGTATCGTTACAGGTACCAGATGTCTGGGTTTTAAGCCTTCGATCAGGTTCAGATAAAACACACTTTAAACCAGAAAAAGATTTGTTGTTACTGGGGCTTTCATCTAAAGGGGAAATGTGGATGAAATTTCCAGTAGGTACAAGAATTCATGATGATTACAAACCATCCTTTGATACCAAGGTTATTTTGGCTCATGCTGTTGGTAACGCAATAATTGCGAGCATTATAAATTACATTGATCCAAAATCTGAATTTGTTACAAAGTTAGTATCGTCGGGGATCTCTATTAGCCATTGGCATGGCTATTTTAGAGAGGATCTTGTCCCAAGTAACTACTTAATGTATGGATTTAAAAATTTACATGTTGCATGCTCATCACCTCAATCAGCCGTATACGCCTTAGGAGGGAAGCTCGACTCGTTTGAAAAGTTGCTTAAGGATAAAAAAACGTATTATGGTGACATACATGTAGAACCACATCACGGTGTAAATATCTCTTTTCCCTCATTAACAACTCTAGCAGAGTACCTTATACAAAACCCAGAAGCCTCTAAACTAGGTAACATTTATCTGAAAGAGTGATAATATAGAACAATACCACTTATGTTTGTATCGTTTAATTACTACACGATATGTTTGCTAGTTGGAGGCTTTGTTGCCTTTATTTCAGGTCTTGTAGTTTTTCTGAATGATAAATCAAAAGCAGAGAATCAGGCATGGTTTGCCCTCACTGTGAGTACTTCTGTTTGGAGCTTTGCCTATTTTTATATGACTGTCGCTCCTGATAAGGTGTCGGGTTTCCTTGCAAATTGGATACTACACGATGCTGCAATATTTATCCCTCTCTTTTATTTTCTTTTAGTGCTAATTATCACAGGGACTCTAACTAAGTACCGTTTTGCACTTGGTTTTTTTTCACTATGTGCAATTTTCTTTGTCGCAATAAATACAAGCACCATATTTGTTTCTGATGTTTCTCCGAAGATTGGTTTTAATTTTGCACCTGTCCCTGGCCCTTTCTACGTTTATTACTTTTTATTTTTCTCCCTTGTTGTTTTATCAGGGATTATTGTAGCGGCAATTGCCGCATCTAAAACCACAGATTTAGTTCAAAAAAATAGATTTAAATACACTATTTATTTTGCCTCAATTGCAGCAGTTGGAGGAGGAAGTGTATTTGCTACAACTTTTTTTCCAGAGATAAGACCTTATCCGCTTGTTCTTTTTTCTCTTTATCCCGCAGTGAGTGGTTATGCAATTTTAAGATATCAGCTTTTTGATGTTAAGATAATTACAACTGAGATTCTGACTTTTGCACTCTGGCTAACAATAATGGTTAGGATGTTGTTTGCTGAGTCTACTCGTGAGCAGTTTGCTAACGGCATATTATTTGCCTTTGCTATTGTTCTCGGTGTGTTTCTTATTCGAAGCGTAAAAAGAGAGGTTGGGCAAAGAGAGAAGATTCAAAATCTGGCGAATGACTTGTCTCTTGCTAATGATCGTTTACGTGAACTTGATCAACAAAAGTCAGAGTTCGTATCATTAGCGTCACATCAGTTGCGCGGGCCACTTACGGCAGTAAAAGGCTATACTTCGATGCTCTTAGATGGTGACTTTGGCGCGATTACTGCTGAGGTTAAAGATGCTCTCGAAAAGATTTTTGAATCGGTGCAAGATCTTACCGTGGTTGTCGGTGACTATCTGGATGTTTCCCGTATTGAACAAGGCAGAATGCAGTATGACTTTACCAATTTTAATTTACGCGACCTTGTAGCCACTGTTGTAACTGAACTTAAGCCGAATATTGCTCGGGCCAAACTTAATATGGAGTTTAATTATGACTCGAAAGGTTCGTATCAGATTAATGCAGATCAGGGTAAAATCAAGCAAGTCATAGGTAATCTTATTGATAATGCTATCAAATATACCCCCCAAGGAGGGTTACATGTTTGGTTGTCGCATCCCGATGCTATTTCTGATGGTCAAAATACGCATATAGGTCAGGATATCTCAAATACAAGCTCTGTTTCTGTCAGTAATAAAGTCTTGCTTTCAATATCTGATACAGGTGTGGGGATTCACCCCGATGTCTTGCCGCGCCTTTTTGAGAAGTTTACCCGTGCACCTGATGCTTCAAAAACAAACATTATGGGTACTGGTCTTGGTCTATATGTTGCTAAGAAGATAATGGAAGCACACCATGCCCGTATTTGGGCTGAATCACCGGGGCCGGGGAAAGGGTCAACTTTCTTTATAGAATTTGATGAGCTGAATGCGGGAAGTCCAGTAGCAACCAATACTTCTGTTGTAAATTAAGTAAATAGTCAGTTTCTATTACAACATATCTTCATAAAGAATTTATCTAAATTTCATGTCGTCTATTTTAGTATAAGTAGTATGGATATAATCAATTTGGTTCTCGATATAGTCATTCTTATAAACCTCATGTTAGTGGTCCTATCTTCTCTGGGGCACAGAAGTAACTCTCATAAAGATTTTATATACAAAGTATATATATTTAATATAGCGACAATCGTCCTTTGGGTTGGAAGTATGATTTTTGACAGAATTGCTACTGAACATAATGCTGTTTTAAGTACAAAAATTCTCTATAGTTCAGCAACTTTAATTGCCGGTAGTTTTTATTACTTTAGTCTAATATTTCCAAAATCAGCACATAAATATGTAAAGCATCTGGTAGTTATTATGATAGTTAACATTGTATTAGTACTATTTATTATGTTTAGTCATTACATTATACAAGATGCAACGATTGATCAGTTCGGAGAAATTATTATTAAATTTGGTTTGGCGTACTTTTTCTATATTCTTTTTATTTTGTATCTTTTTTGTAGTAGTTTCTTTAGACTGTTTGTAAAGTATAGAAATAGCAGTGATAAAAATGAAAAAGCTCAATTATTTTATATATTTCTAGGGTATACAGTGTCAGGTAGCGTTGCTCTGTTTGTAGATCTGTTGTTACCCTGGATGTACAGCTCTCAATTTTGTTGGCTGGGTCCCACTGCTTCAATCTGCCTCGCCCTCTCCATCACCTATGCCGTCAAAAAGTACCGCCTCTTTAACATACAAATCATCGCAGTCGAAGTATTTGTTTTCGTCCTATGGGTATTTACCCTTATTAAGGTGTCGGTGCTAAACGAAGCGCCAAGCGCAGACACTACAAGTCTTGCGCTAAACGTCGCTTATTTTATCCTCGTCATTATTATAGGAATCGTACTCATACGAAGCGTCGAGAAGGAGGTTCGTCAGCGCGAGCGTAACGAAGAGTTGGTTGACGAGCTTACCGCGGCGAACGCAAAACTTAAAGAAGTAGACGAGCTTAAGACAAAATTCGTGTCGCTAGCTACTCATCAGATGGCGTCACCGCTCACCTCCATGAAGGTATACTCCGAATTCCTTAAGGATGGCGGCAATGCCGAAGCTGTGAAAGACGGCAGCATCGGGCGCATCGCTGATAATTTTATTTCCATTGTTAAAGATTTCCTAGATATTTCAAAGTTGGAAGCAGGGGAGACTGTGTATACAATTGAGGATGTTGATATGCGACAAGTACTTGCTGAGGTTCTTGCTCGCTGTTCAGGTAAGGCGTCGGAAAAGGGAATACAAATCAAATTTAACATGAGCGAACCATCTGATGTACATGAGCGGTACATTCGCACAAAAATTGACAAAGATAAATTTGCGCAGGCGCTTCAAAATATATTTGAAAACTCTGTTAAATATTCAGAACGGGCAGGATACATAAATGTTGAGCTAGCGGAAGATAAAGATTTTATTTACATAACCATACGTGATAAAGGGATAAGAATCCTTCCGTCTGTCTCGTCAGCTCTTATAAAAAAATTCAGCTCTTCTGGAAATAAGTTTGAAGCTGACATTATTGGCAACAGCCTGGGTTTGTATGCGGCAAAGCAGATAATTGAAAGGATGGGTGGGAGTTTTGATGTAACCTGTGCTCATGATGTAAAAGGGTGTAATTTAAATATTTCTTTGCGTAAATAAAAAAGCAGGAAAGGTATAAACCCCTCCTGCTCCGGCTCTATTTCAAGCCTGTATCACTTTCACCACCACCTGCGGCGGTCTTTTGATCACGAACAGCGCCACCACCACAAGCGACACGCCTGAAACCATCCAGGCGAACGGTATGCCTACGTATTGGCCGGCGGCTCCTGTGGTGAGAAGCCCCACCATTCCTCCTAAATTGGGGAAAACCGACTCGAATGAGGCCAAAGTGGCCCGCACTCGGCTTGGAATGTGGTCGTGAAGGTAGGCTGTTTTAACTGGCCCGTACATGCCCCGTGGAACCTGATGCAGTATGAATACTACAAAGTTCCACGGTGCGGGCAGGAATACCGACAGAATAAGCAACATGCCTATAAGGGCCTGGGTGAAGCGAATTAGTTTCGCTTCGTTCACCCCGCTCTTTACCAGCCTTCCTGCTATATACGCACCGAAGGTCATTGCTACCGAGAACACGGCGAATGCCGTTCCTAAATACGCCGTGCCGCCTATTACGCTTTCGAACCGCGGCACCCACTGCATGTTCGGCGCCTGCACCGCGAATATCTGGATCATCGACGAAAAGACGATGAACCGAACAACCGCGTTCTGGCGCAAATACCTGAAGCTCATGCGAATGCTCGCTAGCATCATCTTGTAGCTCTTCTTGAATGAGACTTTCTTTCTTTTGAAGTATTCTTCATGCATTCCAATTGCCGCGAAGATGCCCGCGCATGCCATAACAGATGCCTCGGCATACCATGCCAAAGAAATGTGTACGGTCATAAGGTAACTGCCGAGCGCCGCCGCCGGTATGCCGCTTAGGTTAGAGGCGATGTTCATTCTTGCGAACGTGCTCGTCTTGTTGAATGCAATGTTATGATGACGCATTCTGTCGACGAGCCATGCCGTTAAGGCGCCGTTGCTGAATGTCCATCCTAAAGCACCCAACGCTTCCGCTGCCGCAAATCCTAAAAGAGTATGCGACATGCCGTACACCACGCCCGATGCCGAAAAGCACAGGCATGAGATGACGACCGACTTCTTTCTGCCGTACACATCTGCGAATGCACCCGTAGGTATATCGAAGAGCATGAGGCTGGCGTAGAAGATCATGTTGACCATGTTCGTCTCGAAGACGTTCAGGCCGCGGAGGTTCAGGTACTTTACGTACGTGCCGAAGGTGAAGGCGATGCCCACACCCCGAAGCACGGTAAGTGTCAGATATACTGATATCGTGTTTTTTCTGTTCATATTAAGTTTTCAATGTTCTGAGTTGTTGTTCTGAAGTTTTACTAAACAAAAGCCCGGCTTCTGTTTAGCCGGGATGCTTTTATGATTCGCTGTAACGCGACCCTCGGAGGAGAGTCGCTAATAGGGCTTACTCTTCGGAGGCTGTTTTCATACAAGTATTTCGGCTAGACACAAAAAGGGAAGGTCGCTGGGTAAGCGGATTAACCCCATTAAAAAGGTTAAGCGCCACGTCGGCATTTGAAACACAAATACCGCGGCCCATGTAGGCGTTAGTTCCTTTTGTATTAAGCTGTTTATACATGTTATGCATGTCGGGTGTATTTAATCATTAAATTAAGTGAGTGTCAAATTAAAATAAACATTGTTTCCTGACAAACGAAAACAGTCCGACTCAGAGGAATCGGACTGTAATTATTTCGGCAGAGCAGCGACAATCATGTCAGCGATCTGTTCAAGGGGATAATGATCTGTATTTATAACAATGAACGGCAATTTCGACTCAACGAGTGCAGCCCAATACAGATTGTTGATCTCCACCTGAAAACCATCGACGTTGTTGCCGCCGTCCAATCCGCGCTCACGATAACGGCGAACTTGTTCCTCGGGCCCCACTAAAAGCAGAACCGTCAGATCAGGTCGAGCGAGTTGGTGGAAATCAGATCCGTCGAGGATCATCTTTCCAGCCCTGTGATAGACCAGTGTGCTGAGCCAGTATCTGTCGCACACCACTGTCTTACCGGAAGTCAGCATTAAGCTGATCTCCGAAGACGCTTCCGTCACAGCATCACGATAGAAATCGTAGTGCTTCTGAAGGCTCGAACTCGTATCGACACGCTTACGCAGTTCCCTGTATTTCTCAGGAGGCGTAGCGTATGTGATGCCATTGCATTTTGCCGCAACCATCGTGGCTAGGGTAGACTTGCCGCTGCCGTCTATGCCTTCCAATACTATGAACATGTAGACCTCCTTCTTTTGTTTGATTTAGTTCCGAAAGTAATTATATCACTAAATATACAGTATGTAAAATGCAAGCCTTTTTTTCCGGAAAGTGTTATATTCTATTTATGAAGAAAGTATTAGTGACTGGCGGTAAGGGGTTTATAGGCTCGCATCTCGTCGACAAATTAGTGGAAGATTTTGATGTATTCGTAATAGACAACGGATTATCCGGAAGCAATATAAATCCGAAAGCCACATATTATGATGCTGATATAAGGTTTCTAAAAGGAATATCTGAACATTTCAAGGGTATCGACTATGTATTCCACATGGCTGCCATCCCTCGCACGGTGTGGTGCATAGACGACCCCGTTCTTTGCTACGAGACAAATGTTTTAGGCTCTTTGAACGTCCTTGAGGCGGCTCTTAAAAACAAGGTTAAGCGTGTAATCTTGACTTCAAGCAATATCGTGTATGCAGCCGATACTCCGTATAAGGCAAGCAAACTGGCGATGGAAGAAATCGCAAAGGTGTATGCAGGTTTGTACGGCCTCTCAACTATTTGCCTGAGAAATTCCAATGTCTACGGCTCAAGGCAGAGAGAAGATGGTATTGGGCCGAATTGTTTTGCTTCTATCAAAAAATCGATTAAAGAGAACGGGTATATTGAAATAACCGGAGATGGAGAGCAGACCAGAGATTTCACTCATGTTTCTGATATCGTGCAGGCCAATATTTTAGCTATGGATAGTGATATGACAGGGAACATTGACCTTTGTACCGGAAGAAATGTTAGCTTGAATTATGTTGCCAGTTTGTTTAATGCACCTATCAGCTATGTGCCTGACAGGAGGGGAGACGTAAAGCACATTATTCAAAATAATACCGATAGCGAGAATCGTCTTAATTGGAAAGCAAAAGTAAGCCTGGAAGAAGGTATTAAAGACGTTATGTAATTTCGGAAATTTATTTCCTCACTAGGATACGATGCTCGTAGCCAGAAGTTTTAAGAAAGCCCGTCGCTTCGCATGCAACACCACTCTCGATTTCTTTATTGATAAAGGCGTTTATCTTGGTACTGTCAGTGTCGTCAAAAATAATGAGGCTACCGGAGGCTGTAGCCTCAAGCGAATTTTTCCAGTCTTCAGAGTACACTTCGCTCCTATGACCCCCGTCAATGTGTACCAGATCGAATATCATTTCTGGATGACCGTCGTTGTAAGCAGCCAGGGTCTTACGAGAATCTCCCCAGAATATCTCAATGGCCGTCAGCGGAAAAATCTTTTTTATGTACTCGAAACAAGGTCGAGCGTAGGCATGTATTCCCAGGTCAAATAGAACATAATGAGCATTAGGGTTTGCTAAAATCATAGCGAGAATACTGTGTCCGGCATTAAACCCAATTTCGCATATGAGCTTCTTTCCCTTAGCTGCTTTTTGGTAATTGACTCTTTTATTCAGCAATACATCCCACCAGTCAAATGAAAGGTGGCGGTAGACGCAGTTGCCTTCTAGCGGTTCTCCCATATCCTCAATAATTTCTTTGAGATCAGCACAAATTCTTAGATATTCTTTCTCGTGTTCCATGCCATTAATTTACAGTCTCTCTAAAACAGTCGAGGGCGTATTTGTGTATCGGGCCGTATATTTTGCCCCAATCAGCCCAATGAAAGGAAAACTTTTCGGTTACAAATTCTCCAGAAAGTTCCATTATATTACTTACAAGTTTCTCATACTGATCTTGGGTAAATATTTGAACTCCCGTGATATCGTCACTCGGTTTTATGTCTGCCGAACCAGGCAAATGGAATGAATAAACCCAAGTTTGCATCTCCATATCGCCCTCGGTCGTTGAAGCTTGCGTGATTACCGAACAAAGCTCCTTGAAAGATTCAATTGGAGTGTAAACAAGAAGCTCCTCCGCTATTTCTCTTTTTGCAGCATCCTTAGGGTCTTCATTTTCTTTAATACCTCCGCCCAACATGCGGGCGACGTTATCCGGATAGAAACCCTTCTTCTTTCCAAGTATAAAGTTTGAATTTTTGTCGACAACTAAAACTAATACGTGCCTTTTTCGGTATAAATTGCCGATGGGATTATTAATGGTCACCCTTTCCGTGATCAAATTAATCATTTTCATATTCTAGCATAAAATCCGTCTTTTCCTGTATCTTTCGCAGGAAAAAGTATTCGTGATTTTCTTCAGACGACAGGTTTTTTCGTATATCCACGCCCATTTTTTCTTCATTTTTTAAAAAAGCAAATATTTCATGCTTCCATTTTTCGTATAATTTTATGTTGTTCTCTCTAAGGTACTTGTCTCTGTCTAGGTTAGAAACAGTAATTGAACGGTGTCTGAAATGGTGAACATACACGTCTTTCGCAATGGCGCATGCATACCCAGCCTTTTTAAGTCGCCACGAGAAATCAATGTCTTCGCTCCCGTACATCTCAAAACGCGTATCTGAGAAAAGCCCTATCTTTTCGGACACAGAATTTCGGACCAATGCACAGCAGGTGACTACCGCATTAGGAGGACATCTTAAGATACTGACCCCACCTCCGTTCTTGGCAATGAGCATTTTTGATGCTTCTGCGAAAGTGTGCGGACCCTGGAAATACTCCAACTCCTCGGTTATGGAATAACCCTTGGGCGTGCCGTCCACTACGGCCTTGGTGGACACGGAACGAATATGGTGGGCTACGTCAACGGCAGGGCGGAGCGTGCCAATGATACCCAGGTTAGGGTCATTCTCCATATGCCTCTCAAGGATCGACAGCCAATTGTCCTGAAAATATAAATCGTTGTTGCAAATGCATGTGTATTTCAATCCGTACTGATTGGATACAGCCTGACCATTATTGTTTGCGTCAATTATCCCCTTATTCACCTCATTAGTAATGATAATTAATTTCTCACACCAAGGCGAGATCTCCAGGTTTCTTAAAAATTCACCCGTTCCGTCGTGGGAACCATTATCTATAATTGTCAGAAAATACGGATGATGGACAGTCTCGAACATGCTTTGCAAAGTTACTCTGGTGTGATCAATGGCATTCCAGCATGTCATGACAATATTGGTATTTGATTTGTACGCCTCTTTCATGTGTTTAATATGTTTCTTTTTATTACTTGAGATTCACTATCGTCAGCTACGGATTCGTATATGGCGCTGAGCAGGTGCGTGGACAATTCATGGTCAAGAAAGTTTGAAATTTGTTGATGTGGGGGTATTTGGTTATCGATTGCTAGGATGAATTCTTCAACGCAATTTCTACGTGCATCCTCTTGATGCCCTCGAGAATATTTGAGATCTACCAGTTCGTTTATCTCACTCATGGTAATGAACTCATAAGTTTTGTATTCCGGAAATAGGGTACTGTTTCTGAAGGCATGGATATCATAGTGGTATTCTCCTCCAACAGCATTCGGTGAAATATCACTTTTGAATATCTCGTGAGACTGAAAGGAATTGACGATTACACACTGGAACGGACCCTGTTCGATTATGTATGATTCGTGTCGAACTCGCCCGTTTCCCTTGTATAGATCGCGGCCGACAGCCGAGATCCAGTTTCTCTGACTGAAGCCGTTGTGCACAGCGTGAGAGCCTATGTTAGTAATTGTATGTTCGCCGTGTCGAAGAGCAATCAGTGCGTGGGCATCAAGCTCACCAGTTACGCTGCCTGCACCATTAGCACCCAGCATTTCTCTCAACTGATCACTGGAAATTAAATTGTTTCTGTCTATCTCAGGAAACAACCGTATATAATCCTCCGGTGTGAGCTGGGAGAAGAAATCTGCCGGCCGTGCGACTTGGGCATAAAGCTCGAAATTGTCGTACTCCTTTTTCGGATCAAGTATGGACGATTGGGCAAGCCATACAGCCGTATCGAGGCTGTGATAGCCCGAGTGGGACATCTTTCCGTAGCCTTGATTATATGGATGATATGTCTGCTCTACTATTTCCCTCGGGAATCTCCATTGGCCATCACTGTGAAATGATTCGATAGATGTTATCGGGCAGTTTGTCTTTTTAGCGATCTCAAGGATCAGATCCCTTGCCTTCAGAAACCCGCCATGATGTCTGCGCTGCGCCTGAAGAATAAATACAAGTTTCTTGTGCTTTAATTTTGATTTATATAGCTCCTTGAGAGTCGTGTAGTCTGAATAAAGTTTCTTCGCCTTTTCCTTGTCAGTTGATACATCACATTCCGTGGTGACTGGCTTGTCCATGAGAACATGCAAATCATGTTCAAGAGCCCATCTTGCATATTTGAAATGTGCTAAAGGTTCGGTTGAAATGATGACCGCATCTATCTTTTGTTTCGCTACCAGATTATTTAAATTTCGGACTTCTTCGGAACTTAAATCGTCAGAGATTTGGTAATTGTCGGTGTAGTAAAAATCAATGTCTGTAATTGCTTTTTCGGTTAGGAAACCCCATATTTTTTCTTTTTGGGAAGCAAGGTCAACTATGGCTGACAATTTTGCCTTTTTTTGATCTGCGAGGTGGGGTACATATATTCTGCGAGCGTGATATCCGCACCCGATAAGCAATATATTAATCATGTCTTTGTAGCATTAAATTGATCAATCCAAAGTTGTATCGCCTTTAATTCCAAGCGCTTATCCGGATCATTAGTCATCTTATCTAAATCATCACTTTTGATATTCCAGGGCTTGAGATAACTTGCATAGTGGATGATATTTATTGGTTTAAGACCGTCTTCTATGGTATATCCAAAAAGCTTATTATATTCATCGAGATGATAGTGAAATATATTGTATTTGTGATCAAGGTGCAGATCTTCTCGGTCTGGCCACTCTGGGAAATATGCATTTATAAAGTCTTGATCGCTTCCATGTATCGGCCTGTCTCCACCTCCTGATTTCAAACTTTCTATTTTTCCTACTTTTATCATCATCTTATTAAACAGGGAATGGGATGGCTCAATTACAATAAGTCCGCTATTTAAATTTAAATATCCTCGATCCTTTTTTCTCGGAAGCATGCTTCCAGCATTTGTCGCACTCATATGTGCACATTCGAACAACTCGTCAATATTGCGAAGTACTAGCATGTCAGCATCCAAATAGACAATCTTTTTGTACTGTGCCTGATCAAATATTGCCAATTTAGAGTAGGTTTGGAACCATCTGTGATGAGTATTTATATCCGTCGGGTTGCAAATCTCCTGGGACAATTTTGAATATTCTATTAAATTTTTATCTAAAATATCGGTTACATTTTTAGAGATACCTGGGGTCAATAGAACATGAAGCTGGTACCGGCTCCTTACAGATCTTAATGAAGCATTTAAGACTAGAATGCCTGGCAGGTAATCTTCTGTGGTTAAGATTGATATGAAAACTTTGTCTGTTTTATTCACGTTTGTTAATTAAAAAGCTTTCACTAAGATATTCGCATAGCATATTGTGAGATACAACCAAACTATAATGTAAAAAGTACGTTTGTCAATATGTCAGCTCCGGGCTAAAAGGTGACGCCATCAGGCGAAGCTTGATTTTAGAAAGCAAAGTGATATAAATAGTTTAGACCGTTCTCGTGAACATCTTCAGCCTTCGGCTGAGTCAATTTCAATCAAACCAAACCATCAACTTCCGAGGAGGAATACCGATGATACAAACATCAACGCATGAGCTTATCTTGCTTATGCAAACTGATTTTTTTCTGCAAGGCATGGCAATGTCTAGGCAGGGGCATGAGATGGGTGAATTTGCCGGGCCAGTCAACGCCGTTATGTCTTTCGCTGGCGAAGCCCTGATACAAATAGGGCCATGCTACCACCGGGTCACATCCGACTGGATGAAGCATTCGCAAGGCAAGGTGCTCGGCGCGCTTGAAACCCACGACGTAACCGATGTCATGAGAGACTCATACGGCGGCATATCGTTTTGGGTCGGCAACAGGCAATATTGGCTGTATCCGAAGAATCATCCAGAAGGAGAAAAGCTTTGGGACACCATTGCGGGCAACCTACTGTATCCGACGATGGACATCGACGACTACGGCGGTTCAGACCGCGACCCAGCTTACCTTGACCCAAGGGTCTTTGGAGAAGACTTCCCGTGCGGCGACTAATGGCTTACCGCAAACGCTGAATATTATTTGCCCGCATCACCACGCAATTGCCCGAACCGCGTGAGTGAGGCGGGCTTTTGTTTTACACACTAAAATGGTATAAACACCTCGGACCAGGAATTCCTGAAGCTGTCCGCACAAACAACAAACTTCCGAGGAGGAAAACATGACAATAAATTGGGTACAACTCATGAATCTAGTGCACAGAAAGACGTTCGAGGGCGGCGTTATGAAGAAGCAGGCAAAAGAGTCTCCTGAAATGGAAACTATATGCTGTGAAATCCCGAGCCTCGCCATTGACGCGCACAGCCTTCGTGTCGTCGAGAAAAGACACGGGGCGCACATTACATGGGCTGTGCTTGCAGAAATTCCGATTTCGCCTCTTAAACTTCACATTCATGAAGATGGATGCGTGACTTTCGTGCATCCAGAATGGACCATGTTCCTGTATCCGATCGATCACTCAGAACGGCCGGCAATATCGTAGCGGCCTCACGAGGCTCGCTTCCACAAGCTGCTCCTGCTTAATAAAATGGAGACAAAACCCGCGAGCGGATGCTAGGCGGGTTTTACTTTTTAAAGTGCCCTTGTATCAATTTCCTTCTTCAATCTTTCAATAAGGGCTTCAACTGAAAGTGCGCCTTCGTTACCAGCGCGGCTTTCGAGAGTAATAGTGTTTGCTTCAACTTCTTTGTCGCCGACGACGAGAACGTACGGAACTTTAGCAGTTTTTACGTTGCGAATTTTCTTGCCGAGACTGTCGCCTGATGTATCGAGCTCTGCGCGAATGCCCGCTGCCTTCAAAGTTTCAAAAACATTGCGAGAATATTCTTCTTGGCGTTCGCCAATTGGAACTATAGTTGCCTGAACGGGTGAAAGCCAGAGAGGGAATGCGCCAGCAAAGTGTTCTATCATCACGCTTAAAAAGCGTTCAATGGAACCCATAATTGCCACATGAAGCATTGCCACGTCTTCCTTTTCGCCTTTTTCATTTACACACGTGAGCTCAAAGCGCTTCGGCTGAACGAAGTCGAGCTGAATTGTTGCCACCTGATGCTTTCTGCCGAGTGCGTCTTTGGCCATGAAGTCTATTTTTGGGCCATAAAATGCCGCTTCACCTGGGCCATCGAGCCAGTCTTTTGTATGAGAATCGATGACGCTTTTTAAAGTATCTTCAGCAACATCCCAATTCTTAGTTTCACCAAGGTAGCTATCCATTTTTTCAGGGTCGCGACGTGAAAGGCGAGGGGTCATGTGAGTAAAGCCAAATGTAGAATAGAAATCGGTGACGATATTCCAAACACTTTGCACCTCGTCATCAATTTGATTCATGCGGCAAAATACATGGGCATCGTCTTGAGTGATACAAAGCACGCGTGAAAGGCCCGAGAGTTCACCCGACTGCTCGTCGCGGTACACGGCAGTAGTTTCGCAATATCGCTGAGGCATGTCACGGTAGCTTCGCATTTCTGAGTCAAATATTTGCGTATGATGCGGGCAGTTCATCGGCTTCATTGCGTATACATGGTTTTCGCGGGTCTCAATCTTAAAAAGGTCGTCTTTGTATTTATCCCAATGGCCCGACTTTTCGTATAATTCTTTTTTTGTTATATGAGGAATTGATACTTTCTGATAGCCGTATTTTGCGCGCAGGCTGAATACGTAATCGTTCAAAAGCTCACGCAAGATAGTTCCTTTCGGTGTCCACAATGGCAATCCTGGCCCGACTAACGGAGAAAAAGTGAAAAGGCCGAGTTCTTTGCCTAATTTCTTGTGGTCGCGCTTTTTTGCTTCATCTAATATATATAAATGCTCGGTTAGTTCTTCTTTGGTATTGAATGCATAGCCGTAAATTCGCGTTAGCATCTTATTCTTCTCGTTGCCGCGCCAGTATGCGCCGGCAATTCGCGAAAGTTTGAATGAGTCTGGCGCAATTTCACTGACATCTTCGCTGTGGCCGCCGCGGCAAAGGTCTGTAAAAAGGTGAGTGGTGCCGTCGCCGATTGTGTAAAGCGTAATGGGCTCGCCGCGCTTCACGATTTCTTCTATTAGTTCAAGCTTGTATGGGTTATGTTCAAAAAGTACACGCGCATCGCCGGCAGAAACTTCTTTGTGAATAAATGTACTTTTGCCCGCAGTATCTCCGCCGCTTTTCTTTCCGGCGAGAGTCCATTCCTTCAAAATTTCTTTCATCTTCTTTTCTATTGCCTGAAGGTCAGCGTCTTTAATTGGTTCAACCGCGTCGACATCGTAATAGAAGCCGTCGTCTATGGCCGGGCCTAGGGTAAGCAAAGTGCTCGGGTAGAGGTCGACAACAGCCGCGGCCAAAAGGTGGGCGAGGGTGTGGCGGGCGTTTGAGAGGGTTTCAGGGCCAGTTTCGGCGATTTTACTTTTAGACATGATGTGGCCTATTCTATCATAAAAATAGGAGCTGAGTACTGAAACTATGCTCTATTTGACACCCCAAAACCTGGTGCTACTCTAAATGTAGATCCTTGAAAAAGGTCCTGACATTCTCGGCAGTTTCCGGGAGAAACACATGCGAGCGAATAGCGAGCAAACAAAACATATACGGAGGTGATCGAAATGAGCACTGAAGACAGCACACTACTACAATTAAAAGGCACGCACTTAATTCATGGCCTCGAACAACTTGCCCGGTACGGCATTGGCCCCGATTTCTGGCATCGATTGAGGCTGGACACACGCTTTGCCGAACAGGCAATCCAGCTCATGCTGGATGAAGACAAACGGAACCCTGGCATTTCGCGCACAATCACGCTAGATCGCGAGTGCGGTCGGCTGGAGTTGCAAGTCATGGCCGGTAAGAGAGTTTGGCACCTCCGAAGCGACATCATCCTTGCTCTGGGACCTGCGCCTGAAAAACGCATGACCCCGGGCGAATACCAATACTATGTCGTTGACCCCAAGCGAAGCGTTTCCGAGCATGAAATTCGGAGAGAGGTTGCGCGGCGCGGTCTCGTGCCTGCAGACACTGAGGACGGGCTTCTCTTCATGGCCGCCTGCACATCCACTGTTTCGGACAGTTCCATTATTGTCCTCGATTCCTATCTGGAGACGGATCAAGACCGGAGCTTCCTGGATTTGAGTTGCACATTGGAAGGACGGCCTGGAACTTCTTTGTGGGTGCATGCTCGCAGGGATAAGTTCATGGGCGGAATGCGATTCCTCGCCAAGCGGCCCGTAGTGCCGAACGAACAGGAGCCTGAAGCCTAAAAAAGAAGAGCATCACAAAAGCACACAAATCCCTGAACGTCAGGGTCAGCAGAGGGAAGTTCCTTCTGCTGTTTTTATTTCTTGAAAAGATGATTATTATAATTCCCAATTTTGCTATACTTCCTCCATGGAACCTTCATCTAATGTAACCAACATTTCAGCCCTCAAACCAATAGTTGAAAAACTTCTCGCAAGGAAATTACTGCACTAACTCTGAAAGGAAAAGGCGACTGCAACTACGCCTATTATGTAGAAACGAGCGATGGCGGAAAATACATCGTGAAGCAGGAGCGCGAGCGCAAAGAAACTGAAGATCAGAACGATTTAGTGGTGGAAGGGAATGTCATTAAGCAGCTGTACGAAACCGGCCTTACTATTCCCGTACCCAATATTGTATTTGTTTCAGAAAATCCGAAGCTGTACTGCTACGAATATATTGAAGGCGAATTGATGCGCGGGCTGTGGAGCGCACTTACTGAAGACGAGAGAATAAGCATTTGCCGCGAGCTCGGGCGTTTTCATGCCGAAATTGGCATGAAGTTCAGTAAAGAAATGGCCAAAGAGAGCGGTGTCGATATTAATGAATCAATAGGTTTTCATCCGCAGATAACGGAGCAGTATCATGCGCATGTTGCCGCCGCCGATGTGCCCGACAATTTCAAGCAGCTCGTAAAAGAGGCGAAGCACATATTCGATGGCACGACCGACAAGGTTGTGTTTCAGTTTTTGCACAATGACGGCCATCATGAAAATGTAATTATTAGAATGGAAGATAAAAAGATCGCCGGCATAATAGATTTCGGCGACGCCGAGTGGGGCGAAACAGCCAAGGAGTTTTCGCGCTACATTCGTGACTACCCCGATTATTTTGAACACATCGTCGGCTCATACGAAGAAGTTTCCGGAAACAAACTTTCGCGCCGGCGCTTGGTGAGCAACGCGCTCGTTTCAGGCTTTAATGAAATTGTGGAAGATTATAGGAAGGGTGGGGAAGCGAGGGTGCGGGCTGAAGATGCAATAGAGGTGTATAGGAATCTGTTAAGTGCGGCGCTAGGGTATTGACGATGCTTAGGCGAGCGCTATAATAATGCTCGGTGAGGGTGAAGATCAAAAACAGCTCGCGAGAGCTGTTTTTATGTTTTCATGTTTTCTTTATTTTAATTTTATAGCGGCTTCATGTCGGTCACGTATTATGTTTTTTAGCGCGAATATAGGTGGTGTCGCGCAGTGGGCACGCTAACGGCTTAGATCTTCATCCTCACCAAGTGAAGAGGCGGGTTCGACTCCCGTCGTGTCCACAAAATAACAATTGAATACTAGCTGAGCAACTTCACCGTATCCACAATAATGCTCGGCACACCATTTCTGTTCGAAGTTTTTCCTTTAAGCGCAATACACGCCTCAGGTAAGAGAACGCCTTTAATTACTTCGTATGTTTTGGGAAAGACCACGGCTTCTATGGTTCCGGTAAAGTCGGCAATTTTCAGGAACATCATTTTTACAGTGGCGTCTTTTTTGGTGGCAATTTCTTTTGCTTCTTCAATAATACCGGCAACTACCACGTCGCGCTCGCGCGGCTCTGTTAGCTTTTTGTTGCGTATGAATTCTTCTTTATTAAAACGCTTTTTCTCTTTCGGCTCAGCGGCTTTCTTGGCTTCGGCTGCAGCTTTCATTTCGGCAGCCTTTTCTGGGCTTATTCCTAGTGCAGCATTTTTAGCCTCTTCGGCCATGGCTTTCATGGCGTCGTTTTGCATTTTGCCTTCCATCTTTTTGGCGAACTCTTCAGCATCTTTTTCTATGACCTCGCGAACTTTGGCAATGCTCATGTCGCGCTTTTCAAGTATGGCTTTAAATCTGTCTAATGGATGGCCCGAAATATACAGCCCGAGCAATTCTTTTTCCCATACTAGTTTTTCGCTTTGTCGCGCATGACCTTCTTCTATAAGACGCAAGTGCTCGCCGTAGCCACCAATTGCGCCAGCAGAAACACGAGCTGCCTTTGCTGCAGAAGCGTCGGTTGCTGAGCCTCCCGATGCACCGCCGAATGCACCGAATAATGTTTCTTGGTTCTCATGCATAGCGCCCTGTTCCTTATTGTATTCAAGCAGGTCTGGAAGGTTCTTGAGCATGACACCACGGTCACCGAACATGTCCATGGCACCGCATTTAATGAGTGCTTCAAGCGACTTCTTGTTCAGATTCTTGTTCTTGATGCGATCGAGAAAGTTTTCGAGCGTATTGAACGGGCCGTTCTTTTTTCTTTCTTCAATAATAACGTCTGCTATCCCTTCACCGAAATTTTTAATGCTGTAAAGGCCGAAGCGAATTCGGTCGGGTTCGCCAACTGTTGGGTTGCCGTTTGCATCTAAGCCCTGCTCACCGCCGTACTTTCCGCCGCGGTCGCCTTTAATAACCGTAAAGTCGCCAAAACTTTCATTAATACTCGGCGCAAGCGCCGGAATTCCCATTCGCTTACACTCATTAATATATTCTGAAATTTCTTCGACGTCGCCGTGGGCACCGGTAAGCACAGCGGCCATGTAAATGGCAGGGAAATTGGCCTTCATGTATGCCGTTTGATAGGCGAGACGGCCGTAACTTGCTGCATGCGAATTGTGCACAATTATGTCGTTGGCAACAAAATTGTGATGCGGCTCGACCGTCAGGTCGTAGGTCATTTCTTTTTTGGCAGGTTTAATTGAAACGACTTCATCCCAGAAGATGTCTGATGTTGCATGTGCAATTAGCCTTCTTGAACCCAGTACGCGTCCTATAATTTCTATTGTTTTTCTTTGGTAGCCGAGCTTCTTTTTGTCAGCGCCAAGTAATCTCTCTGATATGCCAGCTTTTTGAGCCAGAATTTTAGTTGTCATACTTTTTTTAACCATTTCTGCCCTTATAATATTCAGTATTTCCGCAGGTATAGTATCGGTAGTGCCTCGGGCAAGCAGTTCATTGCCTTTTCCGGCACGCACACGGGCATAAGCCTTTTCGGTTTTATCCTTCAGAAACTTTAAATTCTCTTTTTTCTTGCCGAGCAGATGCTGATACATCGCTTTATGTAACTTGCTAATATTTTCTAAATGGCTGACAACAACCGTATAGCCATCTTTGTGTGCACCTCTATATTTAAATTTTTTGGAATGAATAGTGCTTAATATTCCGAAGCGAAGCAGTATGTGCTGCACATCGTGGGCAAGCTGCTTTGAGCTTGTGGCATAAAATGCTTGCGTGTTTTTAATACTTACGTCGCCGTCGCCTTGCCAGAGCTTAGCTAGAAAAATCGCCAATGCCTCACTGTTCAATTCAAATACGAAGTTTGTCAGGAATTTTTCTGTGGCTTTCTTGTTATACAGCCCGAGGCCCTCTATAAACTTTTTCAGGTCGTTGCCTTTTCTCTGGTCTTTCTGGCCAACATATACTGCTTGGGCACTTTTCGAATTATCAATTTTTACATTTACATTATTAAATGCAGTTAAATGTTTAATGAAATCAGCAACTTCAGTATCTTGGGTTGAATAAAAATATATGCCATGCGGATGACACAAGTTTCCTTCTGATATCAAATAACCAAGCACTGCTGCTTTTCTGTTTAGTTCTTTTTGATCCGCTTTACTGAATGTTTTGTCTAAGTTTGAACTTCTTAAGATGCGCGGCGTAGCCAGTTTCTCGCCGACTTTCAGCTCTGAAAGATTTTTCCAAGAACCGAAAGTAAGGAATGGGTGATTTCCTGTAGCCTGTATTTCTCGGCCACTTCTTGTTTTCAAAACGTATGTCTGCTTGACCCCGTTCTGCAACACCGATTTAATTGAACGTGGGTGAAGCTTCAAGTCGTCAGAAGCAGTGGTGGTTGAGCCTGTTTCCATTGTTGCCAAAGAAGCAATTTTTATCTTGCTACGACCTTTATTTTTAGGCGTATTATTGTCCTCGTACAAATCTTTAATAGCCACACGTCTACCGCTAACCGTATCACTAACCAAAGTGTCTCCGGTCAAACATTTATTAAACCCATACGCCTTAAACGGGTCAAACAAAGTCCACAAATGTTCCGCGAACTTTTTCGTTTGGCCATTTTTGATAATTCCTTCAGTAAATTTTTGTTCCTGCGCGGCCATCTCTTCGTGAATTTTTTTACCGACGGCCTTTCGAAATTTGTCGGCTTCAAGCCATGAGTATCCGGCCAAATAAATAGCAGAAAACAAAAGGTCGTCTTGGTAAACAATGAGCCCATATGATTCTTTTAAATACGCTTCCATGCGTGGGTCTTCATATTTTACGAGCTTTGGGTCATTTTTACGGCGAATATATTCAGGAATCACTTCCATAGGCCCAGGGCGATACAAGGCCACCATGGCGTTAATGTCGTGAATAGTTGTAGGCTTCAATTCTTTCAAAAAGCGTGTCATACCTGAACCATTGAGCTGAAAGAGGCCAATAGTTTCGCCGCGCGCCAGCATTTCGAATGTTCTTTTGTCGTCGAGTGGGATGTCGTCCATGTCTACGTCGGCATTTTCAATTTTCTTGGCCAAACGCACGGCATCAGCAAGTTGCGAGAGGTTTTTAATTCCTAAAAAGTCAAATTTCAAAAGGCCGGCATTGTTCTCGTCAACATAGTGCATGTCGTACTGGGTAATAATTTTACCTTCACCTTTAGGGTCGAGCTGAAGCGGCACAATGTCAGTTAAAGGAATTGGCGAAATTACCACGCCGGCGGCATGCACCGAAATGTGTCTGGCGCATCCTTCAATTTTTTTAGCCATATCCATTATGGTTTTTACATCGGCTTGCGTATTGTAGAGCTCTTTCAATTCTGTTGTCATAGCAAGTGCCTTGTCTATTGTCATCGCCGCACCCTGCGCACCCATCGGAATGAGTTTGGCAATTTGATCGCCAAGCGTGTATGGAAAGCCGAGGGCACGAGTTACATCGCGCACCGCACCGCGGGCCATCATGGTACCGAAGGTACCTATTTGCGCCACTTTGTCATGGCCGTATTTTTCTCGCGTGTAGGCGATCATCTCATCGCGTCTGTTATCGGCGTAGTCCATGTCTATATCAGGGGCCGAAGGGCGCTCAGGGTTCAAAAATCGCTCGAACGGCAATTTATATTCAATAGGATTCACGTTCGTAATTCGCGTTAAATATGTGATCATCGAACCGGCAACCGAACCTCGAATGTTGGTGAAGATACCGTTTTCGTGCGCGTGACGCAGCAAGTCTGCCACTACAAGAAAGTAAGCCGCATAACCTTTTGTTTTTATGACATCAAGTTCATATTCAATTCGTTTTTCAACTTCAGGCGTCAATTCAACTTTTCTGTGGGGTAAGCCTTCGTATGCAAGCGCCTTAAGTTCTTCATCGGGAGTTCTGCCGCTTTCTACAACAAAAGTAGGGAAGAGCCATTTACCAAGTTCAAGTTTAAGGTCGCATTTATCTACAATTTTTTGGCAATTATCAAGCGCGTCGGGCACGTCTTTAAAATATTCTTCTGCAGTTTCGGCAGAAATGAATGAAAAATCGGCTTCGTCTTCAGTATTTCGTTCGCTGAATTGGTCTTGAATGGAAACGAGAGTTTCTCGCGCTTTTTTGTCGTCGGGTTTTATATAATATGTATCGTGCGCAGCAACTAATTGTATATTTTCGGCTCGAGCAAATTCAATAAGTTTTTTCATGTTATCTTCGTGCTGCTCAACTTCAGGGTGGTGTGTGATTTCAATATAAAAATCTTCACCAAAATGTTTTTTATAAAAATTAGCAATTTCACGCGCATGTTCAAGGTTGCCGCCCTTTACTGCTTGGGTGATTTCGCCACTAAACGAAGCGCTAATGGCAATAAGCCCTTCGCTATGGCGTTCAATAAGCTCTTTGTCGATACGAGGCTTATAGTAGAAGCCTTCAAAATGGGAGTCTGTAACAAGCTTAATGAGGTTTTTATAACCCGACACATTTTTTGCTAGCATTATGAGGCGACTGCGTCGATTGTCGATTCGCGGCTCTTTATCTTTTCTTCCTCGAGCCGCAACATAAAAGTCGACACCCAAAATTGGTTTAATACCTTGTTTCTCGCATTCTTTATAAAATTCGATGGCGCCATACATATTGCCGCTGTCAGTAAGGGCTACTGCCGGCATTCCGCCATCAACGGCAGCTTTCACCAGCGCCTTAATTTTAGGCAATGCCTGCAAAAGGCTGTAATGGCTATGAGTATGTAGATGAGAAAAGCGATTGGGCATATACTATGGTCACATATGGCGCGGTGAGGCCTCTTTATTGCACAGAGTGCACCATTGAAGCGCACTGGCATACCACGCGATAGATGAATACAGTATACATTTTTTATGAAGAAAATCG
>OFRM01000143.1_pt1 | contig 32077 bp, 56 predicted proteins | sample 1543101 | NCBI WGS metagenome assembly OFRM01 (sample SAMN07774223, study PRJEB24372) | wastewater metagenome | isolation source: Exp Tend VB 0WW | collected 2016-02
TAGAGCTCACCTTGAGCGGCTTCAAACCTAGAATGCAGAAGGCTGATCTCATGGCCGTCATTCAGGAGAAACTTGGCGACTCGCCAAATAAGAAAGCGGCCATCAGATACGCCGAAGAATACCTAGAAGACCTCGCGACCAAGTACGGCGACGATGTTGACGTTGTTCGCAGCAATCAGATTAAAGGCGACATTGACGGGGCGATAAACTACGGCAAACGCGCACAAGATCTCCCCGAAAAGGAACAAGCGCTTTCTGTTATCCGCGACCACATCAGGGATCAAATCGAAAAGCACATCGGCGTTCTCGACGACGTTCTCGGTGGAAACAATCAGGTCGCAGCCCTTCGCGCGGCAAATAAAGAATACGGCATAGCGTCCCAACTCCACGGCATTTCAAATGACCGAATGCTTCGCGACCGCGCGAATCAGTGGTTATCGCTCACTGACAAGATCGCTGGATCTGCTGGCGCAGCCACGGGTGGCATCAGCGGCGCCCTCATGGGTGGGGACGTTGAAAGCGCTTTGAAGGGTGCTGCTCTCGGTGCAGGTATGGGCGTCGGTTCTCGCATGGCCCGCCGATACGGTCCTCACGTTATCGCGAAGGGGTTGGATGGGCTTTCCAAAGGTAAAGCCATTGCGACGGTTCCGGCAGTGCTCGCGGGCGCTGCGGCTAAGGGTATTGCGTCACCCAAATTCACACCCGCAGAAGAGTCAGACGCCCCCCCGATTCTCGGGGACGTTCCGGCGACTGATTCAAAGTCAACTCGTGCTCCCGCACGGCGAAATAACTCCCAGAACTTTGCGGACGGCGGAAAAGTGAAAACGTTGGGTGAAACCATTGGTTATCCCGGAAGCGGTCCCGCGCCCAAGCCAGACACAAAGCGAGAGTCAAAGCGCGAGTCTTATGCTCACGGTGGGCCGATCCCTGGCGTGGCAGCTACCAGCGGCGACAGCGAAAAGAACGACCGCGTGCCCGCGATGTTAAGCCCCGGTGAAATCGTTTTGCCTCGCTCGGTCACGATGGCGAAAAACGCGCCTGAGGCGGCGGCTAGGTTTGTTGCTGCCCAACTCAATAAATCCAAGTCCGCACCAGCCAAGGGCTTCGACAAGTTCGCTGAACAGGGCGCGCAAAAACTCGGCTTAGACCCCGACACCGCCCAACGCCTCATGCAGTCCAAAGAAGGCAAAGAATTACTCATCAAAGCCTCTGACCTGAACCCAGGCAGCAAGGCCATGCAACGCATTCTCGATCAGATCCAAGGAGCATCCCAATGAGCATGAATCTCGGTCCAGAACCGTTTAAACGTTACTTTGATTCCAGTGGCGACCCTCTCGCCGGGGGACTTCTCTACTCCTACGCCGCGGGCACGACGACGCCGCAGAACACCTATACGGATATCAACGGGGGGACAGCGAACGCTAACCCCATCGTCCTCGACGCTAACGGGTACGCAGGCAGCGTGTGGCTCGATCCTACTCTGTCTTATAAGTTCGTTCTGAAGACGGCTGCGGGCGCGACGATCCAAACGGAAGATAACATCGTTGGATTGATCAATAACGACTCTGTGCCGACCGCAGCAATCCAAGCGAGTGCAGTCACGACGGCAAAGATTGCGGACGGAGCAGTCACTCGCGCAAAGCTCGCCGCTGGCGCGGTAGGCACAGAAAGCCTGACGGCCACCAAGACGGGCAATTACACCGCGACCGCGTCAGATGATTACATTCCTGTTTCGGCAGCGAGCGGTGCAGTGACGATTACCCTTTACGCTGCTAGCGGGAACTCGGGGCGACGACTGAAGATCGCCCGCACAGATCTCACGCCCGCTAACGTTATTACGATCGACGGCAATGCGAGCGAGACAATCAACGGCACAACCACCATTACGATCACCGCACAGTATGAAGTAGTGGAATTGGAATGCGACGGGTCTAATTGGACGATAGTCCATAGACATCTGCCATATTCCTATATCCCTACCGGGATGGTGGACGCTTTCGCGGGTACTGCCGCCCCGACGGGATGGCTTGCCTGTAACGGGGCTGCGATTAGCCGAACCACTTACGCCGCACTTTTTGCCGTCATCGGCGAAACGCATGGCGAAGGTGACAACTCTACGACATTCAATGTCCCCGACTACCGCGGGCGGTTCCTGCGTGGTGTGGACGGCGGCGCTGCGAACGACCCTGACCGGGCGTCACGTACCGCGATGGCTACGGGTGGTGTGACTGGCGACAACGTCGGCTCTGTGCAGGCTGACCAGATGATTAACCACACGCACACGATCCCCTACACGACTTCGGGCATCGCCAACACTGGCCGATCCTACTCGGCAGATGGGGCGCAAGTGAGCACTTACACGACCAGCAATCCAAGCGTGGGCGGTAGTGAAACGCGTCCGAAGAACGCCAACGTTCTTTACATCATCAAAACCTAAAACTCGGGCACTTCGCCCAACAACCGGGGAAACCCAAAAGGAAACAAAATGGAAAAGGCATACGACGTTAAGGATCTCGCATTGAAACTAAAGGGCCGTGGTTTGGATGTCGCCGAAGAAGGCGCGAAGGTCACGATTGAAGAAGTGTTCGCATGGCTCGACGAATCCGCGCAGGTCAGCGCCACTCCTTATGACGACATTCTGCGCGTCATCTATCCGACCATCAAAGCGGAAGCTCTGAAACAGGCTGACAAGATCGACGGTCAGGTCGGTTAGTTTGGGTTTTTTGAGGGTCCTACTCATCTGGATTCTTCCGGGTCTAGTGAGTAGGGCCATCAAGTTCGTTTCAGCAAGCGTGAGGAACTGGCTTGACCACCACCGCAATCCCAAGCCTTAAAATCATCGAGGATCTTTTCAAGACTTCGATCTTTGACCCGCTCATCGAGGCGGCGCTGATTACTTTGCTTGGGCCGCTCTTAGGTGTTCCCGTGGTGGGGTCGTTGGTTCGGTACGCCGCTCGAGCTTTCGCAGACAAACTTTTTGAGACTTTACGCCTCGTGCTCGACGTTCAAGCGATTGCGTTTGTAAACGAAGCACACAAGAAAGATTTTGATAAGGCTGCGGTGACTCTGAAGATCATCGCGCACGCCAAGGGAATCGACTCACCGGAATATAAGAACGCGAGGGAACATGCAAAAGTTGCTCTGTCTAACTTTGCTCGTTATCGCGGCTAGTTCCTGTGTTTCAGTGCCAAACACAAGAATTTACACCGTCGCCGGACAGCTCGACGCCGGGATGATCGGTGCGGAAACCAACACCGACTGGACGGGGGATCTCACCCTCGAAGAAACGATAACGTTCCTTGAGCCCTTTCTAGGTAACGACGAACACCCCGCCAGGGCTGGCGCGATTTGCATGTCCGCTTACGATTGGAATCGGATGAAGACTGCCTTGGAACAGGCCTGCAGAGCGATGGGCAAGAAGTGTAAATACGAAACGGGTCAGCAGCATTAGACATTAAAAGGAGTAAATACGCATGGAAGCGTTTTTCGATAGGTGGGAACTGATCGCGGCTTTGATTCTTCTTGTGTCGTGGTTTGTCCGCTTAGAAGCGAAAGTAAAATCCCTCGACGACGGGACGAGTAGACAATCCGACATGAACCAATCGCTTTGGTCGGAATGTAAAGACCTTCGGATGCGTCAGGAGGCTCTAGGTTCTGAAACCGTCCATGAACTCGCCAAGGTTCGGGAATCTCTCGCTGAGATTAAAGGCATCCTGTCCATGCAAAACAACGGGCATAACAGCCGGTGAAAATTAACTGGGATGACCCCGAAGCCAAAGTCAGCCGCCATTTCACTGTGCGTGACGCCATTTGGCTTCCCCAGTGGAACCGCTACGCCGTGGAAGCTGACGGGTTAGACGGTCACGCGAAACTAGCACTAGAACGAATCTTCGATCGCCTAGACCTAGTGCGCGATCTCTTAGGTGTTCCACTAGTGATTCACTGCGCTTTCCGACCGCTTAAGTATAACCAGCTCGTTCGGGGATCTGCCACAAGCGCACACGTCGCAAGGATGTGGCAGGGCGGGCACATCGCTGCGGTTGATTTCAGCCCTCAGGGGATGTCCTGTGACGCCGCAAGGGCGCTCATCGAACCCGAGTTAGCGCCCATAAATATCCGTATGGAGAACCTGCCGGGAAGCGACTGGATACACATCGACAACCGACCCCATGGCCCGAGTGGGAGATACTTTGCGCCCTGACCGATTAACCTAAAGGACAAATCGCGATGGAATCCAAGGACGGGTTACAACACGAGATAGTGGCGGATTTAAAGCGAGTCGCGTTCGACTTGGGCCACTCTCCTGGGCGCGAGGAATACCGAGAAAAGGGAAAGTTTTCTGACCGCCAAGTCAGGAACGCATACGGCGCGTTTACCGTTGCTCTGCGAGCCGCGGGGATGGAACCGAAGCAAGACCGGATGAGGGTTGACCCTGCCGTCAAACGCCATGAAGTCGCGGTTCAACGGCATGTCGATAAGGTCGAGGTTTCCAAACACTTCGAAAGCCAGATCCTCCCCTGGGTCGGCAAGTATGACCGGGGTATTACTGGCGTATTACAAATCATGGTTCGTGGTGACGACCACTCCCAATGGGTTGACCCGTGGTGTGATGAGGTGTTTTGGGCAGAAGCCAAGCGTTCTCAGCCCGACGTGATCGTGTTCAACGGCGACGTGTTCGATTTTTATCAGGTGTCGTCGCACGACAAGAACCCGCGGCGGCTGATGACGATGCAAAGTGAACTCGACTTCGTAGTGACGAAGCTCCTGAAACGCGCCAGGGAAACGTGCCCGAATGCTCAAATCGACTTAGTACTCGGGAACCATGAACGGCGTTTGTTCTACTACCTCTGCAACGAAGCGCCCGCCCTCTCGAGCCTTCGGTGCTTGAGATTCGATGATCTATTTTGTTTGAAGGAATACGAGATTAACCTCGTCGCCCGCCCCTCTTTCCTGAGCGCGACCAGTAAAGACGCGGACAACTTCAAACGCTACGGCCCGCTCACAATCACCCATGGAACCCGCGCAGGAGCACAGCCCGCTAGCAAAGAGTTCGAAGTCTACGGCACGTCTGGGATATCCAATCACGTCCACCGCAACACGATTTGGCGGAAACGGAATCTTCATGGCGATCATATTTGGCTGACTAACGGGGCGATGTGCCAGCTCAAGTCAGGCGAAGAATACATCGCGGATCTCATTAACTGGAATCAGGGTTTTACTCGCGCACACGTTGACGGTCAGTACGTGTTGATGGAGTACGCCGACCTTTCTAACCCCGTCGCCTGTGTGGGCGGCGTTTATTACCGAAAGAAGGGCCTATGATGCGCGCGTTTATTACTGCTCTGTTAGTCGTATTTTTGACCGATGTGGCCGTTCGCTGCGCGTGGGGTGCGGAGACTAAAAACCTTTGGAATGAGGAGCCGCCGAGTCGTGTTCTCGTGGGAAATAACGAGTACCGCGTGGTTCTCTCGCCTCATCTGGTGAGTAACATCATGGGTGTTTGTCACTTCGGGGCGCCGAAGGTGATTCTCCTTTCCACTAACCAGAACCCGCAGGAGCTTTGGCAAACATTTTTCCATGAAGCTCTCCACGCAATTTCAGATGAATTCGAAACGCCGCTTGACCACAAGCAGATCGGGAAACTTGAAGTCGCGATGGAACAGCTCATGTTCCAACTTCACGCGCAATGGACGAAGAAATGAAGAAGTTTCCCACCCGTCTTAAGATCGGGGAGCACGAGTATCGCGTCGTTCTCATGGACGAACTCGAGGAAGAAAAAGCGGGCATGTGCTTTTTCGGAGACGAAAAGGTCATCATGATTTCCGCGCGCCAGTCGCGGGAAGAAATCATCGCTACCCTTCTGCACGAAATTTTGCATGCTGTGGAACAGGAGCACAAAGTTAAGTTGGGGCACGCGATCATCAATAAGCTCGAGTACGCGCTTGCCGATATCTTTTGCCAACTTCTCGCGCTTCAGTCTCCCCGGCGCAAAGGGGGGTAACCATCCCTAGTCCTTGCTACGCATCCCTGCGCTTCCCCCTAAGGATAGACTATCGGAGGCGGGGGTAAGGGAACACCCGCGCCGCGTAACGGATCCTCGGGGTCAAGGGCGTCAATCTTCGCTCGGATGCTGGCGCGGCGGTGTTGTTTCTGGATGAGTTCATGCGCCTGGTCGAGCTGCCACTTGAGGCTGTCGATCTTGCGCTTTAGGAATCTTATCTCAACTTCCGGGTCAGTCATAAAGCGGCGCATCTTTCTCGTTCGCTCGTAACGACACACACTCAATTCGCACTTCCTCGGGGGCGACGAAAAGAACCTCGGTGCGGGTTCTCCCGGTGTGCTTCACCTCGAGCATGGTCGGTTCGCTTACGTGGCCGCATTTATCGCACGCCCATTCGAGGGTGATTAGGTCGTCTTTCTTCAGTGTGCGGTTAAGGCGTTTTGGGAGGGTCATCGATAGTGACAGCCCGGACACTCAGCAACTGCTTTGCGTAGCGCCTCGATCTCCTCAAGCAACAACACGAGGTCCGCACTCCGAATCCGAACGGAAACACTGAGGTCGGACTTGAGTCGTAAGAGGGCTTTCTGTTCGTCACTCAGGGTCACTTCCGATCCACCTTCCCGAACCTGCTCGGCATCTTCGTCGCCACAATTTCCATGTCACACTCTAGCGGGAAGTGCCGGAGTATCCAATACGCCCGGACGCGGATCTCTTTCGGGACCCGTGGTGTGGCTTTAGGGTCAAGTAACTCGCAGAGGAAGTCTCTCGCCTGGATAACCGCGCGGGTACGCTCGTTGGGGAGGGTCATTCCGAACCCCCGCGCTCGTACTCGGCGAGAGCGTCCCGCGCGTGTTTGCGAAGTGCTCCGATAATCTCCTGCGCCATCTTGATGCCGGGGTCGGCGTAGTTGTCCGCGCCCAAATGTTCCGGGCTATAGCCACAACAATGATCCGCGATATCCCGCGCCGCCCTCACCAGGTTCTCTATCCGAGGCACACCGGGAGATGCGGCCTGGGCGCGAGCATTCATAAGCACCTGTGTAAACGGGTAGCCCATATGGACGTTGATGTCGTTCATCGTGTCGTGGAACTGCTCGTATCGGTGCCTCAGGCCGGAGTTCTCGGCCCTTAGCTGAGTGACCTGGGCGGCTAGCTCGTCGCGCTCGGCCAAGCGTTCGTCATTCTCTCGACAGAACAACTCGATGTTAAACGGCAACGGAATGTAATTCAGTTTGGGAAACTGGTTCGGGTCCGATGGGTCGTAGTCGTCCCTTTCGCTCCCGAAGGGTTCCCGGTCGGTCCAGTGTTCCATGATTCTCTTCAGTGTCTCGCTCACTTGCTCACCGGACCTTCGAGGCGGGTGGCGAGGTCGCGCCATAGTCGGGCGTCAACCCACTGGTCATCTAGCCTGTATGCCTCAGCTTCCCGGCGCATCTCCTTCACCGCTTCGGCTATGCGGCGATCACGCTCGGCGAGTTTGGCTAGCAGCTCCGTTTCCAGTTCGCTCATGCAGGAACATTCGACGGTAGGGCATCCTTGGCATTCCCTGGAGCGGGACAGGCGCTCACACAGGCGGCAGATGATTGCGACTAAGTCGGCGCGCATATCTTTCGATAAGTGGTTACCCGGCTCCCATTTATCGAAACGGTGAACGGTCCACTTCTCGCTCTCGCTCAAACATTCGAGCGGGTCCGATGCCGTATCAGGCTGGGGGGATGAGGGGGTCATCGTTTCGCTCCACAGTTCTTGCAAACACCGCCCGCGCCCCAGTCATGGCCCGAGATGAAGCACACCCCCATGTCCAGAATGTCCGGTATCGTTATCCATTCCAGCTTGCTCATCGTTTCCCCTTCTTCCGTTCCCTGCGATCCGCGACGACTTCGCGAACGAGTATGACCTTGTCTAAATCGCCCGGACTTGAGCACGCACCATCTGGCCCATGAAGCGCCCAGTTCACACCCATCGCTTGCTCGCAGTTTGGCCAGCCACGAATCCACACATAAAACTCCCTCGGCTGTAGTTCCCGCGCCGATCTCCGGCCCTTGGCCTTGGGGGTCATGGGGACACCCAATGCAGATGATTGGCGACGCAAAGAAGTAGCTCCGCAATCTTCCAAAGGCCCATAAGGCCGACAACTCCCGATATCGTTAGCAGGGTCATGGCCCACGCTGGGTTGATGGGGTCCCACATTAGAAATCCCTCCACATAGAGCGGTCCATCGAGGATGAGCCGCAGATTGAGCAAGTGACCGAACCCCATGTGTAGCCCTTCATCGAATCGGGGCGAACGGTCGTCGTCGGCACTCCTTCGCCGCCGTAAATCTCCGGGCCATTGTTGTCGCACTCGTGGTCCGATATCACTCCGCACTGAAACGCTGTCGTTGGATCTCTCAGTTCTCCCATCTCTCACCCCCCGTCCTTCCCGGTAAGCCCGTCGAGGCGCTCTACCGCAGAAATCTGATCACGCATCATCGAGTTATTCATCTCCACCGCCGTATCTCGGAAGTAGTGCGCCGACTCCCTCGCCGCTTTGATCACCGCCGCTTCCGCCTCCCCCCGTGTGTCCGTGGCCTTATCCCTGTCGGCAGGGGCAAGGGCGGCGCGGGCGGCAAGCCAAGCCCTGGACCTTCTCGCGCAGTAATCCTTGTTGTCGATGCCGCTAGAAAATCGAGCTTCTTTGGCGTCTTTGAGTAACACCAATTCTTTCAGCGCACCCCTCAGCCTCTCGATCTCGCTCTCGGCGTGGGCCAAGCGGGACCGATGCGCCTCAATGATGCGGTCGCAAATGTCACTAGCCTGAGTGGATATGAACACGCCCCTCGGAAGTTCGGACCAACACACCGACGCTTCGCCGATCGCTTCTCCGACTAGGTTCCTAAATTCTGCTTCGGTCATTGCGGGTACTTCTTCCCACCCAAACGGCAGCACTCGGGGCACGTCACGGACTTCCATCGCCACGCCCACTTGTGACTGAGCATGGCGCTCGATGCGGGACGACAGAGCAAATAATAGAAGAACGGAATGGGGCGCTTGAGCTTGTGGTGGACGGTCATTTGAAATTGTCCTCGATGTGTTTAAGTGCCCGCTTGAGAGTGGCGAAGACGTAGCTCTTCCCATCGGCCTCGATGATAAATCCGTTTTCGACTTCCTTGATGTGAAGTCGGGACGGGCGTTGCGCGTCTTCCTCGTTTGCGGTCAGGATGTAATTCGTCGGCATCTTTTCATTCTCCTAGTGTGCCCCCGGACCTTCGCCGGGGAGTCGGGGTTAGAGTAGCGTTTCGTAAATCTGCGTCAGGTCGATATCCGAAATGGCGTTCACCCATCCCGGCCACTTCGCCACCGCCGCCCGCTGATCCTTGAGAAGCTGGGAACTAAGCTGCGATGGGTTGAAGTAATCCAAGACAAGCACCGTGAACCCGTCCGGCTTGATGGCTTCCGCTTGGAGGTACTTCGCAGCGGGGACATGCGACGACTCGTAATAGCCCGACTTCACTCCCTTGCCCGTGTCCGCTTCGCCATCCCACGAGGTGTAGAAGTTCTCGAACATCACGGCGGAAACGGCCTGTCTATATGCCGGGGCGTAAGTGCTTTTTGCCGGGTCGAGGAAGAATAAACCCCGGTTGCCGATGATGAGTTTTCCGGGAAGCGCAGTGCGGAGTTTCGTCACGAGGTCCGCCATCCCGGTAGCGGTGCAGGGTGCGCCGTCATCGGTCGGTGCGGCGGTGTCCACGGTGTCGAGGAAGATCCCGTCCGCGCCCATGCTCATGAGGCGTTTCGTTTCGGCGAGTACCTTGGCTTGCCACTTCGCGTTTCCGCCATCGGTGTACCACGACCCGTAGCCGCCCTTTTCTCGGCCATCGGCGATGCGGACGTACTGACTATCGACGCCTTTCTTCTCGAAGACTTTCGCCATCCCGTTGCACTTCACCGGGCCAAGGCCGTCGCCCTTTTCGCGGGTGTCTTCGTCTTCCTCCCCGACTGAGACATAGAGCACGACCTTCGCGCCTTTACTTTTCAGCTTCGTCACTTCGCTTGCCGTGGTGCTTTGTTTGGCGATCACGAGCGGGAACTTGGCGGCGGCTTCTAGCTTCGCGGCGCTCCAATTCTCGTAATAGGTCAGATAGGTCTTGATGCCGGAAAGTGTTGCCTTGGCGCTTGGGCTTCCACTCGGCGCGGGGCTCACCGTGGGGCTAGGCGCGGGTTCGGGGGTCTTGCTCGTGCAGCTTGTGAGGACGAGGAGAAGCGGGACTAGGTATTTCATTCGATTCCTTTGGCTATGGTGATTAGTAAATCTCTGAATGCTGTGGGGGTTTCGGCGCGTTGCTTTCGAGAGAGGAATTCACAGGCGCGCAATCCGCGCGCGCGTGCTCGGCGATCTGAAGCAATAGATCGCGAAACTGTTTCGGCGTGTGTATCCGTTCCGCCGCTGAGATCCGTTTGATTGGCTTGATCCCTGCAGTGCGTGCGTGCGTGCGTGCGTGCGTGCGTGCGATGAATGGAATCCTTCGTCGATGCGGATTCCTTCGCTTGGGCCGCGCTTTAGGATTGGCAAATGCGCGGGGTCATTGACCACGGCGTATAACCACGTTGCTTTGCGGGCGCGATGGCCGTAGTGCCCCTGCTCGACGTGCGCAGTCCAGCCTCGAAACCCGAAACCCATAATCCAATCCGCAGCGATCCATTCTCCAGTATCGAACGGCGCGAGAAGTCCGAAATGCTCCCATGCTGCAGAATGGGCCGGGTGTTCAAGCACTCCGCCATAGTTTCGGACGCTGGCTAGTGCCGACTCAAAACACCCACCGTCATCACCGAGTTTTTGCCGTTTCGCGTTCGGATTAGGTCCGCCGCTCCAATACCGCCCCCACCGTTCACAGGGAGGATGAGCGACCACGGGCCACGGCCCCGCATAGAGTCGTGCGTCCCGCTTGGCATCCCAAGGATCCACTCCCTCTATCCCGAAGTACGGGCCGTTCGTTGCGACAAAGAGGGCGGCGATCAAAACAGGCACCCTCCCGCTATGTACTCCCGCTCGATCTCCAATTGGTCCCAGTGGGCACCACAAAAAAACAGGCGCTCGTCCTCTTTTATTTGTTCAAATGTTTTTTGCGGAAAAAATGAGTCCATAAAAAATTGGTGTATGTGTGCCAATTCTTCTTTGGTCATCTCGCCCCCCCAAAGAACGCGCACACCACTAAAGCACAAAGAGCGGTAACGGCTTGGCCGATGAGGAACCCGGTGAAGAAAGTCATGGGGCCTCCCGGAAGAATGACCGGAATTCACTCGCGCCATACGCACCCCCAATGATCGCCATGACTCCCTCTGGAGAAATCTCCTTCGGGAGTTGCGGGATGCCCTTGATGAATTCGCGCACCCCCATGGAACACGCTCCCGTGATCGCGCGGTAGGCGACAATCATCTCGCCAATGGGCTTGGCTTCTTTCCGGTTCCACGTCTTGAATCGCGTGGTGTCGCTGCCGTTTAGTTTGTAATCCAAGTCGGCCTTGGCCTCTTCCAGTGTTTCGCCGTGAGAGAACTTGTCCCCCTTGCGAACGACGAATGATTGCTTCTTGCGCCAGTCCGCGACTTTAAAAACGTCGGTGTCGCCGTCTTTGGATTGCTCGACGAGCTTCGATACAATTCCATCCGCTGAGACGTACCCGCGCTCTAGCCAAGTCTCGAAAGATGGGTCGGGCGAATAGGGAATGATTTGCGCGGCGTCTGTCCGGTTAACTTGTGTTGTGTCGTAGGTGGCGACCCGGACCTTGGCCGTTGCGCTATCGGCAAGCCGCTTGATTTTGATGAATGAGCGGTGAATGAAGACCACGGCCGCGATGAACGCCTCGATACTGCCAGTGGAGTTGGCGTGAACGGACGAGTTCCCCCGCGCCACGACGGACGAGTTCTCCCACGCCACGACGGACGAGTTCTCGCGCGCCACTTTGACATAAATCCGCTCCTTGGCGTCGCGGATGATGATTCGCGTGTACTCCTCGAATTTCGAGGGGAGGGCGTCTAGTTCGGACTGACAAGTTACGATTACTTCTTTCATTTGGTTTCCTTCATTTCTTCCCTTGCTTGTCTCTCTAGCCAATCCGCCAAAGCGGGGTACTTGAGGACGAATGTGCGAATACCTGTATTGTGGCGCTCGTTATGATGCTGTCGGCAAAGAGGCCAAACCCCGCCCTCAACGTCACCCCCGCCGCTGCCTTTTGTTTTTATGTGGTCGGGCTCGCTCGGCAATTGGCCGCACACCAAGCAGGGCTTGTGCTTGAACGTGGCTAGGAACTTCTTGTCCTCTTTGCGCTTGGGTTTCGGGAAGTTCATCGTTCCTCCACTCTCACGCTGATCCGCCCGTTACGCGGCGAACTTTTCATCCATGCGACATTCCACTGGCCCGAATTAGAAATCTTGTCGTCGGAAATCACGCCAGCTAAGCGCAACCCATCCACAACGTGTTTAAACCCGCGAACGATTCCATCGAAGTCAGGTTCCACCGAAGAAAACCTAACGAGCGTTAGCTGGTATTTCTCAAGCGGCTTGATGGGCTTACGAGAGCCCACGGCTAGAGCTACGTCGATTTGCCATTTCTTGGCTTCGTCGTAGAGCTTTCGCCAGTGCGTACTTTTCCCTGAGGGGTTAGCCATCCGGGGCAATCCGCCGATGGTGAATTCTAGGGAGTAGGTCATGGGCGGCCTCGACGCGCTTTGCGTGCGGCGAATACGTGGCCAAGTGAAACTCGTGGCCGGAGGTTGGCCCACGCCTCGCATATTTCGGCGAAGGTTGTTTTTGGCGGCGGGGTTGATTGGGCTGGCGGACAATCATCGCGCTCCGGGGCTTCGGCGCATCCCTCCATCGCCATGAACTCCGACAAGCTCATGACCGCCGCATGTTCCCCGGTTTTCTTATCAACTGGCCCATTGCAGTCGGGGCAGTCGTAGTACGGCCAAGTGTGCTCATCGCACCCGACGTAGCCCTTGCGTTGAACTAGGCGCTGACGGTCGCCGTTTCGTCCGCCCCATCCTCGATTGATTCCCATTATCCGCCCCCCTTGGGCATCGCCCGGAAGAGAGATGGGGCGGCGTACCTCCCAAAGAATTTCCCGCACCGCGGACACAAGCAGTGTTCAATAGTCCGCTCGCGTTTGGTGCGTTGGGTGGTTTCCTTCGTCGTGAGGTAAACGCGCGCCTTCGCGTGGTCGCAGGTTTCGTCGGTGGGGCGGGTGGGGTTCGGTTTCGCGGGTTCGATGTTCATTCGCCCACCTCTCTTTGGGGGCGGTATCGCGCCTCTTTCCCCGCCGCGCAGTCGGCACAAAGCAAGTACAGGTCGGCGGCGTCGTCGTTATGGCGCATGATCTTGAGCTTGCTGGTCGCGTTGTCCTCGCAGACCATGCACATCTTTTTGCGGACGCTTCTAATCCGATCCCATCGCGCGCCGCCACCCGTATAGAACGGGTCTCGGGCGTCGGGTTCATCGGCGATCTTCCCCATGGCGATGAACTCGCCCGCGAGAATCTTGGCTTTGGTGACTGCTTTGTCGCACACTGCCTCGAATATGAACGTGTCGCCGCTTCGGTAAGCGGTCTCGATCGCGTTGTGGAGGTCCTGCCACTCGTTCAGCTCCTGTTTGTCGTAGAACGCCGCCATGCCGGGGACGTAAAGGTCTTGAAGAGCGCCTAGTGTCTTAGAAAAATTCATCATTGGCATTCGCGATACCTCTGTCCGTCAAAAGTGAACCAAATGGGTTTTCCGACGCATTCCCCGTTCTCTCGGTTTTTCCTAAAGACGAGTTCGCGGTCGGTAATGCGCCTACGTCCTGAATCGACTTCTTTCTGGTCGGGGCGGTTGAACAAGATGACGTTCGTCGCCTCTTGCACTGCCGTACTCGACCCTTTGATGTCGAACTCGCTGAGAACTCGCCCGTTGTCCGTTTTCTTCGGATGAACAATCAGGATGATGTGGATGGGTAGCCTGCGAAGCGCGAGCATCACAAACGAGTGGACAGCTTCGTCCATCTCCATGAGCGCGTTCTGCTGCGACGTTGGTTTCAAAAAGAAATTCAGGTTATCCAAGATCGCGACCTTGATACCGTCGCTTGCGTGCGCGACGCCGAGCGCGTCGATCATGTCCTCGACCTTGACCCGGCTGTCATGCGTCGAGATGTGAAGCGTGTTTTTTTGGAACTTCGATGCGTACTTGAGTGTCATGCGTTCGAGGTAGTCGGCGTTCATCGGGGCCATCGCCCGGAGCTTTCGACCCTCAAGCGCCGAGATGACCCGAATCATGTAATCGGCGTCCCCAGTTTCGACTGGCGCGACGAACTGCTGAATTTCGCTCTCAAAGAGTTGGGCGGATATTTGACTCATTAGCGTGGTCTTTCCCGCGCCGGTCGGGGCGCAGAGAAGCGTGAACTCGTGCGGGCGGATTCCCATGAACGATTCAGTCAACTTCGGCCACCACGGAAGCGGGACGCCCTGCGATGGGTTGATAAGTTTCTGACAGGATGACTCCCAGACATCGAGCGCCGAGCGGTACGCGATGCTCATGCGGAACCCCGATCTTCGACGTAGGACTTCGTCACCGGGTCATAAACTTTCTTGCTCGCCGATTTGTTCCGGCGTTCAAGTGCGAGGTTCGCGAATCGGTCGAGGTTCGACTTGCCGTTAATCCGGTGGAGCACCCGGTCGAGCGAAAGGTGTTGGCGGGGGTCGTAGTCTTTGCTGCCGACTTCGTAGCGAGCCCCTTCAAGCGCCAACGAGACGCGCGTAAAGCCGCTGTATCGAATCGCGCGCTGTAGGGTGGACTCCTCGTGTGTCCCGATCGGAAGAGCCGGCACGTCGAAGCTGGCGAGGGTGTCGGTCCAAGTTTGATACGCGTCGGAGATTTGTCTCTTGGTCCCCTTTCGATCTTCGGTGGCCGTGCCCGTAGTAGTATTCCCTTCTTCTTCAGGGGAAAGGGAACAGGGAACAGGGGAACCTGGCTGCAGCTGGTTGTAGCTGGTGGGTAGCTGGTGGGTAGCTGGACCTAGCTGGCTTGTTTTCGGGGCGAACTTCCCGTCTGCGCCGCGCTCGGCCTTCTTTACGCGCGCCTTGCCGCCCGCAACTTGCGCGTCGTGCTTCCGCTGGCTCCACGCAAGGATGGGAACCAGCCGCTCGCGCACACCCTTGATGCGGTAGCCGTCCGCCGTCTGCTCGGCGAGCAACGATTGAACCATGAGGTCAGCGAAGCGCCCGCGCGCGGAGTGAATCCATCCCGTCAGGATGTCGATATCGTCTGCGGTCTTGGTGTCGGCCATCGCGACGAGGCACTCGTACCAGAGCCCAAGCACGCGCGATCGCACGTCATGCTTCCCTGTGCCGGCAAGCGCACCAAGGGCGTCGAAGCGCTCGTCACGCAAGAGTTTGCTGTCTAACTCTAGCAGCGCCATCCGGTGCCTTCGATAGGCCCAGACAACACCTTGGTTTTGCGGTTAAGCAGACGCGGAAAATACTTCCGGTACTCCTCGAAAATCTCCTTTTCGCGAGGTGTCAGCGGTCGGACTTTATGCCGATGCTTCTTTGATTTTTCTCTCTCTTTTTTCACGTTGTCCCCTCAAAATGGGGGAGAAACGTCGATGCGGATTCTGTATTAAGTTCGCGCCTTAGACCCTTAGAATCTAAGGGGTTCCGGGATACTTACTATACATTATTGTACAAATCCAAAATCGACAATTTTCCCCGTCTGCATAAATCCCCGTTCAATAATGAACCTTATGTTAACCATTTCAGTCAGCCTTCTTCTTGGCTGCGCTTTTCGCGGCAAAGAACTTCGCGCGCTCTTTAATCACCGCGTCCCGACCCGTCTGCTGCGCCCACTTGGTTGACATAATCCGGTCGCGTCCCGGCGTCCGATTGCCCGGATTCTTGATGCGCTTCTGCCACTCGGCATCAGCACCTGGCTTCTCGAACTGGTAGCCGTAGCGTTCAAACAAAACGTACCTAAGCCCCGACCCGTAAAGCGCCTCACGCACAATCCGCGCGGTCAGTTTCGGCGAGCAATAGACATCCCCGCCCGATTCGATCCGGCTGAGGGTGCGCTGCCGGATGTTAAGTTTCTCGGCGAGCTCCGACTGATTCAAATTCATCGCCCGGCGCACCTTGGCGAGTCGCTTCCCACGGGCGGCGGTAAAGATGACCGCAACGCAGTCGTCAAACTCGAGTTCCTTGTCGGTCATTCCTTTGAATGCCGAAGCGACTAGACGCTCGCCCGCTGACTGGATGACGGGCTTGCTCATTCTTCCCTCCGAAGCATCTTGTTTTGCGCGAGACACCCAACCCGTTCTGACCGCCCAAAGAAGACGGGCGCGTCGAACTGGATTGACGTTTTATTCTCAGTCGTCGGACGAACCACGGTCGCGGGGATGATTTGCGGATCCTGCATGTTCCCGGTCTTGCGGAAATAGAGGACGCGGTCCCCTTTTTGGAATGGGTTGTCAGCCTTGTTAGCCATCGGAACCGGGCTCCCGCCCATTCGGGGGCGCGATGAAAAGGCGATAGTCGGGCTTCTTATCGCCTTCCTCTTTGTACTGATTCTTGAGCACGAGGACGCTACCGCCCTGGATGGCGCTAATCGCGGCCACGGCGTCGGGTTTGAATTTCCCCTTGAGCCCCTTGCCGGACTCCAGATACCAAAGCGCGCCGATCTCGACTAAGTCCGATTTCTTAGAGTCCACGCTGCGCCCCGATTTTCTGGACGGCCTTGGGCGCCGTGGTTTGCGTTAGCCCGTTCGTCTTTGGCGCTTCCACCTGTTCATGCTTCCGACCGTGGGCGGCTTCTGCGTCGTCATCGGTCGCGACCATTCCAAGAATGGCGGCGTAACAGTAGCGCCGGGCGTAGGTAATCGCGCTCCCCTGCCCCTGCGGGTCGTTCTTCGCGGGCATCAGCGGCAGCTCGCCCGCGATCCACTGACCGCCCGAATGAATCAGCGTCGTGACGAGTGTTGCGAGCCCGTTATTGATCCCGCCCGTCTGCACAATCGACAAGCCGCACTCGGCCAGGATCGGGCCAGCGGCTTCCTGATAAGCCGCGAGGCTAGCGAACGTGCTTTTAAAGTGCATGTTTTTACTGTCCTTCATTGCCGCATCCACCTTGCTTTGGAACTTCACCAGCGCGGCGGCGAGTTGGTCGATCTTTTCGGACTTATTCACGTTGTCTCCTTAATGAGCGCGACTTTGACCGCGCCCTTGTTCAACTTGGTAAATGGGGCGAGATCGACGCCAGCGGCCTCGGCTGCGGACTTGTCGAATACGGCGGCGGGTTTGGACCGTTTAATCTCGACGCCGTTCCCGCGAATGATCGAATGTTGGAACTCTTCGGCGACGGCCTTCTTTACGCGGTCGATTTCGTCTTCTACCGAAGACAGAAGGGCTAGCGGCTTGGCGAGTTCTTCTTTGATGTTCTTCTGCGTGTTGAGAAGGTCATAAAGTTTGGACATGCGCGGGTCGTTCACTTCGATTTCGTTCGTCCGGCCAGCGGCGACATCGGCGTTAAACGCTTTCGCGGCGGCAAGGATTCGCGCGCCCGTTTCCTCACACCATTCGACTTGATGCATGAAGATTTCCCCGGTCTGGCGCTCCTTGACGAAGACGAACCCCGAGCGGAATCCGGTGACGAGCATTTGGGCCAAGACCTGGACGCGGTATTTCTCGGGGAGTTGTTCCTTCTCGCGGGCGGCTAGAACGTCCTTGGCCCCGGAATACTTGAACTCACAAATCACCCCGCTGTCGAAGTTGATGCCGTCAAGCGACGCGAGAATGCCCACCCTCTCGTTTAGGATAACGGCTGGGTCGAGGGACATGGAAAGCGTTGCTTCGGCAGATTCGCGGATTGACGCTTCCTCTGCGTGTCCTTCGGCGAACAGGTTAGCCTTGAATGCGCTGATTTCTTCTTCCTTGCCCGCGACCTTTTCGCGCAAAACAGCGTCACGCGAACGGTAGGCGCCGGGAACCCCGAGGATGGCGGGCATGTCGGACGCGGTCGCCCACTTGCGGCGTTCCTCTTTCCACGCATCACTCCCCTGCTCTAGTTCTAGGACTTGGTAGTTAGCTTTGGTTTTCACGAGTCAATCCCCCAAAATATGATTTGAACCCAAGCGACAGCGACGGCCATAATCGTCCCGCCGATAACAATCCCGAGCATGAGCGCGATGGTTCTAAAGGGTGTGCGGGTCATCGGTCACCTTCCGCCGCAGCTTCGGCGCGCATGAACGCCCGGCCCTGTGACTGGTCAGAACCGCAGTCGAGGCATTCGCCGCACTCGACCTCGGAATGATCGCAGCACGATTTACAGGGATTCCCCTTCTCGTCTTCGCCCTCGCAGGCTGGATCGCGGTCACAAGAAAACGTGTTCATCTGACTCCCCTCGCCCAATCAATCTCGAAGCCGATTTCTTCCTGACCCAAGCGGCTTTCCCGGCACCCGTCGCACTCTGACTCGCTGTCGCAGTCCATCGCGCAAGGTTCGTCGCGGTCCTGGCAGTCCTCGCAATCGCAGTGGTCGATTTCGTAGGTGACCCCAAGCGGGTCGAAAAGAGATCCCGCCCCCGTCCCCACTGAGGAACGGCCAAACGATTGTTCCTGCGGTTGCTTGGGGTTGATGGGGGCGGAAAGTTTCATAAATAAATCTCGTTGAGTGGGCGTAACAGTGCCTTGACACAATGTGTCAACATATGTATCTAGTTAGGTTAGGCCGAGTCCTTCGACTCTCGACAAAGTTCGTCGAGCGTTACGTCCAGCGCAGCGGCTACCCGCTTCGCGCAGTCCAACCTCAGGGACGCACCCCTGAGGAGGTTCTGGACGGTCTGGACGCTGACCCTAGCCGCTACGGCGAGTTTAGCTTCGCCCTGCGGTTCGTTCCTCGTGACCCAAGCCTGTACCAGTTCGACGTTCATAATTAGGAATATATAAGCGCGTTATATGATTGTCTACCACAATCGTAACGGCGTTATATTCTAAACAATAACGCGGACTTATATCATTGGGTGATATGCGGGCTAGAGCAGTATTGGCCTTAAACGTGCGGCAGAAGCGAAAAGCGCTTGGATTTAAGAGTTCGGCGGCGCTCGCTGAAGTCGCTGGCTTGTCTGCAGTCACGCTCGCACGCCTGGAATCCTGCGGCGGGTGGACGGGCGAAGACACAATCGAGAAGTTGGCAAGGGCGCTAAAATGCGAAGAATCCGCCCTCTTTCTCGACCCCGACTTAACGAAACCCACCTACCAGCAAGCCCTCGACGTGCTCGCTGAATACGGCGCTAGTCTCTTAGAAGCCGCGCAATCATCGTCAGAAGTCGAAGCAGAAAAACACGCACCACAGTGCAACGCGGGCAAGTTGCCCTCGCGTCGTTCTTAGACTTGGCCATAACTAATCGTATTCCATACGGAATAAAGGTCTAGGGAAATAGTGGACAGGATTGATCCACCGCATTATTAACCCTTTCGGCCAAACCGTCGAAAAGGATCCTATGAAAACCCTCGTCACTCTCGCGCTCGCCATGTCCCTTGTTAGTTGCGCGTCGATCGATGTCCTGAAGCTAAGCCTCCACCCTCTCGCCCAAAGCCCTAATCGTCCGATTCCAAACATAGGTACTCACTTGATCCCCTTATGCGGGCGTGTAATTGGCGGTGTGTTGGACGGCGTTGAACACGCGGACGTGGCGGAACTCAGCGTCAGACACAAGTGTAAACCCGACATAGCAACCGACCGTGAAGTTAGTTACGTCCGTGGAGCGCGTACCGGTGGAGGTGTTTGTTGATCCTTGCTGCGTCCCATCGACGAAAAGGCGAATAGCCCCCGCGGTTAAGTCCCAATTCATTTCAATTTCGTACTCAACGCCAGCCGTGGGCGACCATGCGCCGAATGAGACCGGGGCGATGATTGCTCCGCCGGCGGAGTTAAAGAAGTCGCACTTCAGCCCGCCGTCGTTGTTGTGAAATAGCTCAATGAGGTTGGTTAGTACCGAAGCGCCCTTGCCGAAATAAACGAGCGCCTTCGGCGCGGCAGGCGTTCCGCTGTAATTGGGCGTGTACTTGAATCGCACACACCCCGTTTGACTCGCATTCGATACGTTATTCGCCCCGGCAAATGTCACATATTTAAGACTACCGCCCTTAAGATTCAGCTTCCCCGAGGCAATAGCAGGAGATCCGGTGCCCGTGCCCGTAAGTGTTCCGCCTCCGACCGTGGCGTTTAGATCCGTTGTGAAAGGAGCATAGAAGTTGGCGAGCTCAGCGGGTGCGGACGACCCAAACACTCGGCGAATGCATCCCAGAAACCCGCACCGACGCACCTAGGATACCGCGCCTTCAGTGACGCGCAGAAGACCGTCAGCAGTGGAGCGAATCGCTGAGATCTTCATCGTTCCGTCAGCGGGAGAAACGCCGAAGTATTCAACCGAGTTCGCGGGCATGAACATGTACGAACTCGAGGAGTCGGACCCTGCGGCGCTGAATCGAATGTAGCAATCAGTGCTCACCGCGACGCGGACAACGGAGACGCCGGGGGAAAACGGGTTAGTGGCAGTCGCAGAGGCCGTGACTACCGCGATGCTTTGGGTAGTGCCCGGAATGAACGCTTGGAACTTCTCACCACCGGAACCGTCGGGTTGTTTACTTGCCATGCCTCAATGCTGAGAGGTCACGACGTTTACGCTATTGTTTACGAATCACTATTCAGACGAAGGCGGCGTGCGGGATTCAGCTATAGCAATGGCTGCCATGATGAGTTCGCGGATCTTCGCCGAGAAGGTTTCCTTACTCTCGCGTTGCAGGGCCTTGTATCGGGCGTGCCACTCAGGGGGAAGCCAAGTGGTCACAGCCTTCCGGCGTTGCCACGGTTTCGGGGGAAGCTGGGTGGGGCTTGGGTCGAAGTTCTCGAGGATACTGTCCAACGATGGGCGTTTTGTGCTCATGTGTGGAGTTTACACAAATATAAACAATGGAGTTAACGTTTACGTTTATGTAAACGAGAATCACGCCCTAGTGTTGGGGCATGGCGAAGACCAAAGCTGCTGGCGGCGACGCTGCGCAGGAATTCAAGACACACTGCCTCTATGACGAGATGGTTCCGGTAGGCGAACTGAAACCCCACCCGAAGAACCGAAACAAGCACCCCGACGAGCAAATTGCTCGACTCGCGGGCATTCTGAAGTATCAGGGCTTCCGCTACCCGGTGAAGGTGTCGAAGCGCACAGGCTTTGTGACGAGCGGGCATGGTAGAATCGCCGCCGCCAAAGCGAACGGGTGGGCAATGGTCCCCGTGAACTTCCAAGACTACGACTCCGAGGAACAGGAGTACGCCGACGTTCAGGCCGACAACGCGATAGCAAGCTGGGCCGAGCTTGACCTATCGGGGATTAACTCGGATTTGGCAGATCTCGAGCCGGACTTCGATCTCGACCTATTAGGGATTAAGGACTTTGTGCTCGAGCCAGCGGAACTCATCCCTCAGTGCGACGAGGACGCGGTGCCCGAGCACGTTGAGCCGCGCACCAAGCTAGGCGACGTTTACCAGTTGGGGCGGCATCGACTGATGTGCGGGGATTCGACTAGCATTGATGCGGTCGAGAAGCTGATGGGGGGCGAGAAGGCGGACATGGTTTTTACGGATCCGCCGTATGGGTTGGGCGACACTAAGTCATTTAATGAGGACCACCCCGACTACGATGACGACGAACCGTTTGACTTGAAGCAGCTCCAATTGTGGGACTGCGAGTACGTCATATGGGGCGGCAATTATTACGAGTGGCTTCCAGCCGCTAGAAACAAAATTGGCTGGATCGTTTGGGATAAGCGCCCAAGTCGCGATCACTGGGACGAAGAGACGCGGCAAGCCGCTGACCGAAGATTCGGTCAGCACTTTGAAATGGCGATTACAAACGTCTCTGGCGTTCGCGGGAAGATGATCCGAAAAACCTGGGGCGGATTTTACGGAACTGCGGGCGATCCGGTTAACGCTATCGTCCACAAGACGCAGAAGCCAATTGAACTATTGGAGTCCATTCTTCAAGCGCACCACAAGGTTGTCTTAGACTATTTTGGCGGTTCCGGCTCCACTCTCATCGCCTGCGAGAAGACGAACCGCCGCTGCTTCATGATGGAGCTTGATCCGCGTTATTGCGATGTCATCGTAGCCAGGTGGGAGAAGTACACAGGTAAGAAAGCCGAGTTGCTCGATGGCTAGGCCAGCAACCGTTATCAAATGGGATGACGTTGAGAAACTGTGCGGGCTTCAATGCACCCAAGAGGAGATCGCTCAGTTTTGCGGCGTCACCGTGGACACACTAAACGCCAGGTGCAAGGCCGACCACGAGATGAGTTTCTCGGAGTTTTTTGACGCAAAAAGGGGATTGGGCAAGGTATCCCTTCGCCGCGCGCAGTGGCAGCTTGCGATTAAAGGGAACCCGACGCTTCTGATTTGGCTCGGAAAACAGTACCTAGGCCAGCGCGACAAAACGTCCGCCGAGTTGTCCGGCCCCGATGGAAAGCCTGTCGAGGTCAGTAACGCTTCCGCATTGACTGACGCGCAACTAGAAGCGCGCTATTTGACCTTGCTCGAGAAAGCTAAGAGCAATGGAGGATGAGAAGCTAAAGAAATCCACGGTCCCACCTTCGCCAAAGGAATGCGAACTGAAGGCCAAGGTAGTGGACGAGATTATTGAGCGCGTGAAATTGGGCCGCGCTGTGACCTATCTGTGCGGTCGCGCGATCACGCCCGAGGGATTTGATATCAAAGTCATCAGACGCCGGCGAGAGAATGGATAGCCCGTTAGACAACATGGAGAAGTTGGAGCTGATCGCGTTAGACGACGAACGCGCCAAGCGAATGCGCGAGCGGAAGATAGCGTCTTACTTCCCTGACTCGGGACCATTGCGCCGCGAGCTGTACCCGAAGCACCTGGCGTTCTTCAAAGCGGGTGCGATTCATCAGGAACGCGCAGCGGTCGCCGGGAACCGGGTGGGAAAAACGATCATGGGTACTTACGAAACTGCACTCCACCTCACGGGCGATTACCCGCATTGGTGGGAAGGCAAACGATTCGATCATCCCGTAGACTGGTGGGCGGCTGGCGATACCTCCGAAACCACGCGCGACATCTTGCAGCTCGAGCTTCTAGGTCCGTTCTTAGATTTCGGAACGGGGATGATCCCGCGCGATTGTCTGGTGGGCGAACCGACCCGCAGACGCGGAGTTGCCGACGCAGTGGACGGTGTACGCGTTAAGCACGTTTCGGGCGGCGTCTCGAGCTTAGGGTTCAAGTCCTACGACCAGGGCAGAGAGAAGTTCCAGGGGACGGCCAAGCATGGAATCACGCTCGACGAGGAACCGCCCGGATCGATCTATTTCGAGTGCCTGACGCGTTTGATGACGACGAACGGGATTCTCATTGCCACGTTTACCCCATTGCAGGGGATGTCGGAGATTGTGCTTCGGTTCATGCCGGAACTCGGAATCAGCGGGGAATCCGCATGAGCCGTTTCTGCATGACGCTAGGTTGGGACGACGCCGTTCATCTGTCTGACTCGCAAAAGAAGGAAATGCTCGCAGCACTCCCCCCGCATCAACGGGACGCACGTTCAAAAGGAACGCCGCAGCTTGGCTCGGGTGCGATTTACCCCATTGAGGAGTCGACGTTCGTTATCGACGACATGGAAATCCCCCCGCATTGGCCGCGATTCTTCGGTATGGATGTCGGGTGGAATAAGACGGCCGCTGTCTTCTGCGCGTGGAACCGTGAGGCAGATTGCGTGTACGCCTACGCGGAACATTACCGGGGACAGGCCGAACCCGCGCTACACGCGCAAGGGATCAAGGCTAAAGGCGAGTGGATTCCAGGCGTCATCGATCCGGCATCAGCAGGGCGTGGGCAAGCGGACGGAATCCAGATCCTCGAACTCTACAAAGCAGCTGGATTGAACCTGGAAACCGCGCAGAATGGCGTTGAATCCGGCATCTATGAGGTGTGGCAGCGCCTGTCGTCGGGGCGGCTGAAGGTGTTTAAGTCGCTCGTCAATCTTCGCAGCGAGTTCCGCCTTTATCGCCGTGACGACCGTGGCCGCGTCGTGAAAGAGAACGACCATGCACTCGACGCCTTACGCTATGGATTGGTTTCGGGTCTAGCTCGAGCGACGGTTAAGCCCGTCCCGAAGACGAACGCGCCGCGGTTCAGTTCTGGCGGCGGATCGAACTGGATGGGCTGAAAACCGGCTTCCGTTTAACGGCACCCTAAACAGTAGTGTAAACGTCACGCCCCCTCAGCATTGTAGACGTGGCAATAAAGACGGAAGACGCGTCCAAGTCGGAATCCGACGGGAACGAACAAAGCGGAGACGAGAAGCTCTTAGCCGAAGCTCTCGCGTTCTTTAAAGATTCCGCCGAAGCGACCGCTTCCGAGCGCATGGAAGCGTTAGACGATCTCGAATTCGTCGAAGGCAAGCAATGGCCGGACGCGATCAAAGCCGAGCGTGACCGCGATTTACGGCCCTGCCTCGTCATCAATCGCCTTCCCCAGTTCGTCCAGCAAGTAACGAACGACCAGCGGCAGAACCGCCCCGCACTGAAAGCCCACCCCGTTGATTCGAAGGGTGACCCCGAAACCGCGAAGATCATCCAAGGGCTCATGCGGCACATCGAGTACAACTCGGGCGCTGACGCTGCTTATGACACCGCTTTTGAGGGCGCCGTCAAAGGCGGGTTTGGTTACTGGCGCGTGGTTACGGACTACGCAAGCCCCACAAGCTTTGATCAAGAAATCCTGATCAAGCGCATTCGCAATCAGTTTTCGGTCTACTTCGATCCGCATTCGCAGTCCCCTGATGGCTCTGACGCGAACAAGGCTGGAATCGTCGAGGACATCTCGAAAGCTGAGTACGAATCGCAGTATCCCGATTCTGCCTTAGCGCAGAAAGACATTTGGGATGACACCGGGAATTCCGCACCCGATTGGGTGAACGGCGATTCCTGCCGCATCGCTGAGTATTTCTACAAAGAATGGAAGCCGGTCGATCTCGTTCTCCTCTCTGACGGCAAGTCGATGCCGAAGTCAGAACTCCCCGCTTACGCGGAATCCATCCAGGCGCAACTTCAGCCAGGCGAGCCGCTCCCGATGATCTCGATTGTGAGTGAGCGCAAGTCGCTCGTCCCCGTCATCAAGTGGTGCAAGCTAAACGGCGCTGAGATCCTGGAAAAGAAAGAATGGCCGGGGAAATACATCCCGATTGTCCCGGTCTACGGGCTCGAGTCGTACATCAACGGCGTTCGTAAGCTGTCGGGCATCGTCCGCAACGCAAAAGACCCGCAGCGCATGCTCAATTATTGGAAGTCTGCCGAGACTGAGGCGATTGCCTTGGCCCCCCGCGCCCCGTTCATCATGGCTGAAGGTCAGGATAAGGGTTTCGAACAAGACTGGGCGAGCGCTAACCGCCGCAATCACTCATCGCTCAAATACAATCCTATGTCTGTTAACGGCCAGCTTGTCGGCCCACCTCAGCGGCAGGGTTTTGAACCCGCAGTGCAAGCCATCACGCAAGCCGCGATGTTCGCCGCTGATGACCTTAAAGCCACTACCGGAATTTACGACGCAGCCCTTGGTGCGAAATCGAACGAAACGAGTGGAGTCGCCATTCAGCGCCGGAATATCCAGGCGCAGACGTCTAACTTCCATTTCGTCGATAACCTGACCCGCTCACTTAAGCACACCGGGCGCATTCTCATTGATTTGATCCCACACATTTACGACGGCGCGCGCGCGGCCCGAATCATCGGTGAAGACGGCGAAGAAAAGGTCGTTCGCATTAACGAGCCGTTCGTTCCCGAGGGCGAACAGAAGCCCGTCATCTACGCCATGGACGTGGGCCAGTACGACATTACCGTGGATGTTGGCCCTAGCTTCGCGTCGAAGCGCCAGGAAGCCGCAAGCGCCATGCTTGAAATGACGAAGGCGAACCCCGCGCTCATGCAGATCGCGGGCGATTTGATTGTGAAGTCGATGGACTTCCCGAACTCGTCGGATCTCGCCGAGCGCATCAAGAAATCCATGCCGCCTGAGTTGACCGACGACGGGAAGAAACAGGAAATCCCGCCGCAGATCCAAGCCCAGATGCAGCAGCAGAACCAACTCATTGAACAGTTGACGAAAGCTGCGAACGAATCCGCCGAAGTCCTTCGCACCAAGCGCATGGAAATAGAATCCAAGGAACGCATCGAGATGAAAAAGCTCGAGGTTCAAGTGGAGATTAAGCGCGCGGAGCTTGGCGCTCAGGATTCCCGCGCTTTGCTTGATGCCGAGCTCGCACAAATCAACGCGCAACAAGCGCGCATCCCTAACTCAGCCCCCGTCGAACCTGACATGGACGACGACTTCTCGGGCTCACCTGATTTGACCGGGACTAACGGTGCTTTCGAGCAGCCGCCCGCTCAAGACCCTACCGGCGGGGAATCACCGGGCTTACCACCCCAAGGGGAATTCTAATGTCTATCACTGTCGTCACTTCCGATCCCATAACCACGCCTGTCACTAGTGACGCGGCGAAAGTAACGGAGAAGACCGAAACGGCAACGTCCGCGCTCGAAGCGAAGGCTTCCGAGCAAGAAGTACCTGCGGAATCGGACACCGCGGACACAGAGGCAAAGACTGAAGAAGACGAGTCAGACGAAGGCGACAAGGATGCTGCCCTAGATTCTGACGAATCCGACAAAGACAAACCCAAGAAAAAGGGTGGGTTCCAGCGTCGTATCGACAAGCTGAATTCTCGCATCGCCGAGCGCGACCGGGAACTCGAGTATCTGCGGAAGATGGCGGTTAACACTGCTCGTCCCGCTGAGGCTGAGAAGACTGTCGAAACGAAGATGGAAGCGACTGACGGCAAGCCCAATCCCGACACGTTTGACACTCATGCTGAGTACGTCGAAGCGGTCGCGGAATGGAAGTTTGACCAAAAGCAGAAGCAACTCACGCAGGAACAGCAACGGGTGGCTCGGGAAACTGAGTATACCAAAACGCTGCAAGCCTACTCCGAACGGGAAAAGTCTTTCGAAGCGATTCACGGCGACTACCGAGAGGTTTTGGAAAGCGTGGACACAATCCCGCTTACCGTAACCGTCAAGGAAACCATCGTTACGTCTGATGTCGGTCCGGCACTCGCTTATGAGCTGGCGAAGAATCCCAAAGAACTAGAGCGCATCGTCGCCCTAGGGAATTCGAATGCTGCTGCTCGCGAGCTGGGAAAAATCGAGGCACGCCTCGAATCCAAGGCCACTGAGAAACAAGAACCTAAAAAAACCACTAAGGCACCGGAACCCATTAGCCCCGTCGGATCTAAAGGCGCGTCGGTGGAGAAATCCATCTTCGACCCTGAAATCAGTCAACGGGACTATGAACGGCTTCGGGCCAAACAGCGTACGGGCTAATCGCTCGCACGCATTGAAGGACTAACATCATGGCCGGTAACTCGCTTCTCACCTCGGGAGTAATCACTAAAGAGTGTTTGCTCGAACTTAAGAACCAGATGGTTTTCTCGAAGAAGGTCGATCGTCAGTATGACGACCGTTTCGCTAACAAAGGCGGAAAGATCGGCGATACGATCAATATCCGCAAGCCTGCCCGCTACTCGGTGACGACTGGCGCGACGCTTGAAATCCAGGACAGTGTCGACGCTTCTGTCGCGCTCGTTCTCGATACGCAGCAGCACGTTGGGATGGCGTTCTCGTCTAAGGACTTGTCGCTTTCTATCGACGAGTTCAAAGACCGTTATATCAAACCTGCTATGTCGGCTCTTGCTAACAAGATCGACATCACGGGTTATTCGGCGATGTATAAGGCTACCCCGAACTTTGTCGGCGTTCCTTCTGCTACCGCCCTCCCGTCCACGCTCAAGGGTTTCACCCAGGCTTACGCGCTTATCGCCAACCGCGGCGGTCCGCTCGATAACCTGAGCGCGATCGTTGACCCGAACACCCAGGCTTCTCTCGTCGAAGGATTGAAGTCTCTCTTTCAGTCTTCGTCTGAGATCAAGAAGCAGTACGAAAAGGGTCAGATGGGCATGGCTGCGGGCATGGAGTTCTCCATGTCTCAGAACGTCAGCAAGCACACTGCTGGCGCTCCTGACGGCACCCCTGCGATCAAGACCACGATCACGTCCCAGGGCGCGAGCACGGTTGCTGTCGATGGTCTGACCACGGCAACGATCGCCGGATGCTACAAGGAAGGCGATATCCTCACCTTCGGTAGCGTGTACGCGGTCAACCCGATCACCAAGGTGAGCACGGGCGAACTCATGCAGTTCGTCGTGACTGCGACCACTGCTGCGGCTGGCAACGAAATCGCATCGCTTCCGATCAGCCCGGCGATCTACTCGACTGGCGCTTATCAGAACGTTGACAGCCTCCCGGTTGACGGCGCGGCTATCAAGCTGTTCGGTCACGCCTCGACCTACGCGTCCACCATCGTCGGTCAGAACCTCGTGTTCCCTAAAGAATCGTTCGCTCTCGGCTGCGCTGACCTGGAACTTCCGGGCGGTGTGGACATGGCGTCGCGCGCTTCTGAAAAGGAAAGCGGGCTCTCGATCCGCATGGTTCGCCAGTACGACATCAACAACGACCGAATCATCGCTCGTCTTGATGTCCTCTACGGCTGGAAGGCTCTCTATCCTGAGTGGGCTTGCCGCGTCGTCGGACAGCCTGCGTAACTGAATTGATGGCGGCGGCCTGAGCCCGATGGGTTTGGGTCGCCCCTCACTCAACCTAAAAACAAAGGAAATAAAATGAATACCGCAACTGATACCCTGATTCACAAACTCCCGGTAACGTCCGGCGAAGGCGCTGCGCTTACCGCTCAGCTGACCACGATCACCCACACTGCTCCGGGTACGCCTGACTATGCCTTCGGCACGGTCACGACTACCTCGGGCGCTGGTTTCTCGTCTGTCGACGAAGCCAATACGCTTCTGAAGGTTGTCGCAAACCTCCAGGTTCGTATGCTCGAAATCGAAGCTCGCCTCGAAGCGATCAACGTCGTCGTCGCGAACTAAGTCCATGAAGATCTCGGTCAGCATCCCTGCATACGATGGCAAGCTACCTTACCAGCTTGTGCTCGCGTTGCTGACCGAGGCTTCTATCGCCAGAAACCAAGGCGATACGCTCCTCGTTACCATCCTGCCCGCGTGTACGAATCTGGCACTTGGTCGGAACCAACTTGTTAAACAATTTTTAGAATCAGACGCCGAACGGCTCGTGTTCATTGACGCCGATGTGACATTTAGTCCCGGATCCCTTGTCAGGTTGGCCCATCATCCTGTTGATTTCGTCGGCGGCGCGTACCGTCTGAAGCAGAACCAGGAATCTTATCCAATCTTCCCGCTTGAGGGTGATGTCGCAGCCTTGGGCGAGCTCGTACCCGTCGCGATGGTTCCCACGGGCTTCCTGTCCCTCTCGCGCAAAGTCTTTGAAGACTTCAAAGCGGCTTACCCAAACCGCGATTACAAAGTGCAGGGCGTTCCTTGTTACGCCTATTTCCAGATACCATTCAAAGACGGCGCGCTTTACACCGAAGACGCCTACTTCTGCCGCGAGTGGCGGGAAGCTGGCGGAAACATCTATCTTGACCCGGAGCTTGCCCTAACCCATTGGGGCGAGTCGAAACCCTTTCCGGGGCACATCGGTAACTGGATCCGCGCAGCACAGGAGAAAACCGCATGACCGGACGCGAGCTGATTACTGCCGCACTGAGGAAGATCGGCGCCATTGCATCGTCCGAAGCGTTGTCAGCTGATGAAGCGACTGACGGGCTAGCCGAAGCCAATCGGATGCTAGGCTCGTGGTCCGCTGACGGGCTGATGATCCATTACAAAGTGCGCGAAACGCTCGTACTCACGGCGTCGGATGGGTCGTATACGGTCGGATCAAGCGGAAATTTGAACACCACGCGCCCGGTGAAGATCGTCAGCGCAAGCATTCTCGACACCTCCCAGACGCCGAACGTGGAACGCCCGATTCGAGTGATTTCACTCGCTGAGTGGGTGCGAATTGCAGCGAAAGACGTGAACGGTCTTCCTTATTTCATGTATCCAGACATGGCTTTCCCGCTTTTGACGGTGAACCTGTACCCTCGCCCGTCCAGCACTGCCTACACGCTCGTTTTGTGGAGCGAGAAGGCGTTGACTGAGATCGCGACCCTCGACACCTCCATCAGTCTCCCACCCGGCTACGACGACGCCTTGATTCACAACCTCGCGATCAGGTTGGCCCCTGAATACGGCAAAGCCCCATCTGAGGCGCTTTACAAGCTCGCAGAAGAAACGAAGTCGAATCTGATGCGCCAGAACATCCGCCCTACTTACCTCACCTGTGACTCGGCACTCGTGAGCGGGGGCGCGTTCGACATCTATACGGGGGGTCAGTGAGATTCCCCGGATTCATCGGCCCTAGCTACACCCTTCAGAGCGTCAACGTGGATTGTCAACGTTGCGTGAACCTGTATCCCGAGATTAATGCTTTGGGGACGGGGAAGGAGAAGGAGATTGCAGCACTCGTCTCGACGCCAGGGCTCAGGCTTCTCGCGACGATTGGCGACGGACCTATCCGGGGTGCGTGGCGGGCAAGCAATGAACAGTTATTCATCGTCAGTGGAGATGAGCTTTACCGCGTGTCGTCTGCGTATGCAGGAACACTGCTTGGAACGCTCACCACTTCGTCAGGCCCAGTGTCGATGGCTGATAACGGATCTGTGGTGTTCGTCGTCGACGGGACGAACGGGTATACCTGGACGATTGGCAGTTCGACCTTTGCCCAAGTGTCTGACGGTGACTTTTACCCCGCCGATCAAGTCGCGTTCATTGACGGGTATTTCATCTTCAATAAGACGGGCACCCAGCAATTCTTTATCTCTGACCTAAACGCGGTGACCTTCGACGCGCTCGACATCGGTACTGCTGAGGGCAGTCCTGACTACCTCCGGGGACTAGCGGCCATCGAGCAGAAACTGTTCCTGTTCGGGAAACAGTCTATCGAGGTTTACTACGACTCCGGCGCCACGTTCCCCTTCTCCCGCATCCAAGGGGCGGTCATCGAAACGGGCTGCATCGCTGCGTTCTCGATTGCGAAGCTCGACACCCTTTACTGGTTAGGTGGCAGTGAAACAGGGTCTGGCGTCGTCTATCGCATGGCGGGATACAAAGCCGAGCGCGTGTCCACTCCTGCTATCGAGTCAGTCATCCGGGGGCTTGACCAGACGACACTAGTCAACGCGACTGCGTGGACGTATCAGCAGGGCGGACATCACTTCTATTGCCTGAATCTCCCCGGCGCTAGTTCCACTTGGGTTTACGACGCCTCAACTGAGCTTTGGCATGAACGCGCGTTCCTCGGAAGTTTCGGGTTAGAACGTCACCGCGCCGAAGTCCACGCCGTTGCATTCGGTCTAAACATCGTCGGCGATTATGTGAACGGGAAGATTTACGCGCTTGACCCGAATTATTACACAGACAGCGGGACAGCGGTGAAACGCCTCCGCGCGTCTCCTCACCTATCCCAAGGGTTGAAGTACATCCGTCACAATTCATTTCAATTGGACATGGAAACGGGTGTGGGGTTGTCGTCGGGCCAGGGTGTCGCCCCACTCGTCATGATGCGCTACTCAGACGACGGTGGTTCTACGTGGTCTAGTGAACTGACCACATCCATCGGTGCGCTGGGGAATCGTAGAACCCGCGCCATCTTCCGGCGCCTTGGGTCGTCCCGTGACCGCGTTTATGAACTGTCAGTGTCTGACCCGGTGAAGGTCGTATTCATCGGTGCGGAACTCGACGTTGAACAGGGGGTTGCCTAATGGTCAATCTCCCTCCCGTTCCAGTGCGCGTCCCGATCGTCGAACCCTCGGGCGATGCGTCGTCCATCTTCGCAGATTGGCTTCAAAAGGCATTCCTGCGAATCGGTGGGAATCTCGGGAACGCGGGCGACACTGTGAACAGTCTCGCAGCAGCGGGATACCAGAAGTTCGCGAGCGGGCTCGTCATCCAGTGGGGCACGACTGCTGGCCTAGCTTCTGCCTCAACGA